>Ga0114958_10000482_pt1 | contig 34092 bp, 27 predicted proteins | sample C_130208_EF_Meta_FD_89577 | JGI IMG/M metagenome (GOLD analysis project Ga0114958, IMG submission 89577) | Freshwater microbial communities from Lake Croche, Canada to study carbon cycling - C_130208_EF_MetaG | ecosystem: Environmental > Aquatic > Freshwater > Lake | place: Lake Croche, Canada... | reverse complement strand
ATTAATGGAGCTTTATTTGTTGTTTTAATTAATGGAGCTTTATTTGTTGTTTTAATTAATGGAGCTTTATTTGTTGTTTTAATTAATGGAGTTTTATTTGTTGTTTTAATTAATGGAGTTTTATTTGTTGTTTTAATTAACGGAGCTTTATTTGTTATTTTAAATAATAAAGATTTATTTGTTGATTTAATTAATGGATTTCTATAGGTTGATTTAATTAATGGATTTCTATATGTTGATTTAATTAATGGATTACTATATGTTGATTTAATTAATGGATTACTATATGTTGATTTAATTAATGGATTTCTATATGTTGATTTAATAAATGAATTACTATATGTTGATTTAATTAATGGATTTCTATATGTTGATTTAATAAATGAATTACTAAATGTTGATTTAGTTAATTGATTTCTATTCATTATTTTATATATTTGCATAGAAGTATTATTTTTTGGATCATATACTGGTTCAATTAATGAATTATTTATTTTTAAATCAAAAGGTCTATTTAATAGTTCTTTATTTATTTCATTTATCGTTAATAAATTAGTAATTATATCTTTATTATTCCAAAGAGAACCAGCTAATCGGGAATAACCACTAACATTTGATGCCATAATTTTATTTGATTTTGCTAATATTAATAAATCTATTAAACAATTAATTAAAATTGATTCATTAGACTGTCCAAAATTATGTAAATTTTTATATTCACCTTTTATAAAATCACAACATTGTGATATAATAACTTTCTGACCAAATTTATTACTAATATAATTTAAATATTCTTTGCTATCGGAAGCAATATATACTTTAAAAGGAGATGATTTTATAAAATCATTAAAAGCTAATTTTAAATTATCTGAACTAATATTATAATTTTCATAATATTCTTTATTATCTGAATATCTAAAATGTATAGAATTATAATTTAATGGTAATTTATTATATTTTTCATTAAATAAATTTATAAAATCAGATGTTAATTTTATTTTTTGTAAAACATTAATACTATATTGACCTCCTCCAAAGCTATCGTGAATTAATAAAGTATTTTTTGAATATATTTCATTTTTATTAAATTTAATCTTATAATCAAAAATATTTGTAGTATCAAGAAATATAAATGGATAATAAAAACTTGGTTCTGTATTTGAAATAGTTATTTCTTTTAATTTGCTTGTTGAATGAATAATTACTGGATAATTACTAAAATTAAATATTTTAGATATTTCTAAACTATTATAAGTTGATAATTCTAAAATAATATGACAATTATATTTAATTGCATATAATGTACAATCATATAATTGATTTAATGCATCATTAAATCCACCTTTAGCTCTACAATATATATATCCAACATTATTATCAATATTCTGTTTAGTTAATTCTGTTTCCATTATAATATTTTATAAAAATATTAATTTATTTATAATTGACTTTTTGCAACCATTTTATAAATTTTTTTTTTATATGAATCAAAATTATTTCTCCATTCGACAGAAGCATCTACATTTGCAGGTGAATCAAAATTAGGAACTGCTATCATAGTAATAATACTCATTAAAACAGAATCAATTGACCTAGAAGGATTCCATCTATCACTAGTTTGTTCATAACCATCTATATTTTCGGAAGAAACTTCATTTAAAATTGAAATACAAACTTTACCATCTGTGTAAACATTAGGATGATACATATCTGAAATAAAATTAAATCTAGGTGGTCTATTTGGATAGTCTGAAGGAAATTCAATTGATGCTTTAATAAATGCACCATCAAATGGACAATCAGGTGGTCCAATCAATAAAACATCCCATTTATAAAAATTATTATCATTTGGACATACACTAAAGAAATAATTTGGTTCTTTAATCAATTGTTTCAGTTCAGATTGTAATCTTTTAATTGATGACATTAATTAATAAAATATAATTTTAGCTAAATAAATTAACAATTTTTTTATGTTTTAATAACAATCACAAGAACTACTATGTTTGGAAATAGAAGATGAATCACTTAAACCAGACGAATGAGTACTTAAACTATCGTCTGAATCATCATCTAACATTTTTTTATTACATATTTTATTATTTTTTATATTATAATCAGTATTACCTAATTTTTTAAGTTGATTATTCTTTCTAATTACATATCTTACATGACCCCAAAAATGATCCTTGTTACAATCAAGTTTTGTACATCTTTTTTTATCCATCCAAGGTTTATCATTTTCACAAATGGTATTAGAAGTTTCTTCTTTATCAGTAATAAAATTTTTATCATATTTAAAATGATTAAATTGACAAACACCATCAATTCCAGGACATTTATCATTATATTTGCAAGATTTTTCTAACCACCATTTAACATGATCACTTTTAAGATGATCGATTCTTTCATCATTTGAAATAAAAAATATATTTAATCCATTATTTGAACACTCATAACAATGAAAATGTAAAGAAGCAGTATAATTATCACAATATTTACAATAAAGTGATAAATTACTTTTTAAATGTTTATCATTTGTATGAGCTTTAATAGTTTCTGAAATTGCTGGAAGAAAATTATTGCAATCTTTTTCAGGACATTCAAAATAATTAATATTAAATGTTTTAAGATGTTCAACTAAACTATTGAAATCATCAAAATTTTTAGGAATTTTGCAACTTTTACAATTACAAGAATAAATATTATCTTCATTTGATGTAACAAAAGAAGGTAATATAATATTGGATTTCTTAATCTTTATTGACATTAAATATTAATTGTTAGAATAAAATAATTATTTTTCAACTTTTTATTTTAGCCATTGTCATTAAATTTGCTATTATAAAAGATATAATATAATAATATCTAAAATAAGGGTATTTCCATATTTCATATGTAATAATAGACATAAAAAATAAATTGGAATATATTAATATTTTTTCATTAGGTGGATTCATTTTTTGATATATTAATTTTTGATTATAATTTATTAATATATCTTTCTTTTTCCATTCTTGCAAAAACCATAATTTAAAATCAACCATATCATTTATATCTGGTATATTAATTTTTCTATTAATTAAAAATATATCACCAATTCTATTTAACAATAATTCTTTAATATGAGCTTTTCTACCTAAAAAATTTGGGACAACAACACTAATATCATAAATATTTCCTAATTTATTATTTTCTTTTAAATAATTATAAATTAACCATAATCCTTTCGTTTTTGGTACTAATAAATTATCAAATACTGGTAATCCATTATCTTTAGAAAATTGTTGTCCGTCTTTAAATTTTTCTGGGTCAAAACGTGTACCTTCAGGAAACATAATTAGTGTACCTTCTTTTATTTTTCCCAATTGTTCAATTATATTAACTTTATCTTCTTCAAAATTTCTAGCAACTTTAATATGTTCTCCAAATCTAAAATTTAGACCCATTCCTGGTAAATAAATTAATTCTCTTTTAGCTAAAGTTATCCATTGTGTAATATCGCAATGTTTTAAAAAAGATAAAATTATGAAAAAATCAATAGAAGACATATGATTACCAATAACAATATTAATCTTATTTGGTAAAGCTTCAATAGTATCAGTGTAATATGTCGTAGCACCAAATCCATAAATTAATGCATATGTTGCTAAAGTTTGAAATACAGTTTCTACTATTTTTAATAATTCCTTATGTTTATTTACAAAAATTATTGGAGTTAAATAACCATATGATACATATATATACCATAATAATATAATTACCATTGATGTTAATTGTCTAATCATTAATTCCTAATATATTTAATTTTTAATTGAACTAAATATAAAATAAATAATCTAATTTTGTAATAATGAATAAAGTTATAATTCAAGATACTTGTTCTTTGGGACATTTATGTTTCTCGTCTAATTTATTAAAAAATTTAAATTTAAAAAAAGAATCATATCCTTTTGATTGGATATTTTCAAATTTAAATATAGTTAAACATTGTATAGAAGATAATTTTGAGACATTTTTAAATAAAAAATATTATACTAGAATTTGTGATAAAAGTGTAACTAATAAACATAAAATAAATATACAAAAACATATTTATTATTTTCCAAAAGGAAATATTATGTTTAATCATCATAATCCATTAAATAGTAAAGATTATAATTATTTTGTTAGATGTGTTAATAGATTTAAAAGTTTATTAAAAAATAAATCTAATAAATTATTTATATATTATCATAGAAATTATGAAAATAAACCATTTGATGAAAATAATAAATTAAACATAATTGAATTTAATGATTTCTTAAAAATGCATACAAAAAATTATACTATTTTATCTATATATGTTCAAAAATCAAATACAAGTTCATTAGATTATATAAAATATGAAAATATAGATTTTGTTAATATAAATATAATTGGTGGAATGAATGGTGTTAAATTTACTAATAAAGAAGATGAAATAAAATTAAATAAGTTTATTAAAAAAAATTATTCATTTTCTACACAAATAGTTAAACCTAAATTGCAAGATGGTAATAAATACCAATTAATAAAAGGTAATGAAAAACTATTAAATATTAAAGCTAAAATAATTGATTTAAAAAAAAGTCAGTTACAGATTAAACCTAAAATAATACAAATTAAACCTAAAATAATTGATTTTAAAAAAAGTCAGTTACAAATTAAACCTAAAATAATTGATTTTAAAAAAAGTCAGCTACAGATTAAACCTAAAATAATACAGATTAAACCTAAAATAATTAATGTTAAAAAAAGTCATTTACAGATTAAACCTAAAATAATAGATTTTAAAAAAAAAGCGTTACAGATTAAGCCTATAATAGCAGATGTTAAACAACCATTAAAATTTGGGCTTAAATTATTTATCAAATCTAAAAAATAATTATTTTAAGATTTATTTATATCTAATAAATAATATTTATAGATTAGAGGATTTGAATTCATTTTTATTAAATCAACTAATTCTTCATAACTTTTACATATATATAATTCCATAATAGTTGCAAAAAACACATCATCTTCATCATTATTTATAATATATTCACTTCTAAATCTTTTCTCTATTATTGCTTTAATAAAACCACCTCTTGTTTCACCAGAATAAAAATAAGCATAATTCCCATTATTTAATTTCATAAAACTATTAATTTCGTGGTCCCATCTAATTCTATCTTTACTTACCCAAATATATTCAACAATGTTATTGGGAAAATCACCAGCATCAAGTTTTTCATTATTTACTGGTTGTTGAATTGAATTTATATTCCATATAGTTGGATTTTTTTTTAATAAATTAAAATAATTCTTTAATAATTCACTCATTATTATTATTAAATAGAAAACTTTTTTATATCTCTATAGTTTTCCAATATTTTTGAATAGTTAATGTTGATACTTTCTTATCAAATTTTTCTTTAATCTTTATTATAGCCATTTTAGGGTCTTTTAATTCTTTTAATTTTTTTATATAATCAACCATTTCTATACTATGTTTATTATTTTTTACTTTTTCTTGTAAAGTAAAATCTAACTTTCTTCCATTTGTTGTATTTAACCAACCGTTTATGACTAATTCATTTGTATCAATTTTATCGTGACACAATTCACATAAAGTTACAAGATTAGAATAATTATCTTTTTGAATAAAATTTATTTTATCTTTCAAAAAATCTTTTTGAGGAATTATATGGTGTGACTCCAAATTCTTTTTTGATTTACAAATATGACATTCTAACATAAAATCATCATTATAATTTGATTTTTTAGGTGATTCCAATTCATCGTATTCTTTTAATATTTCACCTGTTCTTTTTGTAAATAAAGAGTCTTTCATTAAATATTTAGCAACTGTTAATCCATAAAATGTATCACCTTGTCCGTCACTTAAACTTCTATCATAAATTAGTTGTTCATTTTCAGGATCATATGTTATTTTTAAATGTTTTGCTTTTACTCTATCTAATTTTTTTACACATTCCATATTTGCAACTTTATGTAAATGAGTTGCCGTGATAAAACTACTATTTGATTTTGATAATGTTTCCAACATATAACTTACAATAATATTTGCTGATTTTTCTTCTGTACCTCTGCATATCTCGTCACCAATAACTAATGTGGAATTATTATTTCTTTTTAAAATAGATGTCAATTCCATCATTTCGACCATAAAACTACTTAATCCTTTAAAAATATTATCATTTCCAATAATTCTAGTGAATAAAGTTTTATAAGGATAATAAACAAATTTTTCTGCTGCAACAAAATAACCAATTTGTGCTAAAATAATATTTAATCCAATAGATTTCATCAATGTTGATTTACCTGAACTATTAATTCCATATAATAATATACCGTCTAATTCACTATCACCACCTAATGATATATCGTGAGGAACGTAATTAAATTCTTTACTTATAACTTCTACAATTGGATGTCTTAGTTTAGATGATTTAAAATATGATTTTTTATCTATATTTTCTTTAATCATAGGTTTAATATATTTATTTTTAATTGATGTAGTTGCACCAGAATTAATAAAATCTAAATATCCTATTTCTCTTCCCCAATAAATAAACAAATTTCTAAAATTAGATGATAATTCAACCAAAGTTTCTTTAAAATAAAATTTATTTAAAGTAGCTAATTTTTGTTTATTTAATGTTATTTCATTTGATATTTCTTTTATTTTAGTACAATTTATTTTGGTATTACTACTTCTGGGTAATTCAATGAATTCTAAATCAGATACTTTTAATTTGTATGCTCCGATATTTAATTCTGTTTTATTTTTAAGCTTTTCTTTTAAAACTTTACATCTTCTATTTGTTATAAACATATAATGACCATCCCGTTCATTATATTTAGATGTAATCAAAGAATTATCACTTTTACCTAATAAATTTTTTTCATCATTAATTAATTTCTCTAATTCTAATTTTAATATATTAATAAAATCACTACCAGTATCAATTTTAGAAACTAAATCATCTATTTCTTTAATTAACCCTTTTTTGAAAAATGTTTTATTATCATCGAAATAGTTACTAAAATTAGTATTACTTAATTCTCCTAAAACAAATTTTTTATCAATGAAAGTTGTAAATGTTTTAATATTTTTGTTCATTGTATCATTATTATGTAAAATATCTAACTTTTTATTAGTCAAAAAATTTAATAATTTATCAATCTGATAAAATGATAAATATAAATGATTTAGTTCGTATGGATGTAAATTACTCATATCTATTCTTCTATGTAATCTTTCAATATCATAAATATCTTCCAAGAAATTTTCTAAATTTGAATTATAATTAGATTCTATAATTTTTGAAATAGAGTCATATCTTTTTTGTAATTCAATAGATTCTATTAAAGGTTTAGTTAATGCTTCATTTAAAAATCTTTGACCTAATGTAGTTTTTGTATTATTGATAATATTATATAATCCTTTTTCCTTTGAAAAAACATCTAATTGTTCCATTGCTCTATTTCCATAATACAAACATTTATCATTTGTAAAATTACTTGGTTTTTTAATATTATTCAATAAATTTGTTTGATGTGCTTTACAATATTCTAAAAGAACAACTAATGCTAGTCTAGAATGATTATGTACAGTTAAATCTAAATTTTCGAATACATTTAATTGATTTTCACTAGGGAAAACACTTTCTAAAATTCTTTCTTGGTATTTTATTTTTTCTTGGTTTTCTAATTTTATATTAAGATAATTATCTATTTGTAAATATTGTAAAATTTCTTCTGGTTCCATATTTGCTATTGGTGAAGTTAATTTATTTATTAATAAAACTTCTCTAGGCGGAACTGTTTCTAAAAAACGTATAGTATCATCTAATGCTAATAATTGGTCAGAAGGTGTAGAATAAGTTTCGTAAAAATATCCTTTACCAGTTGCTAAATCATATGAAGCGATACCAATATATAGTTGATCATCAAATTTAGTTTTAGTTTTATCTATTACAATAGATACTAAATTAGCTACTTTTGTATTGTTTTTTTCTAACCAAGTAGCTGGAGAATATATTCCAGTTATTTCTCTTTTTGGATTTGGTGGTTCAGATGTTTGGTCAATTAAAACAACTGTATAATTTAAATTAATTAATTTTTCTATAAAATTACGAGTTACGTGAATTGGAAATCCCATCATTCTTGGATTAGAATCACCCAATTCTTTGCTACCATTTTTCTTTGTACAAACTACATCTAATTTTTGAGCTAGTACTAATAATTCCAAGCCTTTATCATTTGTACAATATGCTTCGTGAAAACTACCAACTTGCATTAAAATAATCGTTTTGTCTTTACCATAAATATTTGCATAAAAATTATGTATTTTAAAATAATCTTTCACAAAAATTTCATTTGTGTAGGTATCTTTGTTTTTGTCCATATTAATAATGGCCTTTTCTCCTTAAATGAGTTAATAATTAAAAATTTATAAAAAAATTTTAATTATTTAAAATTAAATATAATCAGAGAAACCTGTTCCTGTTATTTGATTAGATATTAAATCATAATTAATTGCTAAATCAAAATTTAAGTCTTTAAATTTTTCTTTGTTAGCATATAATTGTTTGTAATTAAATTTTTTAAGAAATTTATCCAAACTTTGATAATTATTTCCAATTAAATAAAATCCTAAATTAGTATTATAATATTTATAATGAAACATAATATTATTAGGATAAGGATTAATTTGTTTTAAATCTTCTAATAATTTATTCCAATCTCCTTTGAAACCTATTTTTTCAAAATCATTCAAAACAACTTTTAATTCCATATAATTATCAATTCTAACAAAATAACTTTCATAAGATATTTCATTAGTATCAATATCGTATGTTGCTGTATAATATTTATCTTCATTTTTAAGATAAATATGTAATTTATTATTAAAACTACAATCTACCAAATCAATATCAAATGAAATTAAATATATTTCTAAATTATTTATAATTGAATCTATTTTTTCAGTGTATTCACAACCTAATTCTTCTAAAATTATTTTAAGATTTATTTTAAAATTTTCTTTACTAACTTGAAAATGATTTGAATGATTTATATTTTTTTTATATAAATAAATTTCTATTCTATATTGGTCTCCTTTCTTCTTTATTCCATAAATTAGATTTTTCTTAATTTTTTTCTTAATATTAAACATTTTTTTAATAACTTTTTTTGAAGTACCTGCATTTATTAAAATTTCTTCGGATAATTCTTTTTTATTATCACAATGTTTATTAAAATCAATAATAACATAATCAGATGGATTAATTATATAATTAATTTTTGGGTCATATATAACTTTCTTATCTGTGTTTACTTTATTAGAATTTAATTTATCTTGAAAATCAATATTTTTTTTAGCTTTAGTTTTTAAATCAATGTTTTTCTCATTATTACTCATTATTAAAATATAGATTTTTTTAAAATTAAGACTAATTAAATATTTAAAGTTTGTTTAATATTATCAATATCATCCTTATCATAAAAGCTATTAATAAATTCTAATACTTCTTTTTTATATGCAACAGTTGATACACCTTTAGGTATTTCTTTGGGTCTTTCCATATCAATAATTATTATAATTCTATCTTCATTACTATAATTATAAGATGAATGCATTTTTGAATCATCGAAAACAAGCCATTCATTATTTTGATGTAATACAACCCAATTATCACATACACAGCCACATTTTTCTGGTACTTGTAAACCATAGTGACATCTTAAAATTTCATTAGCTAAATCTCCCCATCCAATATGTGGTTGAATTTGAGAATTTGCTTTCAATCTAGAAAAAGCTACAGTTTTAATTCTTTTTATAGTTTTGATAATTTCACTAGTTTTAGGAAATAATTCTTTACCTTTAGATGACCATTTACCAAAAAAATATAATGGTATAACACTTAATTGATTTTCAATCCATACGTGCCATAATTTAGGATCTTTAAGTTTTACTTCTTCTAATTCTTTAAGAATAATATCATGATTTTTAGTTACAATATCTAATTCTGGATAATATTTTTTTTGTTCAAAATAACATTCTTCTCTATGAGGATATTTTGTAACACTACCATCACTATTATAAACAGATAACTCATTTACAGTAGGTTTTTCAGAATTTATATTATTTTGTTTTATATTTTTATATAAAAAGATAAATGAACAATATGAAATAAGAACTAGTAATATAAATATAAATATAATTAAAATTTTTCTATTTACCATTATAATGATTTAGATTATAAAATAGAAAATATAGCACTTTTTAGAGGAATATAATTTTTATCCATATCATAAGAAACACAAAATTTATAATTATTATTATAATTTTCTTTACAAAAATTAATTATATCGATATCATATTTAAAATAAATCAAAAAAGCAATAAATTTATCGAAATTTAAATTTTCATAATAAAAAGCGTGCAAATCTGTTTTACTTTTATATCCATAAAAAATAATACAGTCTTCTGTTTCAAATAAATCAATTAAATACTTATTTCTATCTTCTCTTTCAAAAATAGAATAAAATAAACCATAAGTATTAGTTGTAATAATATTTCCATTATTGTATTCTTCTTTAATTAAATATCTATGTTTATGTTCATCTTTTTCGTTATAAAAGTAATAACTATAAAAAGATGGACCAGAACTAAAGAAATTATCATTAATATCACAAGATACAATAATAAAATTATTTTCTTCAAATAGTTTATTTTGATATGCTTTTATATTTAAACTATCTAATTGAGATTTATTAATAAAATTATCATAATTATCTAATGAAATATCAAAATATTTACAATGTTTATAATTATATTTACTATCTCTAAAAGGATCGTATCTATAAAAATAAACTTCATATTCATATAGATCATTTATTTTTTTTATAACATAAACAGGTTTTCTTATCAAGTTTAAATTTATAATTTTATTAAAATAATTTGTATATTTTTTATCATTATAATTATCTACGAACTTTAAAAGCAATTCTTTTTTTGGAACAATATCATTTATGGCTAAATATGATAATGCAGAAATATTAGTATCATTATTATTTTTTATTTTAAATATATAATATAAGATAATAATAATTATAATTAATGCAATCAATAATAAATTAATAGAAATCATATTAATTTATAACGAAATATATATATTTATAATAGAATTTAATATAATAAACCATATATACCAATTTTTTCAATATTATCATTTTCTTTATTATAATCTACTGAAACTGAATAATGTTGATTTTTATTAAGGTCTTTTATTATATCATTGTTAAAATTATATTTATTTACAAAATATTCTAATTGTTCGTATGTAATACCATCGTAATATATTCCAATATAATTTCTTATTAATTTATCAGCAATAAAAACTGTTTTAATATTTTTAATTTTATTATTAATTATATTAGTATCAATATATTTTTTATATTTTTCATCAATTGTATGAGGAAAGTATCTATAATAATGATTATTTAAATTATTATTTTTTTCAGAATATCCAATATCTACTTTATCATCAGTAGATGTAAAATAATAAAAATTTGGTGTAATAATATCTTCATCATAATCGATTGAATACATTGTGATAGGTTTATTATTATTAGTTTTTTTTATTTCAAATTCTTTTTCTAATTTATCCAAAGTAATAGATTTTGGTTCATAATTTCTATTTTCTGGATTATAAACATAAAAATACATTTCAAATTCTATATTATTTTCCTTTTTGATTTTTATACCCTCTTTTTTGATTTTTATACCCTCTTTTTTGATTTTTATACCCCAAGTTGGTGCATAATTATGATTAATCTTTAATATTCTATTAGTAATATCAATATCTCTTTGAGTACCATATTTATCAAGTAATTTATAAAAATTTTGTTTATCAGAACATACTATTTCATTTGATATTTGGTAACCAAATGGTAAAATTTTTTCATTATAATTATTTTTATTAAAATAATATAAAAATATGAAAATAAATATTAACAATAATATATAATTTTGATTTTCATTGAATACTATATATATAATATTAATAGATATTTTCTAAATTTAAATAATAATATGGATAGTGATTTAGATACGTTAAATTTTTTTGCAAATACTGAAATCCAATTTGGTGGAGATGATGAAGGAGGTGGTAGTAGTTTTATGATTATAATAGTAGTAGTAGTAGTTATAGTTATATTAGCTGGTGCATATTTTACATTTATTAAATCAAAAACTCTTGCAGAAACATCTTCGAGTGAAACAAAAACAAATAAACCTATAGAATCTTCGACTTTAGCAGGTAATAAATCACCTGATACATCAAGTGGTACTAAACCAGTAGTTCCTATGGCTAGTGATGCAAAAGTTGTAACACCAACAAATACAACATCAGGCACATCTTCACCAACAAATACCCCAACAGGTCCTGCTTCACCAACCAATACCCCAACAGGTCCTGCTTCACCAACCAATACCCCAACAGGTCCTGCTTCACCAACAAATCCCGTAACACCAAAAAATCCACCAACAGATCCTGCACCAAAAGATTCAAAACCTCCTGGATTAACACCTGAACAACAAAAGAAGAAAGATTATGATGAATTTCAAAAGAAGAAAGCTCTTTTACAAGAAGCAGCAGATGCTGAAGCATATGTTGTTGCTGAAGAAGAAGCAAAAATACAAAAAAAATTAAAAACAGATATTAAAATTTGTGGTAAAGATAGAATAGAACCTTGTAATAAAGGATTTTTACCAAAGGAATTTAAAGACCCAACTAGTGACGATAAATCAACATGTTGTATAATTGACCCAAGTAGAAATGACCCTGAAAAAATTAAAGAAGCATTAGCTTATGCAAGTAGTATGTTAAAAGCAATATCAGATAAAGATAAAATGACAATTGAAACTAGAGTTGCTAAAATTATATTAAACGGTAATGAAAAATATAATCCTAAATCTTTATCAGATACTATTAGTAGATTAGCAAATAATTTAAGTAAAAAACATGAATCTAAAGCAACAGCTGAGTCAGAACAAATTAGTTCAGCACAAGTTAATTCCAATAGTATAGAAAAAGATTTAATTAAGAATTTAACTGATGCTTCTAAACAAATTGAAAAAGATTATGGTGGAGCAATAGGAGCCAAAGTAGCAAATCAATCTTCAAATTCTAATCAAGGTGCTATGAATCCATTAGCCTGGGCTGGTATGGCATTTGATGCTTTCCAATCAATATTAAATATGGGAGATCCAGGAGGTTATCAAAATGTAACATTTTTAGACCAATATATTAAAATTCGTGATAAAACTAATGAAACTTGGAATAATGAAATGAAAAAAAATAATATTCCAACTCCAGTAGTAATGAGCCCATTAAGCAAAATGCCTCCAGGTAGTGCTGAAGATCCTGTAACTGAAAGTGATAAAGCTAATACAATAAGAGAATTAGGAAAATATATTTTGAAAGAATATATAATAAATTATGTCCATCAAGTTTTAGATAAAATTGATTTAACTAAATATTCTAGTGCTGAACAATATGCAATTATAGCAGAACAAGTCAAAAATGCATCAGCATTTTTTGATACAACAGATGGAAAATTATATTTTCAAACCAGAATGTGTGTATTAGCAGATGGTATTATGGTAGATGGTACTTGTACTTATAAAGATAGAGCTTCTTGTGATGCTTCTTATGATTGGAATGACATTAAAAATAATAAAGAAACTAAACAAAATTATGTAGAATATAGAGAAGGTAAATGTATTTTAGTAAGTCCAACTTTAAGACAATCTTGTGAAGATAATAAAATGGAATATGATTATGAAAAACAATTATGTAAAATTACAGATGAATATTGTAAAGTACACGGTATTAGTACAGTAGATACACCCAATGGTAAAGATTGTAAATTAGAAATGGGTCAATCAATAGCAGAAAAGATTTTTGGTACAACAATTGTTAGAGGATTAGTACAAGTTTTTGACCCAAGTCAATACAAACCTTGTAAAAGTGATGAAAAAGATGGTAACAATTTACCAAGTGAATTAAAAACAGCAATTTATGCTTCTATTGCATTACCACCACCTTTAAGTATTCCTGGTATAATGTATGCAACATTAGGTAATAAAACTTGTATTAATACTGCTGGTTGTATAGCACCTAAACAAAATGAAGCTGGTTTATGTTACGATAAATGTAAAGATGGTTTTAAAAGTGATGGTGCAACTTTTTGTTACAAAGAATATCCTGAATTTCAAAATAATGGTATGGGTCATACAGTAACTTCAGTTACTAAAAAAATAGTAACAAATACTGGTAGACCATTATCTTACTGTGACCCTAATTCTAAAGAAAAAGGAGGTGCATTATGTTATCCTAAATGCAAAGATGGTTTCTCATCTGATGGTGCTACACAATGTTATAAAAATCCTCCTCCAAATTGGCCAGGAACAACAACATTGACACATTTACAACATAAAACTATATATTCAGGTCCTGGTAAACCATTAACACATTGTAATCCAGACCAAGATAAAGGTGGAGCTTTATGCTATCCAAAATGTAGAGATGGTTATAAATCAGATGGTGTAGCAATATGTTATGGTACATGTCCTGCTGGTAGTGTAGATGTTGGAGCACTATGTAGAGATGGTTGTAGAGCAGGATATCACGATGTTGCAGGTGTCTGTTGGGAAGATACTCCAGCAGGTTCAGTAGATGTTGGTGCTTTAATAAGAGATGGTTGTCGTGCTGGTTTCCGTGATGTAGCTGGTGTATGCTGGGGTTCATGTCCTGGTGGTTGGAATGATGATGGTGCAACTTGTAGAGAAAATATTGGTTGGAATGGATGTTGTAATAAAGGAGCATATGGTGAATGTTTAGGTTGTGCAACAGGTGGTACTGTTAGAGGAAAAGAATCTTATGTACCAGCAACTCGTGCCAGACAAAGTTATGTTCCTGCAACTAATGCAAAACCCAGTTATGGTAGAGGAGCTGGAGAACCATTAAAATGTGCACCAGGACTTGAACAAAGAGGAGCTTTATGCTATGACAATTGTGCAGCAAATAATGCAAATGGTATTGAATTCGAAAGAAGAAATGACAATATTGATATGTGTTCTACTAAATGTCCTCCAGGATTTACTAATATTGGTATTGGTGGATGTCAAAAAGAAGCATATAATAGAGGTGCTGGTGAACCAATGAGCTGTCAACCCAATGAATTAGAAAAATCAAAAGGATTATGTTATGATAAATGTGCTGATGGTTATCAAGATCAATCTCTTGGTTTATGCTCACAATCTTGTCCCCCTGGTTCTAAAGATTTCGGCGTTGGTTGCACAAGAGAAGCATATAATAGAGGTGCAGGATTATTACCATTTTCTATTTATGTTAAAGAAAGATTGGTACCATATGGTAAAAAGGATGGTTAATACCGTTTTATATAAAATAAAAAAAAATTTTTATTTTATTTAAATTCATTGAGTAATTAATTCAATTTTAGAAGATGTATAGAGGTATTTATAACGAAGTATATAAAGTCTTTTAAGAAGAAAGACTTTATAATAATAATATGGAAGATATTAAATTAAAATATGAATCAACATCTGATGATGATACTAGCTGTGAAGAAAATAAAGATAAAATTAAATTAATTCGTAAATCATCTTCAAAATATAAAATTTTAAAAAAAACATCTGAAACACCTCCATTAAATAGGCTACAAAAATTATTTTATGAAAGAAGAAATATAATTAAACCAGTACAACAACCAGAACAACCAGTACAACAACAAGTACAACAACCAGTACAAAACAAACCAGTAATTCAATCAATTGCCCAACCACCTAAAAATAATATAAATAATTCTACATTAATGTTAATACGAAGTAAACGATAATTTAATAATTTTCTAATTTATATTTCAAATAATCTTTAACAATAGGATAATTATATGTATCTCTTAAGTCATACCAATTAGCTTTACCATTTCTAACGTATAATCTTAATAAATTATAAATAATGGCTAAACCATTACTTGATTTCAAAGCTGATTCGAATTTTTTTACTTTTTTATAGCTTTTATCTTCTTTAATCCATCCTAATACTTTTTCTAAAAAATATCTACTAACATCTTTTCTTAATTCCATATTTTTACCAACATCTTGATATTCATATGTTGTTAAAAGTGGAACAGCAGGAACTGGATAATATCTTTTCATTCTATCTATTGAAATTGATAAACTTCCATCTGCATTATTATTAAACATAGCACCATATTTATCTTTATTCATTATTATATTTACCTAGAAATTTTTTTTTAAAATCTTGACAAATATTAAAATTAAAATCATCTTCATCTTTTTTCTTAAACCATTTATTTAGAAAATTAATAATAGTTTCTTCTTCAGTATCAATTTGAAATATCATTTTTAATATTTTTATTAAACGATTATTTGTTTTTTTTAATTCTTTAAATTCTATTCTTGTAAAGGTATTTACAACTCTATAAATAGTTTCATCTGTATGCTTTCCTTGAAGCCATTTAATTAATTCATCATAATTAGATATTCCATATATAAGTAATATATCTGATAGCGGTAATGATAAATTAGGAATTAATAGATTTTCAGTATCGGTTCTATAGTTTTTTGTATTTGACTCATTACTGGTATACTTAAAATTTATTGGGCTTTTTTCATCTATAGAAAATTGTGTTAATACTAAATCTCTTCCTAGTGAATCTCTATTTTTAATAATTTCTAATGTGATTGGATGCATTTTAAATTGTCCTTTTTTTAAAGGTTCATTAGAAATTTGTCTAAGTATTCTTTTATCTGTAAAACTAGTCATTATAAAAATATTGAGAGAAAATAATTAAAGGATTTTTATACATATATTTTAATGTCGAATAGTAATTCTAGTTCCAAAAGTTCTCATGATGATTCCGAATATGATTCTCAAGATTGTTCGTCTTCCTCCGATGAAAATGTAGAACAATTTGATAATCTCGATTTACAAGGTAGTATATTAAATAAATATAATATATTATATGAAATTGGAAAAGGAGCAGACGCAATAGTATGGTTAGCATTTAATATAGAAGATTCAAAATTTTATGCAATCAAAGTAAATGAACCAAAAGAGTTCAAAAAAGGTGTAGATGAATTTAATTTTATAAAAAAATTACCATTAAAATTAAAATGTTTTAACCATTTAAAAGAAAGTTTTATTGAAATGATTCAAGGAGAAGACGGTAAAACAAAAAAATATTCTTGTGGAGTTTTCGAACTACATACTGGTAATTTAGATTGTTTATTAAGAAAAGGTAAATATCAAGATGGTTTAACAATAGAACAGGTAAAAAAAATAATGTATCAATTATTAACATCGCTCAAATATTTACATCAAAAAATGAAGATATATCACGCTGATATCAAAACCGATAATATTTTATTAAGGGGATATAATAATTTTGATGAAAAAATGATGGAACAATATTTAAAATTAGATTTTGTTAAAAATTACACAGATGCAAAAAATGCTATTTGGTTAGAAAAAGGTAAAACACTTGATTCAATAGATGATATGAAAAAAGAAGAAAAATTAAAAATAAGAAAAGTTGTTCATAAAGTTCTTTGTGAAAAATTACAATATCCAAATAAAGAAGAAAAATATAATGTCAATCCGAATTATGTTGATAAATGTTATATTTCATTATCCGATTTTGGTGCATTTTGTAATGAAGATGAACATTATGATGAAGAATTTGGTACAAGATATTATCGTGCTCCAGAAATTATATTAATGGGAAATTGTGGTTATCCTGTTGATATTTGGTCATCTGGTTGTGTATTTTATGAATTATTAACAGGAAGAATTTTATTTGATCCAGAAAAAGATTCAACTAGAACTAGAGATGCATATCATTTATATCATATAAATAGACATATGGGAGATTTTCCAATAGGATTTTTAAAGAAAACAAAACATTGGAAACAATATTTTGATATTAACGGTAAACTAAATAATTTCGAAATTGAAAAAAGAGAATTCAAAGATAAATTAACAAATTATGGTGTTTTGGAAAACCAAGATGATATCATAGATTTACTAAAAGGAATGTTAAGTATTTCTCCAAATCAAAGAATGAATGCTGAACAATGCTTGCGTCATAATTTTTTTAAAGGAATTTCAATAGAATAAAATTCCTATTTTAAAAATTAAACCCACTATAAATCTCACCACAACCATCTGATGTCATACCCTTGTATCCAGCTGAATATCGATTCTCTGATTGGCGGCAATTTTCAGAACTACCGCCTCCACCACTACTCCTATCGCCACACGAATACATTTCACCATTATTATTTGTAATACGTGTGCTATAACAAGTCCAGTCTGGTGTAATTATAGACTTCTTACAGATATTTGCATCACGATTTAAACAATGGTACAAAATCTTACGAATCTTAATATAATTTTCGTGATACACCTGATCATCTGCATCTCTTAAAAAATTAAAAACATCATTACCATTATGATTCTTAATATTAATATAAGCATTATAAGCACAAAGTGCATAAACACAATTATAGTTACAAAATTTTGCGGCCATCATAAGTAAAGTATTTCCGTTACGCGGTAGTTTGTAATTCGCGTTGAATCGTACATTCTTATTTCTTGCAGAAAAAAAAAGTTCCGACCAAATACGTTCTAGAAATTCTTCATTTAAAACATAATTTAAATTTCTAAAATCAGAAATACACTTATATCTGCAAAGTTCATAATGTCTAAAAGCAGGAGGAACTGAATTCAAGTCAATCATATTTACTACAGTTGTAATAGTGTAGTCTCTGTTCAACATAAGGTTAATAAATTGTGGAACAATATTTTCGTCAATGAAATGAAGTCGTTCTAGATAATCCCTGGTTTCATTGATACGACGGTCAATAATATTAGAATTGATATATTCTGTCTTTATATCATTCTTCAAAAGCGTCTTAAAAAGATGATCCAAATTCATAAGTCTATTTGAATGTCTATTCAAATCTACATCTTGAATGTTAAGCGTGCTAAAAAGGTTATCCTGGGTTTGATGGGTTAGCGAGTTGGTCATAGAAATTATTATAACAGATATACATTTAAAATTTCAATTTTTTTACAATAATAAACTAATAGTATATAGGTATAAACTATTAGTATATAATAAATAAACTTTTTATATGTCTAAATTGCCCTTACCTTCATCGTCTGATTCAACAGCTTGAGGGTTTACAATCTTAAAGACTAATCCTTTCCAACCACCATTTTTAACAGGCATTCCAACAATTTCAATAATTTGTTTATCGAAATCAGCTCTGCTTAGTAACTTCAATGAATCATCTGCTTGTTCTTTTACCCAATCTCTATATCTTTCCCATAGAGAATTAATGGTGATAGTTAATCTACTTGTTGTGTCTCTATCGATACATTCTGCATAAAATCTACGAGCACTATCATTTTCATTTCTGTAAGAATCAGTGAAAGCCATAACAGCTTTTGGTTCACTTAATATCTTTGTATTTTTATATTCGGTTACATATAAATGAGTCAAATAACTCATAAAATATGGAGCCCAATCATTAATTGCATATTCGAGAGTATTATCCAATGGAAATTCATAAGCTTTAGTAGGATCTGGTTTTTCAACAAATCTAGAACTAAATTCAATTACTCTTAATCTTCTCCATGTACCTTCGTCTTGAGCATCAACAACTGGTAATTTGTTACATTGTAAAAAGAATTTACATTGAAATTGCAAATCAAATGGTTCTTGATATAAAGGTCTTACCATCTGTTTATCGTTACCAGTTAATTCTTTTAACATACCAACATTTAAATTTTCATTAGCATCGGTTTCTTGGAAGATACCAGCTCTTACACCTTTTAATCTTGCTAATTCAGGTGAAGCTTGATTACTACCGTTTCTCTTTCTAGTAATAATAGTAATAGGACAAGCTGAATAATAATCACCGAAAGCTTTTGAAAATAATGACATAGTTAAAGATTTACCGTTAGAACCGTTTTTAGCGGAACCACTGCCTGTAATCATTCTAAATTTTTGATCTTTATTTTCACCAGAACAACAACTTGCTAATGATAACAAGAAATAATTTCTGATTTCAGGATCAGTTAAAATTTGACTGAAATATTTGTCAAACTTTTCTTTGTATTTCTTAATATCCTTTCTAGTTGTAATCCAAGGTATATATTGAACTTTAGTACATAAAGATATATAATCATCTGGTCTTCCTGCACGAAATTCTTCCCTTTCTAAATCATAAACACCATTTTCAAATCCAAGTAAATGTTTATTAGTATCATCTAATTTTTGAATAAATTTACTATCAAAGAATAATGAGCGGGCTTCTTCCATAATTTGTTTCTTAAATGTTAAATTTAATAAACGATCAATAATCTTTTGCATCTTACTAGCCTTTGATTGAAACTCTTCTCTTTCGTGACCGTTTGCACCAATCGCTTTATTATTCCATTCACTTGATTTTTGCATAAAATCATTAATAAAATCATCACAAATTAACATATTTAAAGCAGTTCCGCTTTCACTTAATGCCCATCTGTGATTTTTAAATTCATACCAACAGTTATTTTTTGTAGATACACAAACAAATCTATCACAATATTTATTATGTAACGCTTTTGCAATAAACCACGTATTTGTTTCTACACTTCTTTCTAGACAGGCTTGATATTCTAAAGCATTGTATGCTCTATATTCTTCAGGATTATCTTCTTTTGCCCAATATCTTATGCTACCCAATGTTAAACCTTCATCTTTCATTGTATTCCATCTTTCTTCACATTCTCCTTCTTTATATTTATCAGATTTTTGTGAGAATTCAATCCATTCATCTAATAAAGATTTATCAACATTATGTAAAGCCCAACCAATACGTATCCAATCACCATAAGCATCTGCACGAGAGTCTTTTATCATACTCATATATGCTTTTGCTTTTTGAATTTCAGCTTGTTTATTTTCAGGTATAACCTCATTATTATTAGTAACAGTTTTAGTTCCTCTTACTCCAAGATCATTATATTCTTTTATTACTTTTTCTTCATTATAATTTTCTGAATATGGTGTAGCATTATCTACTTTCCACATTTTTTGTTGAACAGAGAATATTTTTGTTTTCTGAAGCTGGTCACCTAATGAATCTGGTCCAAAATCTTGAAAATCTAAATCCAAAACTTTAGTCAAAATATATGGTTTTCCATCATTTTTCTTACATCCATACATCAACCAAGCATTTGTACTTACGATAGATTTATCAAAAATTTCTGGTACTGATTTTAAGAAACCCTCAGTAAATGTAGCAGATTCTTCAGCCAAAGCGACTACTTCATTTCTGATCAAATGTCTAATTTTATCAGAAGTACATATTTGATGAAAAAATCCATGAAATCCATCTCTGATAGCTGTTTCTTTAATTGTTGGAGCATCTTTCTCAAAAATGCATACCTTTAATTGTTCTTTCGATACATTTAAATATTTATTTATTGCAGTACGATAATATTCAACAACTTCTACAATCATATCATCATCGTATAATCTATCTTTTTTATAATCAGATTTCTTCATATCCAAATCTATATCAAATATGATAGGACCATATTCTTTTGGCATTTCTGCAATATGATAGTCCATACCTAATTCAGTAGCCTCTGCTAATGATTTCACTAATTTTTTTCTTAATACTTTATTTAAGCAGAATTTGCCTTTATTACCACCCATTGAAACGTGGGTTATTTGTGTCTGTTGACCTGGTGGAATACGACCTTCATCCAAGATCTTATTTATTGTATTTGTTAATTTGGTTTTTGTATTTGAATTTAAGTTCATATGTGATTAATTATATTATAGAAAGATTTTTTTATATAATTTTTTCAATTTTTTTAAGTCTGATTTGTACCTTCTAGAATTATGATGTGATGCATCAAAAAACCTTTTTTTCCTATTTAAAAATAAAAAATTACATCATATATAAAAAATAGTATTGATTCAGTGTTTAAATGATTGAACACAATTTATTATAAACCTTAATAAATCTATATAAAAGGCAAAGTAAATATATATAAAAGGAGTACGTCTTATATAATAATGAATTTTAATAAATCATCAATTTTGAGAATAATGAATGACATTGTTGATTTTAACGAAAATAGACCAGATGGAATATATTTATATGTAAATAAAAAAGATATAACTAAACAATACTCTTTAATTTTAGGACCTGAAAATACACCATACTTTGGGGGATTTTTCTTTTTCGAAATAAAATATCCAAGTGATTATCCTAAATCATCACCAAAAGTAAAATTTTTAACTATAGATAATATAACTAGATTTAATCCAAATCTTTATGCTGACGGCAAAGTATGTTTATCTATTTTAGGAACATGGGAAGGTCCATCTTGGACACCTGTTATGAATATTCGTTTAGTTTTACAATCAATAAGATCTTTATTAGGTGAATTTCCAATTCGTAATGAGCCCGGGTTTGACGAAACAAAAGCAGATGACGAATCATCAATTGAATATAATCAATATTTAATATATCACACATATAAAATTGCAATTAATGATGTATTAAATAATAAATTCCTAGAATTTTCCAATTTATTTAAAAATGAAATACAAATAGAAATAGAAAAAAATAAGAAAAAGTTATTAGAAGATTTATTATCTTATGAAAGTATTTATGAAAAAAAAGAAGTAGGTAAACGTATATATTTTATGAAAAAAACAATATTAGATTTTAGTGATTTATTAGAAAAAATGAAAACTATACTTTCATAAAATAAAAATAAAAAAATTGGCATCTATTTTGATAATATCAGCAATTTAATTATTTTTATTTTTATGAAAAATAAAAATAAAAAAATTGTTTTATAAACATATAAATAATATATGTATATATAATAAATGTACTTTTGTCCAAGCTGTTCATATTCTTTTGATATTGTTAAATCATCACAAACATCTCAAAAAGATGTAAGAATAAACATAGAAAAATTAGCTGAAGCTTTAAAATTATTTGAATCAAATGAAGATATGTCTAAATATGTTGCATCATTTAGTAGAGAAGACACTAATAAGAATAAAAAATATCAAAAATTTGATGATAATCAAAAAGCAAAATTTAATCTAATTTTTGAAGAATTAATATCATCTGGTGCTGAATTTAAATGTAATAATTGTAATAATATTCAACCTATAAAAGAAACAATATTATTATATAATATAAATATAGAAGAGAAAAATAAAATGAGAACTTTAGAGGAAAACGAATTTATTTGCAAAGACCCAATTTTACCCAGAACACACGATTATAATTGTAAGAATCCCAATTGCATAACTCATAAAGATAAATCAAAAAAAGAATCTGTTTTCTTCAAAGAAAAGAATAGTTTTAGGGTAAATTATATATGTACGGTGTGTTACTACTCCTGGTAAGATAAAATCCTAGCGGATTTTATTTCATCTTTGGGATGAAAATAAACTTCGTTTATTCCTTGTTGGATTTACTTCGTAAATTTCGCTTCGCTCAGCTCCGCTTTTTTTAATATTTTTATTATATTTTTATTATATTTTTATTATATTTTTATTATATTTTTATTATATTTTTTATAAATATATTAAAAATCTGTTTTTACCCAATTTATTTTATCTGATTTTTTCATATTATCTTCTTTCCAAAGTGGTTGAATGTTAGTATAATTAAAACATTTTTTTTGTTCTTCAATATTGTCTAAATTAAATGATGCGATTGGTTTAATATGGTCTAATTCCCATAATCCGTAATTATCAAAACTCATATTATCTGTAAATTTTGAAGATAAATATAATTTCAATTCATCTTTATCACATCCAATTAGTTCTGAATGTGTAAATTCTCTAAATATAAATCTAGCTTTCAATGTTTTACTTGCTCTTTTTGCTAAATTATTAATTAATCTATAACCAATATCTTCTTTAATCAACTCTTCGTAATTTTGTTTAATTTTTTCTTTTACATACTTTTCTTTATAATTATTTTCAATAATCTCTTTTTGAGCCCGCTTTCTATAATTTTCTTCCATTTTTAGTTTTGCAAATTTATTTTTATAAAATGCACTAATATTTTGTCTAATAATCGTATCCCTATCCATTATTATAATTAATAATTATATCTTTAAATTAAATACATATTAATTGAAAGAGATACATAATATTTAAAAAATGGGTAAAAAAATGGGTAAAAAAAATGGGTAAAAAAAATGGGTAAAAAAATGGGTAAAAAAAATGGGTAAAAAAATGGTAGAAAAGTAAAACTGAGCGTAGCGAAATTTACGAAGTAAATCCAATAGGGAATAAACGAAGTTTATTTTCATCTGAAAGATGAAATAAGTTTGCTTGGACGCTAGTCCAACAAACTTATTAGGTGCTGTTTATTCAGTTCCGATAACTCCCATAATTCAAATTTACCATTGGGTAATGGTCTTCTTATTTTAAATGGTGTCATATTTAATTTTAATTCTTCTTCAGCAATTCTATCATAAGGTAAACCTTCGTAATTTTTAATTAATGGTTTTGCACCCATTGTTAATTGTTTTGTTCTTTCTCCTAAAATTCTAACCATTTCATATTTTGTTAATTTAGAAGCAGAAATTCTTTCTGTTGATTTAACATATTCAACAGTACTATCTGGTTGTACTTCAATGTCATCTTCGTTATCAAAATATTCGTTATCATCTTCTATTGCTTTTTCAATAACACAATCCTTGCCTTCTTCTTCTATAAATTTAATATCTTCGTCGTCATCTAAATTTTCTTCATCTTCGTCTTCATCTTGTCCATCACCTTCATCTGTGGGTTCATCGACTTCATCTATTACTTCGTCGTCTTCTACTTCAACTTCAATATCAGGAATATCGTCTTCTTCATCCTTTTTCTTAGATTTTTTATTTAATGATCTTTTTGATGGCATTATTAATATTTAGAATATCTTTTTAAATGTAATAAAATACAATTTTTATTATTTGGATTAGTTTAATAAATAAAAAAAACCTCAAATAAATAAATGAAATATATAATATTTATAGAAGCTATAATTTTTGGAATACTAACTTTTATAATTGGTACAATTATATTTAATCTTACAATAAATAAAAATAATAAACATAAGGTTGAACCTTTTGGATTAAATATTGCATTTTTTGCAACTGGTTTTTTTTTAAATATTATTTTTGAAATAGTAAATTCATTATAACATTATGTAAATAGGCAGTTCATTTAAAAAATATTATGATTTTTTTTATTTTTAAGCCTTTTTTAGGGGCGATAAATGTAGCTATAAAATATATTTTGAGGTATATAAGGTGAGAAAATAATATTTTTAAATTTAATTAATACTTCCAAGATTTTATTTTTTATGTCTAGTATTATTTTCTAATCTATTGTAATGGAGGATTGTAAGATTTGTTTTACTACAGTATCTGACAAAAAGCTCCCTTGTGGCCATGAACTATGTTCTAAATGTGTTGTTCGTTTAAATTCTCCGACTTGTCCTTATTGTAGGAAAGGATTTGTTTACAACTCCGATGAAATTAAAGAACGAATTAAATTAAAATTAGTAAATGGATATCAATGGGAGGTTCCTCCTGGTCTTGCCTTCAGACCGACTGACTGGATAAATAATAATAACAGGCAATTAAACTTTTCTTTAGTAGATGACCCTCAAATAACTCAAAATGTTAATGAACCTTTTTCACGTGTTAAAAGAAGTATGGAAAGAAGACGTAGAAGATTTTTAAGTTTTGATGAAGTATTAGAAAGAAGACAACTTATTAAAGAAAGAAAAGCAAGACATTGGGATAAAAAAAATGCACAATTAGAAAGAACTTCGTTATGGTTCGAAATTTAAAATTATTAAACTCTATTATATTATTAATTTAATTAAAAAAAAATTTTTAATTAAAATAAAATCATTAATCCTTAGATATTCCTAATGTTTTGTAAATATTAGACATTTCTTCATCATCTTCATCTACTACAGCTGCATTAGAATCTAGTCCTATTGATTCGTATATTTTTTTCATTTCATCTTCAACTTCAACTAATTCTTTAGAATTTTTCTGTTTTCTTAATTTTTCTAAAAAATCATTTGCAGTATCAGGTGCTGATTGTGCAGCAATATCTACTTTATTTTCAGTTTCTACTTTTTGATTTCCTTTCGGTCTTGTTCCAATTGGCATTGTTGGAAGACCCATATGTTTAGCCAATAATTTATAATAATTAATTATAGGATTATTACTCCCTTTAAAATCACCAAATGATTGAATCATTGTAAAAACCATATTTTTATATTCTTCTTTATTTGCTAATACCTGTGATGGATCAGGTAAACTTACTGGTAATTTAACTTTTTTTAATTGTAAATATGCATCCACTAACTCATCAGGTACATCCTTCATTTTAGATTTTACACTTATTTGTCTTTCGCGACCACCTAACATATCCTTTAACTTTTGTTTCAATAATTTTCTTCTTTCAACTGCTTCATCACAATTAATAACTCTAGGTTGTACTACTCCTTCAATTACAACATCAGAATTATTTAAAATTTGTACTTTAATTTCATTATCTATTTTAGATAATATTTTATATCCCCAACCCTCCTTAAAATAATCATTCTTTTCTAATTTAACTTTATCATCATTTTTTAAATCTTTCTTAAATCTATCTATTGCAGCTTTAGATGCAAAAAATGTTTTATCTCCTTCAATTATTACCGATTTAGGTGGTACTTCTACAGACATTATTATTAATAATCATAAATCTTTAAGACAATTATTAATATAAATTAATCATTTTTTATTGTTGTACGCATTCTGGGCCTTGATTACCTTCTGGACCTTCATTATCATTATTATTATGATGATTATTATCGTTGAAATTATCTACTGTATCTAACATAATTGTTTTAACTAAATCAGTTTCTGTTTGTATTTTCTTTTCATTTAATGATTCATTCTTATCAATTAAAATTAATGCTTTTGTTAATGTTTCATTGGTAATTGTTGGTAATTCAATGTTAAATTTAATTATTAAATCACCGTTTCTTTTTGTTCTTAAATCTAACATACCTTCTCCACTTATTTTTCTGATAGTTCCATAATTTGTTTTTCCAGTATGATGTAAATGTAATTTTCTTCCATCTAAATGTATTATTACTTTATCAAATCCAAATAATGCTTGGAATAATTTTAATTCTACTTCTACAATTAAATCATTTCCTCTTCTCTTAAATACAGGGTGTTCTAATTCATTAATAATTACAATTAAATCAGTTTTATTTCCATTTATTTGATTACCTTTTCCTTCTAATTGCATTTTTAAACCATTTCCAAAACCATTCTTTAATGGTATTGCTATCACCTTTTCTTTAGAAACAAAACCACTAGATGCACATGAAATACATTTACTTCCTTCAGGAATTGATGTACCTTTAGTATTACAACTATTACAAGGTGCTATTGCTTGTTGTTGAATAGGACCCATTCTTACTATTTTTACTTTCATTCCTTTTCCACCACAATCTGTACAACTTATTTTTTTACCATCAGAAGAACCAGATCCTTTGCAAGGTGCACAGACTATCTTTTGATTATATTTTAAATTTACAGATTCTTCTTTATAAATTTGTTCTAAAGTTACATCTAACTTTTCAACAATATTTTCTCTATCTTCACCTCTGTTCATATTTACATGAAAACCACCTCCACCAAATGGACCACCTCCACCAAAAGGACTACCTCCACCAAAAGGATCACCGCCTCCAAAAGGAAATCCAGCACCAAATGGAAAACCAGGACCAAAAGGATTAAATCCTCCTTCTTGACCACCCATATCTCCCTTGAGCCCATCCATACCAAATTTATCATAAATTTCTCTTTTCTCTGGATTTTCTAAAACTGATAAAGCTTCTTGTATCTCTTGAAATTTTTTAGTTGATTCTTCAACATTATTTGGGTGCTTATCGGGATGCCATTTAATCATTAATTTTTTACCCTTCTTTTTAATAGTATCAACTGAATCACTTGGTGAGGCCTCTAATCTGTCGTATAAAGTTGTATCTTTAACCATTTAATATAATTAATTATTAATAATAATCTTTAAAACGAAAATCAAACAATTTTTTTTAATTATTTTTTCTATATTTTTATAAGATGAAAATATATATATTAAGACATGAAGATAGAACACAAGATGCTACTTTTTTTTCTCCGCTAACAAAAAATGGTTTAGAAAATGCAAACAAATTAATAGATACTTTAAAAAAATTAAATATAAAATCTATTTATTCTTCCCCATTCATTAGAACATTACAAACTATATATCCATTTGCAAAAAATAACGAGCTTACTATTAAGATTGATTATGGATTAAGTGAAATTAAATCTGATTATTTAATCCCTAAAAATTCTCACGCAATCAGATTACCAGAATATTTAAATGAACCATTTCTAATTTCTGCAGATTATAGATCATCTATAGAAGCAGAAGATTTAAAATTTCCAGAAAATGAATTAGATGTACAAAAGAGAACTAAAATATTTTTAAAAAATATTATTAGTAATCACGGAAATTCCGATGATACTATTTTAATTGTAACACATCAAGTTGTTTGTAATATTTTTTTAAAAATAGTAAATAAATTTTCTCAAAAATTAGAAGTTACTAATAATTATCCAATTGGTGGATTGACATTAGTCTTTAATAATTTAGACTGGGTTTTTGAACCAATTAACTGGAAAAATAAATAAATTTATTTTGTGAATAATAATAATGAGTATAGATAAAAATAAGTTGGATATTTCTTTTGAAGAATTTAATAAAATATTAAATTACTTCAGAAGTTATAATTATACTTTTGTAAATGAAAGTTTACAAGAATTTATCAAATATAATATAAAATCATTATTCCCAAATTTAAATTATAAAGATTCTGAAATTTTATATTTATTTGCTGAAAATTTAATTGAAAAAATAGCAAATTATTTTTATTTTGAAAAAAAAGATATTGATAATTGGAAACAAAATAATTTTAGGGATATTAAGGGTATTATTTTAATTTTGTTACCATTTATTGATGATAAAAACAATGGTAAGTTATTAAATGAAATGACTGACTTAAATCAATTCTTGTTTTCAGAAATTAAAAATTATATTCCTAAAGAATTAGATGAAATAGAAAGAAGTACTGTTTTGAAATCATCTTTTAAATTTAGCAATATGTCATTAGGATTATTAAATTTAAATGATAATACCCCACTATTTGAATCAGATAATCAAATGAAAATTATTTATAAAATAATTCATCATAATTATCTTGGTTTAGTTAAAACATTAGAAGTAATGAATGGAAAATATTATATTAATTGGATTAATATTATTCCGTTAAATAATAATTTTCAGGAATCTAAATTATATATTAAAACTAAAGAAGGTTTAGAAAAATATAGAGAGTTAATCATTGATATAAAAACAACTAATGAACAATTTTATAAATTTAATGATTCATATTATGGTTTATGGTTTGGAAATATTTATAATGTAATCAAAATAAAATTATATGATGATATTAAACCAATAAAATTTTTATTATATAATTTTAAAAATGAAGATAATAATTCTACTTATTTGTTAAATTATTTAATAAACACATTTGATTTAAATAAATGTCTTGAGTTTGAAAGTTTTGATGATTTAAATGATTCTGATAAAATTTCATTTAGTAAAACATTATATAATCAAAATTTTAATAAATATTTACATAGTTGGAAAGAAATATTATATTTTTTATGTAATGATTATTCAAAACGTTTAGTTATGGGTTCATTAAACAAAGATTTAAAACCTACTTCTACAACAGGTAGCAAAATAGAACAATATTATAACAAATTTAAATTTTCACCTATATCTAAAAATAATTTTGATGATGATGATGAAGACGGCGATCATATAAAAGAAGTTAAAAATATATTATTAGATGTTTCAGAAGAAGATGTTATTAATTTCATAAAAACTATTGAACCAAAACATATTTGGGATTTCTTTTATGAAACTATTAAAAAATTAGAAAGTACTTATTTAAAAGAATATTTCATTAAAGATAAACAATTTAAAAATAATATATATTTCTTACCTAATCCAATTAGCAAAAATAATACATCTTTAAGTTTCAAAAATATTTATAATTTTGCAAAATCAATCACTCATATTACACAAACACGTAATGGTAAAGTTGAATGGGTTTCTATGGATACTCATTATATTTCATTTTCATTGGAAAATCAAAGAATGTTTTTCGATAGAATATTTTTACCAATTTTTGATAGTTGGTTAAATTTAACAAATAATATTGAAAGAGAATATGGTAAAGGTAGTTATAATACAAAAATTAAAGAAATGTTTAATGATTGGCAAAATATTTATTTGGATTTAATATTTGATATATTAAATAAAGATGGTGTATTAAATCAATTCAAAGTAAATTTAAATCTTACTGATAAAAAAACTTTTCCAACCTCTCAATCTATATCTGACACAATGAAAACTCGTTTAGGTGAAGAATTTAAAAGAAATCCTGATTATAAAAAATCATATTATTATTTAACAAATGAACCATTTGATAAATTAACAGATATGAGATTTGATGATGTTAAAAGAAAAAAGAAAGAAGATATGCATTATTTTAAAATAATGGAGAAAGATCAAGTATGGTATTCTTTTTATGCAATGGATTGGTTAGCACAATTAGGGTTCTTTCATCATTATATTTTCCATCGTGTATTGTACATAACTGGTGCTACTGGACAAGGTAAATCAACTCAAGTACCAAAATTATTATTATATGCTTTGAAAGCTTATGATTTTAATAGTCGTGGAAAAGTTGTTTGTACACAACCTCGTATTCCACCAACAGAAGGAAATTCTACAAGAATTGCTGAAGAATTAGGTGTTCCTATTAATCAAATTTCCAAAAAAAATAATACTAAAAATAAAACAAATAATTATTATGTACAAATGAAGCATCAATTTAATGACCATCTTAAAAATAATTGTCCACATTTAACACTCAAAATTGTAACAGATGGTACGTTGTACGAAGAATTAAAGAAAAATCCAATGATGAAAGAACAAGTTAAAACTGTTAATAATAAAGATTTTGTATATGGTTTTAAAAATTATTATGATATTGTAATTGTTGATGAATCACATGAACATAATGCAAATATGGATATGATATTAACATTAATGAGACAATCTTGTTTATATAATAATGGATTAAGATTAATAATTGTTTCTGCTACAATGGATGACGATGAACCAATTTATAGATCATATTTTAGATGTATTAATGATAATTTAGTATATCCAATTAAGGCTCCATTATATCAACATCCTATTTTACAAATAAAAGATATTATACCTGAATCAATTTTTATGGATAGAAGATATCATATTTCACCACCAGGAGAAACTACACAATATAAAGTAGCTGAATATTATTCAGAAGAATTAGCATTAACTAATTATACAGATAAAGAAGCATCAGATATTGTTCAACAAAGAAGTTATGATAAAATATTAGAAATATGTACAAAATTTCCTACGGGTGAAATTCTATTTTTCTCTACTGGTAGTGCAGAAATTAATAATGCAGTTAAAGAACTAAATACTAGATTACCTGCAGGTAATGTTGCTCTTCCATATTATTCAAATTTACATCCTAATTATAAAGAAATAATAGAAAAAATAGACAAAAAAATTTCTTTTATTAAAAATAAAAGAGATAGAATTGCTCAAGAATGGGGTGAAGATTTTATAGAAGATAATTCTGTTCCAGAAGGTATATATAAAAGAGCTATAATTATAGCTACTAATGTTGCTGAAGCATCTATAACAATTAATACTCTCAAGTTTGTAGTTGATAATGGTTTTGCTAAAGTAAATATATATGATAGAAATTCAGGTCTTACAGTTTTACAAGTTGAAAAAATAGCAGAAGCTTCGCGTGTACAAAGAAAAGGTCGTATTGGTAGAGTGTCAGATGGAACTGCTTATTTTCTTTTTCCAAAAGGTAGTCGTGAAAAAATTACACCCAAATATAAAATAACACAAGAAGACCAAACAAAAATATATTTAGATTTATCAGAAGAAGAAAATGAAATTTTAACTGATGTAGGTGATACTAATGTTATATTACCAATATTTAATCCAAATCTATATAACAATAATAATAATGCTTTTTATATTAATATAAATACAAAGAAAAATTATAATTCTTTTTTTATTAAAAATATTTATTCTATTTTAGTAAAACAATACTCAATAGATAATAAAATAATTAATAAAAATATATATTGGAATATTGATTACTATCCTAATGAAATTATGGATAATAAAACATTAAATAGAACTCATTTAGGACAATTTATTAAAAATTTATTTGATGAAGAATGTATATTTTATATCATACACCCTTTAGAAAATGAAATTGAAAGAAACATTCATAATAATATAATATCTTTTAGGAAAATCAAAATAACAAGCATTCCAAGTTATTTTTTTAGAAAAGATATGAATGCATTAGAGCATAAATTAGTATTTATTAATAAAAATATTAACGAAGATAAACCAGAAAATGATAGATATATTAAAACAATATTATATAAATATGTTACAGAATTACAAAGAGCACTAAGCGATTCAACTTTAGATATAAACGATTGTTTAACTTTATTTGCATCTGCTGGTTTAAATTGTTTTAATGAAGTTTTAGCAATAATAATTTGTATTAAATCATTTGATAGAATGAGTATTTTTAGCGGTAAAAAATCAAATAATTTTTATTCAAAATGGGATAATGATTGTCAACTAATTATGTTATATAATATTTTTAATAAATTATCTATAGAATTTGAAAACTTATTAATTTTTAAAATTATGAGAGACCCAAAAGAATTAAATAAATTTAATGATATAGTTTCAATAAATATAAAAAATTTTAAAGAATTAATTAAAAAAAGTAATGAACCAATTGAAATATTTGAAAATAATTTAAAACTTTGGGAAGAAATATTAAAATTATTTAAAATGGGTAATTTAGAAACAAAGAAAGGAAAGGATAAATTAAAATTTATAATTATACAAAATGAACTTAAAAAAAATATTTTACAATATGAATCCAAAATAAAAAGTTGGTGCGAAGAGAACTATTTAAATTTTAATGGTATTCTTATATTTTTAGAAACATATGGTAATATTCTTTTAAATGTTCTTACTATTGAAAAAAATTTAGATAACAATTTAGGAGAAATATCACCATTAAAATGGATTGATAAAATTAAAAATACATTTATTAAAATTTTAAAAACAGATAATATAAAAGAAAAAATATTAAAAAGTTTTATTTTAGGAAGACCTTTGAATTATGCAATTAAAACAAGTAATAATAACACAGATTATCATTTAAGACAGCAATCTATTAAAGGTATAATTATATCAGATCCTAATTCTAAAATTAGTAATTCAAGTATAATTTTTTATTATTCTTTTGTTCCATATGATATTAATACAGTCAAATTAAATAATATAAATAATGTACCAATTGAATATTTTACATCTTGTATTCCACAAATTTTTAATAAAACTTATTTTAAGAACATTATAGTTAAACCAATAACAAAAATTAAAAACAATAAATTTATAAATGAAATTAATATTTTAGAAATTAAAGGTGACAATTATGATAGAATACTTAATTACATTTATAATAATTCGTTAACTAAATCACCATGGGAAAATCCTGAATTACCATTAATAAATGATTATCTTAAACGATTAAAATAAAACGAAGTTAAAAAAATTGACATTTTTATCCTTTTTGGTATAAATTTTATGTTAATGGCCAATTAT
>Ga0114958_10000480_pt1 | contig 34116 bp, 36 predicted proteins | sample C_130208_EF_Meta_FD_89577 | JGI IMG/M metagenome (GOLD analysis project Ga0114958, IMG submission 89577) | Freshwater microbial communities from Lake Croche, Canada to study carbon cycling - C_130208_EF_MetaG | ecosystem: Environmental > Aquatic > Freshwater > Lake | place: Lake Croche, Canada... | reverse complement strand
TATGTTTTAAGTTTGGTGAGGCTAAAGAAAATGTTGACGCAACATTATATGAAAAAGACCTAATATTGGTAAACACGAATAAATATGAAAAACAAAAATAAAATAATTGAAGGTGCTTTGGATATGGGCATTCAAAGTTATTCACAATCAACAACACCAGCATCAACAAGTGGTTCAAAAACAAGTACTATAAATGTTAAGAAAAAAGATTTAGGTGACCCTAATGTGCAAAAAAATCTTAGCAAAATAAAGGGGGTAACCGTTAATGTTGTTGAAGAAAAATTAGAACTAATAGGCGATAAATTAATATATCTTTCTGATGTCAAAGATTTAGAAACTAATGAAATTTCTAAACCATTTACAATTGATAACAAACAATATCAAATGGTTAGAGCATTGACGCCAGATAAGAAAAAAGTAATGGGGGTATATTCTTTAGACGAAACCGATGAAAATGGTGAAAATATTATTTATAGTGTAGAAGATTTTGAGAAAAATATTGCAAAAAATATTAAATCTGAAGAAGGAGTTGTGGAACCAGAAGGACCTGAAATGAATACCATATATGCAACTGAAGATATTTCTAACGACACTAAAAATAGTAAAGATGAAACACATCCAAGTTTTGAAGGGTATAAACATTATATCGTAAACAAAAAAACTAAGAAGGCTAGAAAGTTTAAAACAATTGAAGAATTGGCAAAGGCTAGTATGACACCTGATGAAGAGTATATGGGAATTAAAAATTTTAAAAGATATGTTGATGAAACATTATTTGGTGCTAGTAAAAAAAAACCAATGGTTGAAGTTGATAATACTATTTCTAAAGATGATATTGAGATGAATAAAAAGGCAAAAAAATTAATGGGAATGATTAAGAGTAAAATTCCTGAAAATATCATTAACACTATTGCTAATGACAAAGCAAAGGCGGAAGTAATTGCGACATTTGCTGAAATGATTGGTGTTCCTAGAAATGGGTTGGGTACTTTAATTTCTAGTATTAAAAATTTATCAAAATCTAAAGATTTATCAAAATCTAAAGAACAACCTGTTACCGAAAAAAGAATAATTAAAGTAAAAGATTTAATATAATGAGTTATAAAAAATTAGCAGCTAAAGCACTTCTTAATGCGACTAAAAAACCACAATTAAACGAAGCTGTGGTTTATCCTGAAGGTATGCTTGAAAGAATGCATCCTGAATTGGAAGAAGATTTGCTATTACAAAGACATTCGTTGGGCAAGCATCCAGCATTCCCAGAAGGGGATGAGGTTTCATTTGAACAAAAAATAATGGGTGAACGTTTTAATGATGTTTGTAGAAGATATAAAAGAGCATTTGATGTTGATGAAATAGACAATAAAGCTTTGATAAAAAATATGATGCCATTGGTTTACGAAACAATTGCAATCGAATCCAAGCATAAAAAAGCTTTAGAAGATTTAGCAATTAAAATGATTCGTGAAGAATATAACATGAGTGAGGATGCTGTTGAAATTATTGCGGAATTAACTACCGAAATTACATTGGAAGGGGCTAAAAAGCATCCAAAACCTATGAGCGTTGAGGGAATGGAATTTGATTCACATGATGATTTAGTAAATGCCAATGAAGAAGTATATAAAAGAAGATTTTTAAATGCAATGACACAAGGTGCAGCAAAAAAATGTAATCATATGTTTCATATGGTGGACGAAGAGCTTTTAGATTTAGACCCAAAACTTCCTAACCGTTATAATAAAATGATGTCAGCGGCTGATTATATTTATTATGTTGTTCCTAAAATGGATGATGGTGTTGTTGGTGGTATGGTATCGGTTGATTATCCAACTAAAAAAAATCCTAAATCAAAAATACACGCACAAGCGATGGTTTTTCCAGTATTAATTCATGAAATTGTTAAAGGCGTTATGGAACTTTTATCAGCGCATGGGTTACCAAAAAATAAAAAACTTATTGAATACGTTACAAATAAGGCAGATTTCTTAGCAGCAGAGCCATGGGATATGCGAATTGGTCCAGCTTTATGGACTAAATTCACACAAGCAATTGACCCAGATGATTTTAATTTAAAACATCATGTATATTGTGAATTAGCTTCTTTACCTGCAATAGAATTTCATAAACAAATAAGGGAAATTATATCTGGAGCAAAATTAGGAAAAAAAATTGTTAAGGAAATTATTTATAGTGTTAAAGATGATATTAAACAAGATGAATATCGAAAAGCATTAAATCAATTAGGAATTAGTGAAGACCATGATGAGGGTGTTGGCAACAACAATATAGAACCATTTTTTTAAAATAATAAAACACTCAAATGAGTGTTTTTTTTTTATTAAATTATTTAATAATTTAGGTGAAGAATCTAAAGATATTTGGTGCAAATACCTTAAAAATAAGTAAAAATTAGTTTTAATTGTCTGTTAGCATATTTATTTAAAAAGAATATGTTAACACGACGAGAAATAATGCAAGAATTTGCCAAGTGTTTAAATAGTCCAATATACGCAATTGAGACATATTTAGAGACATTTGATAAAACCCAAGAGGGGTTTGTTCCCTTCATGTTATTTCCTAGACAAAAAGAAATTATACATTGTTACGAAAAGCATAGATTTAATTTAATTACTAAGCCTAGACAAGCTGGCGTTTCTACAACTACCGCAGCTTATTTATCTATTAAAGTTGGTTTAGCCGAAGAAGAAAACCCAGAGGCTGTACTAATTATTGCAAATAAGCAAGAATTAGCATTTGAATTTTTAGCAAAAATTAAAGATTTTGTATCACAATTACCAAGATGGTTTTGGGGGCCAGAATATTATGGGACAGCAGAAAACGAAAGTAAAACAATTTTTATTACTAATGCTAAAAAAGAAATTAAACTTCCAAATGGTTCTCGTATAAAAGCTGTTGCAACATCTAAGGATGCATTACGTGGATTTACACCAACATATCTTGTAATGGATGAAGCAGCGTATATTGATAACGGTGCAATTGTATTCGGTGCTGCATTAACGGCATTAGGATGTTTAACTAAAAAATCATTAATATTAACAGAAAATGGTTTAGTTGAACTAGATGAATTAGTTAGTGAAAAAGATAAACTAGGTTTTACTGATTTAGAAATACCGCATATGGTTTGTAATAAAGATGGTATTTTGACACCAGCAACACAAACATTTGTAAGTGAATATGGTGAAACATATAATATAAAAACTAAATTGGGTGTAGAACTAGAAGGTAGTTGGAAACATCCATTATTAATAAAAAAAGGGTCAGAAGAAGTTTGGGTTAAAATGAATGAGTTAGTAATTGGTGATAAACTAATAATAAGCCATAGCCAAAATTATTTTGGTACTAATAGTAAGTTTGATTTTACATTTAATAAATCAAATCATAATCAAAAAGATATTAACATACCACTAAATTTATTAGATAATTTAGATTTTTGTTATTTATTAGGTCTATTCGTTGCTGAAGGTAATTTTACTAGTAGAGGTATAATAATAACTAATACCGATGAAGAAATAACTAATTTTTTAGTAAATGATATAGCTAAATTAGGTAATGGATTTAATAAAGTAGATGATAGACATTATATGTTTCATTCAACTAAATTAGTTCAATGGTTTGAAGAATTTGGGCTTAAAAAACATAATGCTAAAGATAAAGAAATACCGTTATCAATACTTAAAATGCCTAAAGAAGTTATTGTTAATTTTTTACAAGGTATGTTTGATGGAGACGGGATGTCAACAAAAAAAGATATTAAATATAGTAGCACATCCAAAAAATTAATTAGTACACTACAAACATTACTTTTAAATTTTGGTATTGTTTCACATGTAAAAAAAGAAATACAAAAAACTAGTACATCGTCAATAATATCTAACAAAGACCATGTTTGTACTATTTATAATTTAAAAATTTATTCTAATTATGCATTAAAATTTTATTCTGAAATTGGGTTTAGATTAAATAGAAAACAAAAAAATGCAGAGTATTTAATTGGTAAAAAATTAAATAGTCGATTTATCAATGTATCTCAAAAAACAATATTAAAAATATTAGAAAACAATGGGGTTAGTAAATCTAAATTTAGATTCTTAGAACGTTTTTGGTGTTCAAAATATGAGCGATTAAGTTATGAATCATTAAATCGTTTAATGCTTAAAATACCTAATGATATAGATTTACTAAAATTATCTGAACAAATTAAATATAATGAAAAATATTATATTGATGAAATAATTGAAATAACTAAAGGCGCAGATTATACGTATGATTTACATGTACCAGAAACTAATTCGTTTATATCAAATGGTATAATTAGTCATAATACAGGTGGTAAGGCTACATTGATTTCAACACCAAATGGTATGGATGCCTTATATTATAAAACATATCAACAAGCTAAAGCTAAAATCAAAAAAAATAACTTTAATGTTATTGAAATGAAATGGTACGAAGATTTAAGGTATAACAAAGACCTTAAATGGTTAAAAGATGACGAAATAATACCCGAATATGAATTTACGTTTGATTCATATCAAAAAATGATTAGGGATGGTTGGAAACCAACTTCATCATGGTATGAAGAAATGTGTCGTGGTATGAACAATGATGTTAAAATGATTGCACAAGAGTTAGACGTATCATTTATTGGTTCTGGTGGTAATGTTATTGACGAAAAATACATTCAACAACAAGAAAAAGAAAACGTACAAGACCCTAAATATTTTGCTGGTGCTGAAAATGAAATTTGGATTTGGAAACAGCCTGAAGAAGGGCATCAATATATCGCAGGTGTGGACGTTTCGAGGGGAGATGGGGAAGATTCATCAACAATTACAATGTTAGATGTTACAACTATGGAACAAGTTATGGAATATAAGGGTAAGATACAACCAGACTTATTAGCACATATAGTTTATGAGTATGGCGAATTATATAAAGCATATACGGTTGTTGATATTACAGGTGGTATGGGGGTTTCGACTGTTTTAAAACTTTTGGAATTAGGGTATAAACGATTACACTATGATACACCTAATGGTAAGGTATTGGTTTCAAAACAAAAAGAAATGAAATTTCATAAACAAAGTGAAAAAACTCCAGGTTTTATGACTGGTTCTGTTCGTACACCAATGATTGCAAATTTTGAATACAAGATAAGGACAAATGAAGTTAAAATTAGGTCAATTAGAACTACGTCTGAAATGAATACATTTGTTTTTAAAAATGGTAGAGCTGACCATATGGATGGTTATCACGATGATTTAATAATGGCAATGGCAATGTGTTTATGGACAATTGAACATTCATTTAAAAATCTTGAACGACTTGAAAAACAAACAATTGCTATGCTAGGTAGTTGGATAGCTAACACGGCTTCAAATGAAAAAATTTCGCATGGAAATGATTTTGTATCAAAAAATAATAAAAATAAAGTTGCTATGGCCAAACCTAATTTTAGCCCTATTGTGTCTAAAAATATGCAAGACCCAACAGGACAATATATGTGGTTATTTAGCGGAACAAAATAAACTTTATTTTACAAATAAAAATGTTATAATATAAAAAAAGAATATGGCAAAGCAAAATTTAACAATATTTCAAAAATTAGGACAAGTACTTGGTCCAGATGGGTTTAAAACAAAAAAAAGTCAACCACAAACCAATCGATATACGATGGGAAAAGATGTTTTGTTAAAAACACAAGACAAACAAGAGTATGAATTAGCAAAGTTACAAGCGCAACAAAATAAATATTTAGGTCAAACTTGGAAGAAGGTTGAGAATGGTTTATTTCAACAAGCTATTAATTATGAAACTACTCGTATTGGCTCTTATTCTGATTTTGAAACTATGGAATTTTATCCAGAAATTGCCGCAGCGTTAGATATTATGATGGAAGAGTCTACTACACTTAATAGTAATGGTAGAATGGTAAATGTATATTCCGATAGTAAACGAGTAAAGGGTATAATTGAGGACCTTTTATTTAATCGTTTAGATATTCACACTTCTTTACCAATGTGGACTAGAAACGTGGCTAAATATGGGGATAATTTTGTTTATCTTAATATTGATGAAACTAATGGTGTGGTTGGTGCTAAACAAATGCCTAATTATGAAATGGAAAGAAGGGATGGTGGGCTTTTTGATATATTAACACAAAGAATTGATTCTGATACCAAGGCTGATAAGGTTAAATTTTATTGGAGAGGCCGTGATGTGGAATTCAATTCTTGGCAAATGGCGCATTTTAGATTGTTGGGTGATGATAGAAGATTACCATATGGTACTTGTTTAAAATCAGATAGTTACATAGAAACAAAAAGTGGGTACAAAGAAATAAAAGATATAGCTATTGGTGATGAAGTATATTCTTTTGATACAAATACACAAAATAGAATAACTTCTAAAGTATTAGATACAATTGCTTCTGGAACTAAAACGTGTTATAAGTTATCAACTAAACATAATTATATTGATGTATCTGAAGAACATAAAGTAATGTATTATAATAAAGAAACCAATAAATTTGATTATAAAAACACGTTAGATTTTAAAATTGGCGATTTATTAGTAATTAACAAAGAAAAGAATGAAGATATTGAAACGATAATTGATAAGATTAAACCAGAAGAAAATAAAAACGATTATTGGGCGTCAATTGATTTAATACCAGATAAAGTTGATAATGAATTAGCTAGATTAATTGGTTATTTAATTGGTGACGGATGGATTATTAAAAACGAAAATGCTGTTTCAATTGCTTTATCAGAACATAAAACAATAAATGAACGATACGTTAATTATTTGACTAAAATTAGTGGTAAAGAAATTAAATTTACTAATAGTAGTGATTCTAATTTAGAATTTTCACAAGCTATTTGTAATTCTAAAATGTTAGCAACAATATTAAAAAATTTAGATTTTGAAGGAACAGCTTATACCAAGAGAATACCTAGTTGGGTATTTTCTTCTTCAAAAGAAATAAAGGAAGAATTTTTAATGGGATTAATAGATGCCGATGGGTCAATGTTTATTGATGAATGGAATTGTTTGAGGTATTGTATTGAATTGGCTAATGAGTCTTTAATTAAAGATATTAAAATTTTAGTACAATCATTAGGTCGTAAAAGTGGTAAAATTTGTTCTAGAATTAGAAAGGATGGTAAAATTGGTCTTAGAAATTTTAAATCACAAAAGGAAAGTTTTTATTTTTATTTCTATGATTCTGAAAATACACAATCTAAAAAACATGATATTAATAATAGACAAACAAATAATTTCATATTGGAGCCAATTATATCTATTGAGGAAATTGGTGATTATGAGACTTATGATATATATGTTGAAAATGAAAACCACAATTTTTATGCTAATGGTATTGTGGTACATAATAGTATGTTAGAAAAAGCAAGAAGAATTTGGAAACAATTATTATTATCTGAAGACGCAATGTTAGTTTATCGTGTAACACGTGCTCCAGAAAGAAGAATATATAAAATTTATGTTGGTAACATTGACGATAAAGATGTCGAAGCATATGTAAATGAAATTGCGAATAGATTTAAACGTTCACCAATTGTTGACCCACAAACTGGTCAATTAGATTTAAAATATAATCAACTTTCAAATGACCAAGATTATTTTATTCCAGTCAGAAGTGAAGATGCACCAAATCCAATTGATACATTACCAGGCGCAGCAAATTTAGACCAAATTTCTGATATTGAATATCTTCAAAAAAAATTATTTACTGCGTTAAGAGTACCTAAACCTTTTTTAGGATTTGAGGAAGCGACTGGCGAAGGAAAAAATTTAGCATTACAAGATATTAGGTTTTCAAGAACAATTAATCGTATTCAACAATCTATGTTGCAAGAACTTAATAAAATTGTTATTATTCATTTGTATCTATTAGGATTTGAAGATGATTTAGACAATTTTACACTTACACTTAATAACCCATCAACACAAGCTGAAATGCTTAAAGTTGAGCATATGCAATTAAAGATGACATTATATAAAGATTCTGTAACTGATGCTGGTAATGGATTCGCACCAATGTCTATGACAAGAGCTAGAAGGGAAATATTTGGATGGTCTGACAATGAAATTAAACAAGATTTTCTTGAGCAAAGAATTGAAAAAGCAGCTTCCGCTGAATTGCAAAACTCATCAAATGTTATTAAACACACTGGTGTATTTGATGTTGTTGATAGGATTTATGGCGATATGGATTTAGCGCTTAAAGGCGGTGGTGCTGCTCCTGCTGACGGTGAAGATGGTGGCGCTAGTGCTGGCGGAGGCGGTGGAAGTATTGGTAGCTTAGGTGGTGGTTTTGGTGGTGGTGGAACAGCTGAGGGTGATTTGGATTTTGGTGGTGACGAAGGAACTGAGGGTGAAACGCCAGAAGCTGGAACCGAAGGTGAAACGCCAGAAGCTGGGGCTGAGGGTGAAACGCCAAAGGCTGGGGCTGAAGCTAGTGCGACTTCTGAAAATTTCAAAAAAACTGAAAACTTATTAATGGAACAGAAAGAAGTATTATCAAAAAAATTAAATGAACGAAATAAAAAATATCAAAATATTTTTATTGACAGATTAATTTCAATGGTGGGAAATGAACCTAAAAAATCAGTAGAAAAAATTAAAATATATGATAAAAATGTAAAAATTAATGAAGGCATTGGTAATATGATTAAAAATATTGACGATATGCTTAAAGATTAATTTTTTGAGACAATAATTGATATTTATTATTAAACTATTAAAATGCAAAATTTTGGTAAAATAAAAAACGTTTTCAATAATTTATTCGTAGAAAATATTATAAGAAAAGACAATACAACTAAAAAATTATTTAAAAGATATCTGAAAACTATTAAAGAAAGTGAAATATTGAAAACACAATTTTTCATATATAATAACATTGAAAATAAAATAGATGGAGATGTTATGTCTGCAAATCTTTTTATTTCTGAAAATATAAAGTTATTGGAAAAATATAGTAAATCCGATATATTAAAAGAAAATCAAAAACTTGTAAACCTTGTAAATAAATTTGAAGACAAGGTAGTTGAATCTTACGAGTATTCCACATTACATGAATCATTGGCCAACTTGATTTTTATTAAAAGAACACCTAAAAATATTGAAAAGATTACCGAAGAAATAAAAAACATTAATAAATTTATTTCCACGAATAAAGCTAAAGAAGTTAATAGCGCATTAGAAGTACCTATTAGTATATTAACCAATATAATGGTTGAAAAATACAATGAAAAGTATAATACTTTAGACGAATTCGATAAGAAAATCTTAAAAACATTAATTGAGTCTGACATTAAAGGTAAACAAAAACTTTATGATGAAATTGTCAAAGAATGTGTAACGCTTGTTGAAAAATTACTTGACAATGCTGATGGTGAATCAAAAGAAAAATTATTAAGGGTTAAGACAAAATTAGATGAAAAAGATGAAGTTAATGAAGAAGAATTAATAATAAGAATTTCTAAATTAATTGGGCTACGAAATAACTTAAAAAATTAAAAAAATTCTATGGTTTCTAAACATCCAAATGAAAACATTATTAAATTAAGGGAATTATCTAATATTTTATGTACTATAATAGATGATAAAACATCTGAAAAAATGATATATGAAATTAAAAATATTGTTGAAGTAGAAAATGAACACGTTAATCAACTAGACAATAAAGATGCAAAAATTATGTGTTACGAAAATATGTGTACTAAATTAAAAATAATATTAAATAAATTTAAATTTGTATAAATGTCTACAGACAGAGAAACTTGGGGCAACTACAGTAAATTAGTATTAAAAGAATTAGAAAGACTAAATGATAATTACGAAAAAATGCGTGAAGACATTGATATTCGTTTTAAAGAAATGAATACTGTTTTAACTGAATTTAAAAATACTGAAAAAGTAGTTAGTGACCAAAAAAATTGGATTGAAAAAGTTAATGATGTTTGGTCACCAATGCAAATGAAAGAAGCCAAGGATGAGATTTATGCACAAAAAAATAAGTGGGTTGCAACAATTGCTATTATTACATTTGTTCAAATTTTAATTGGAGTTGCTTTGTCTATTTGGGGAAAATTTTAAAAGTTGACCCAACAAAAAAATTTTATTATACTTGTAATAAAACCAGGTATGAAGAAAGGAAAAGAATTAAAAATTAACAAGTTTAAAAATTATAATGTTGTTTACGGAAGTGTAAATAATAAAAATTCAAAAGCATTATATATTAACGTTTCAGCATGGGCTGACCCAAGATTAGATGGAGAGTTAAATTACACTAGAATTATAAAAGACATTGATAAAAAAATCAGACAAACAATTTATAATATATTAGAAAAAAATATTGCGACACCATTTTTAAAAGATAGGACAATTGTAGATTTTGATATCCGAGAATCAGGTGTCAAATTTGGTAAGCGAAGTTTTACAAATGTTGAAATAACATTTTTTATGAAATACGAAATGCCAATAAATGATAGTACTTTAGCACCATTTATTGATGAATTAATTGAAACCGTAATTAAAAATGTTTTTGAAAAAGACAAATATTTCAATTTTTACAAGAAAAAAAAATAAAAATAAATTTAATAATTAATTAAGCCTCAATTCAACATTGAGGTTTTTTTGTTTTAATGCCATATTTATTATAATAACATTAGATAAAAATTTAACGCTTTTAAACTAGTAAAAGTGTGTTTGATTATACAAATATATTGTTATAAATGTTTAAAGATATAATATTATGAGAATATATGATGAATTAAAAATATTAAAAATTGGTGAAGTTGGTACTGGAGTATTAATTGAACATGATGCTGGATATATTTCACCGTTAGAGGCTAGAAATCAACCAATTATTAAAGAATTTACTAAATTAGAATTGGGGCATAAAGGTGATACAGGAACATTAGTCGTTTATGTTGTATTACAAAAATTTAACGTTAAAAATCGAAATGGTAGAATATACCCAGAAGAAATTCTTAAACGACAAAATGAAGTGTATCAAGAAGCCATTAGAGAAAGAAGGGCATTAGGTGAATTAGACCATCCAGAATCTTCTGTAATTTCTGGTGATAGAATATCACATAATATTATTCAAACATGGTGGGAAGGTCATACACTTATGGGTAAAATGGAAGTACCTATGACCAAAGGATTCATAAATTTTGGTATCGTATCAACAAAGGGTGATTTAGTTGCCCATTATCTACAGCAAAATTATATGATTGGTGTATCATCAAGAGGTGTTGGTTCATTAAAAGAAGTAAAGGGCGATTTTATCGTTCAAGATGATTTTGAACTTATATGTTGGGATGTAGTTACAGCACCAAGCACCCCTGGTTCTTGGGTCTTTAAAAACAAAGAAGAATCAAAACCTTATGTTGAAAGTATTTCAATTACAAAGACAAATTTAAATGAAAGTTTAGATAATTTTTTACTAGGGTAAAATAAAAATAAAAATATTTTTTTACAAAAATTGAATTTTTATAAAAAAATACATATTTATTATGTAAGTGGGTAATACTCATATTATTATTTGATAAGTAATACAAAAACAAAAAAAATGGCAGACAAAAAATCAATTTTAGAAGAAGCGTTATTGGATGTTAAAAAAATTCAAGAAGCTTTAAATGCCAACACCAAAGAAATACTTCGCTCAGTTGCGAGAGAAGAAATTGATGGTATGGTGAAAGAATCGCTTGAAGAAGCTGATTATGACGAAGAAGCCATAGATGATGAAAATCTTGAATCTCAAGAAGGAGCCGAAGACGCTGAAAGCGAAGATGCTGAAGGTGGCGAAGGTGACGAAGAAGGTTTTGAGATTGAAATTGATGGTGAAGATTCTGACGAAGAGTCTGATGAATTAGAATTTCCAAACCCAGAAGAAGTTGGCTCAGAAGATGATGACCAAGAAATAGGAATGGACGCAGATGCGTTAGGTGGGGATGAATTAGATATGACAACCGCATCAGATGATGATGTTATCGCAATTTACAAAAAATTAAGCGGTGAAGATGAAATTGAAATTGTTGGTGACGAAATTCATTTAAACATTTCAGAACCAGGCGAATACATCGTTAAAAAAGGTGCATTAGGCATGGGAAGTTCTGAAACTGATATGGAAGACATGGAAGACATGGAAGACATGGACGATATGGAAGATGAAGGAATGACTTACGAAATCGCAATGGATGATGAATCTGAAATAACTAATGAATCTGAAATGACTGACGAAGTTTATGAATCAAAGGATGAAGAAGAAGTTGTAACGGAAGAAGATGAAGAATCTGATAACGAATCAATTGAAGAAAAAGCGAGTATTGGTACTGGTATGAGTGTTGGCACTCACCGTAATAAAACTGGTCCTAGTTCGATTGGCGCTATTCAAAATCCAAAGGCTAAAAATGAGTCTGTATCTTCTAAAAAAGTTATTTCTGAAACCGAAATTAAGTATAAAAAGTTACTAAATGAATCTGCGCAATTAAAGCTTGAGAATGAAGAGTTCAGACAAGCGCTTAAGAAGTTCAGAAATATGTTGGTAGAAACAGTTGTATTCAATTCTAACTTAAGTTACGTAACTAAGTTATTTATGGAACATTCAACTACCAAAGACGAAAAGAAAAAAATCATCACAAGATTCGATGATGAGGTTTCTAACCTTAAAGAATCTAAAAAATTATATAAAACTATTGTAAGTGAATTATCTGTTAGAAGACCAATGAACGAAGCGGTAGAGAATAAAATAATCAAAGAGGTTGCAACTAGTGGCTCTAAACAATTAAACAAAGCTACTGTGTATGTTGACCCATCAACTCAAAGAATCAAAGATTTGATTAAAAGAGTTGAACAAAGATAATAAGAACTAAAAATAATTAAAAAAAAATTATGTCACATTTATTAACATCTGGACAAGTTGGTAACATCGGAATGAACCACATGAAGGCCATCCGAAAAGAAACCCAATCAAAATGGGATAGCTTAGGCTTCCTTGAAGGTCTTAAAGGCCACGTAAAAGAAAACATTGCTCAATTGTATGAGAACCAAGCTTCAGTTCTTTTAAGCGAATCTACTGTATCAACATCATCTGGTTCTTTTGAAACAGTTGTATTCCCTATCGTAAGAAGGGTTTTCTCTAAATTACTTGCTAACGACATCGTGTCTGTACAAGCTATGAACATGCCAATTGGTAAATTGTTCTATTTCGTACCACAAACTTCTAGCCGTGTTGATGCTAACGGAAATGCTGGTAGTGACTATGCGAATAACGGTACTACAGACGTTTATGGAACTATTTATTCTGCTCATACTTCATTTGCATCTAGTGGAATTCCATCATGTGTATTGCCAGCAGCTGGAACATGTGTTGTGACTCCATTTGAAGCTAAGAACTTGTATGATATTTTCTACAATGATGGCTTATTTGATAACTCTAAAGGTACTTTGACTATTCGTACACACTCTAACGTACCTAAATTTACTTTAAATACTAGTGGTGTGTTTAGTGCAGCTTTGTCTGGTGCTGGTACTTTGCAAACCGCAACTGATGGAGCTGTAAGAGAAATTATTGTTGCTATCTCTGGATTTTCACCAAATAACACAAACAAACAAGTAATGATTGGTGCTGATGGTAACCAAATGGATACCGAATCTTTCTTAGCTTCTTTGCAAGTTGTTACCACTGCTAACATTTTGGATAGAGATAATAACGTAGTTATTGGTTCTAACAAGTCTGTACCTTTCAGAATAGTTACTCAGAAATATGGTAAAGGAATTGTTGATTATGATTCATTAACCGATGCGACAGGTGCTATCTATTTGGGATTGGATTTAACTCACCCAGTTGGAACAACTGCTTCTGGTACTGCTTATGCTGGTACTGCTACTTATGATGGTTATGTTGGTGCTTCTGCTACAACTGTATCAGCATATACATTTAATGCTGCATGGGCTGAATATGCTACCTTAGAACTTGAAACTGAAATGGGAGAAGTATCTTTTAAATTGGATGAAATCGTGGTTGCTGTTGAAGAAAGAAAATTAAGAGCAACATGGTCTCCAGAATTGGCTCAAGATGTTAGTGCATTCCACAACATTGATGCTGAGGCTGAATTGACTGCAATGTTGTCTGAGCAAGTTGCTGCTGAAATCGATAGAGAAATCTTGAGAGATTTGCGTAAGGGTGGTGCATGGCAATTGCGTTGGGATTATAACGGTTGGAGAAAAGCTTCTTCTGCTGCTAGTCCTTACACACAAAAAGACTGGAATCAAACTTTGATTATGAAAGTTAATCAGTTAAGTGCTCAAATTCACAAATCAACTCTTCGTGGTGGTGCAAACTTTATTGTTGTATCTTCTGAGATTTCGGCTGTATTTGATGATTTGGACTATTTTCACGTAAGTGATGCTAACCCTGAGCAAGATTCATACAACATGGGTATTGAAAGAATTGGTACATTAAGCGGACGTTATCAAGTATACCGTGACCCATATTCACCTGCTTACTCTATCATTGTTGGTCATAAGGGTAAATCATTGTTGGATACTGGTTATATCTATGCGCCATATGTGCCATTGCAATTAACCCCAACTATGTACAATCCGTTTAACTTTGCTCCAGTTAAAGGTATCATGACACGTTATGCGAAAAAGGTTGTAAATAACAGGTTCTACGCTCACGTAAGAGTGGATGGTGTTCCTACATTTAATGTTAATGAGTTGAGATAACTTATTGAAAATAAATAACTTAAAAGGGTAATCGAAAGATTACCCTTTTTTGCATTTAATGATATTTATAATAAAAACATGAGCAAACAATCTTTAATAAAAAAACAAATTGTTAATAAAGAAAAATTAATAATTGAAAATTTTCATAAAATTTCTAAACAATTGGGTATGATAACCGAAAATGGAAATTATGATTTATTATCGCAATATAAAGGAGACCATTATGGTAATCCAATGCCTAAAAATCAATATTTAAATTCTTTAGCGTTAGATGAAAGAGGTATTTCAATATTACAAGATTTAGTTAATTTAATCTCATCTGATAAACATTGGATGGCGAATGTTTATCCAAATGGTGCATCGTATGTGGATTTAATTAACGATATTAAAAACGTATATAATATTACTCAAACCACAATGGATTTGGTTGCTAGAGAAAACCCAATAAAATATGCGAATAACTTAAAAGATGCTATTCAAAACAACAAACAAAGTTAATGAAAAAAGTGATTAAAAAATTACTTAGAGAAAATTTAATTTTTGAGAATGAAAATAAATATGTTTTATTTCCAATAAGTTATGACGATTATAATGAAGAAATAGAAGATTCTAATTTAGACATTGATGAACTAATTGATAGAGTACATAAAATAGCTAATGAAAATGGGGTAAATATTTTAAGCGATAAACGCTTATCTAATATTTTAGTGGATGTTGAAAATGGAACAGCTATTGGTGGTGTGTGGGTTAGTGATAATAATATGAGTTTTTCTTTTGATATTGCGCTAGATAAAAATTATCAAAACTTAAGATTATCACATTTATTAATAGATGCGGCACTAGAAGAATATGAAATACAAAATGATACAGTTTTAGATATGTCAAATAAGAAATTATCAATGGATATTGATGTTATTAATCCGAAATTAGCTGATATATTAAAACGAAAATATGGATTTAGAGTAAAAAAAAGAATATCTAATGATAGGGTTATTATGAGTTTAAATAAAACAAATAAAATATGAAATTAATGCCAATATATAAAAATGAGTAAAAAACTAATTTTTTTAATGTTTTTTGTAATATCATTAAATGGATTTTCACAAAAATTAAGAGATAGCGTATATTTTAAATTTGAAATATTTGAAGTGATGTATTCAGAAGTATTAGAACAACCATTATGGGTTAAATATACGGTATTGTGTCCTAATGGTACTGCGTCTAGAGCTGGTATGGATTTTTATATCAATAATTTAATACATACTTCAGATTGGTTTGATTATTATCAAAATATGTATGATAAGGGTCATTTAGCACCAGCTGCTAATTTTAATTGTACCACTAAAATGTTATATATGACATTCACGTATTTAAATTGTAGTTTACAACAACAAGATTTAAATAGAACAACATGGAAATTATTAGAAGACCACGAAAGAAAATTAAAAGAAAAAAACAGTAGAGTTGATGTCAAAGTTATATGTGTTTTTAGTAAAAAATCAATTAAATTATCTAGTGGTGCAACAGTACCTGATGGATTTTATAAATTAATTAGCTATGGTAAAAAAATTGAAAAATATTATTTTAAAAATGAAAAACCAAAATATTCAGACTATTTAAAATACCGTGTAAAATAATATGAAAAAATTAATTAAAAAATTATTACGAGAAACAATACTTTTAGAAAAATTAACACATGTTGATGACGATGTTAATTTGTTATATGATAAATATTTTAAACATGATATTGATATAATTGAAAAAACAGGATTGATAACACCTGATATGTTTAAAAAGTCTGAGACAGATACATCAATTTTAATATCGCCCGATTCGTTTACGTGTCATGAATTAAACCCTTGCGTTATAATAATAAACTCAGGTCATAATCATTATAATCCAAACCATAACAGAATTAGTCTTAGTTATTCTAGCAATGCATTAAATTTTATACAGAATCAAGCTGATGGAAATATAAAAAGAGCCATTAGTTTTTTACCTAGTGGTTTTCAAAAAAAATCAATGGAAGCAGAATTTACTGAACATAAAATTAAGGGTAGTATTCATCATGAGTTAGTTCATTGGATAGACGACACATTAAATAATAGTCATATTAAAACAGCAGTTAATAAGAAACAGTATGATTATAGGAATATGAATGTAAATGCAACAAAAATAGAAATTCAAGGACAAATTCATAACATAAAACAATTATATAATAAATATAAAAATGTATGGGATGAAATATCATTTCAAGATATGTTAGACATGTCATCATCATTACTTAGTATTAATGATGGACTTAAAGGTGAGACAAACGCAAAATGGCGTAAGGAATTAAAGCAAAGAATGAATAGAGAAGGATTATTAGGTAAAAAAATGACAAATTAATATAAAATATTAATTATGAAAGAAATTATAAAAAAATTATTACGTGAAAGTACATTAGAATCTATAAACAAAGATGAAAATAAATTTAAAATTCAAATGGAACTAGATAGTATCATACAAAAATATGATGATATGGGTATGGCGTGTTGGATATATTTAAAAGGTGATTATGCAATTGAGGTTGCATCAATAAAAGTAAAAGATAAATCACAAAGAAGACAAGGATTAGGTACCGCTCTAATGGGCGAAATAAACGCATTGTGCGATAAATACGGATTATTGTGTGTTCTTACACCAGAAGATACCGAAAGCTCTAAATCAGGCTTATTACGCTTCTACAAACGCTTTGGGTTTGTGTCAAATATGGGTAAGTATAAAGATTTTAGATTTAGAAATTCAATGATTAGATTTCCAAATAAATAAACCTTATTCTTTTGGTGGTAGTGGAAATTCATCAATTATATTATTAGTTTCTTCTGATTCAGAATGTATTGCTTGGTCAACATTATCTTTTATTGTTGGAAGTTTAGATAATTTACCAATAACATCATATTTTAATATTTTTTCTGCCGACATAAATTTAAATGCTATCCATATTGTAATTACACATAACGATACATAAAATACCCAAAATTGAAGATTAAAAGGATTTAAAATCCCAGCAATTCCATATGCAACAAACATACTTAAACAAATTAACCCTATGAATCGTTTCATAGAAATTTTGTTGCTATCAGACAATAAAATGTTTAAAAATTTTTTCATAATTATTGAAATTCTGGTCCTTGTTCACAAATAGTTGACTGTATTGCGGTCCACCAAGTATTTGATTCATCTACCATTGAATCACCAGTCATGCCATTTGAGTTATTTGTTTTATTGCCATTCACATCGGTATGTTTTTCTTTATTAATTTCATTGTTAGCTTGTTGTAACATACTTAATGGCTTCGCAATTTTAGCCCATAATTCAGGATTTTTTTCTTTGGTGCCAATTGCTGCTATTACTCTACCAAGTACTTCTTCATAGCTTTTTACACTCATTGTGTTACATAATGATTGAGTATGATAATTCATATTTTGTCCATCAATCATTTGTTCGTTTATAAACAATCTAATTTTGTTTTTTATAAAATTTTTCATTATTGACTGGTTCTAAAGTTTGATTCACTAGCTATTGTAAAGTTTAATACATTTTTTAATGTTGTTACTTCTAAATTTGATTCACATAAAATATCCAAGTAATAAACATTTGGTATAAGACTTTGCGTATCTAATAAAAAATAATTATAGTTTGTTGCCATTTCAATAGGTTCAAAATCAGTAACTGTATATTCGTTTCTACCTTCAGTAACATAAAGTCTATATTTTAAGCTACTAATACTTTGTGTTTGTTCAACAGTATAAGGAATTCTTGTTGATACAATAACTTTTCTTATATCACCACGTTTTATTTTTTCTTGATTTTGTATTCCAGAAATGCTAACCGCAACTTTTTTGGGTAATGAATCTGCATTACCAATATTGTAATAACCCAAACTATTTTTTAATTCAAAGTCCAAAGTTATATCTGGTCTAGCTATACCATTGATAACCACATTACTCCAAACATCGTTGTATAGATACCCATCAGTGGATTGTGTTGATGGTATTGTAATGTCAATAGAATATACACCCTTTGTAACATGATTAATTTCATTTGAATCATAATATAAATAATCAATTCCATTTTGGTCATATATTCGAACCGTTGGCAAGCTATCAAGATTTGTTGGCGTTCCAGCTAAATTTACATATAAATAAAGTTTATTTGGTTTATCTAAATAAAAATTATTTCTATCATCTTTAATATAATTTGCATAAACGCTTTCTACAAATGGCTCATAAAATGTTTGTGTATGTCTAGTAAAAAATCCAACATATTGAAGTTTATTTGTTTGAATTAATTCATAGTTTCTTGAAAATGCTATTCCTAATCCATAATTTGTATTACCTGTTAGTAATCCATTTACATAAGATGAAATATCAATTTCAATATTTTCATTACCAGCGTCGAAATGTTGTGTACCAACAATTTTTGAACTTGTACCCGAAAATACACCCGAACCACCACTCCAATTTATGCCAGTTTGTGAATATATCCAGTTAGATGGTGCCACTGATATCGCACCATCACCATTTAAAGTAGCAGACGTTTCGTAATCATATCCAACACCTTCATCCCAAAATTGTGGAATTTTGAATACTATTAAATCAAATGAACATGCTCTATCTTTTGATGCCATGGTTCCATTTAAGAATTCAGCGTTAAAGGTTATTGTATTTGTTAGCTTAAGTGTATGGGTTAATTTTGATAAATCTGGTAATGTACCATCGTTATATAAATTGACTAATCTAGTTTCATCAAAATGAAAAATATAGCGACTATATTTGTTTGCAATATTTTCACCCCCATAAAATAGTTCAGTAACTGGGTTTCTACCAGTATTGGTGTAACTATTTTTAATTAGTGTATTATTTTTATCAAAAAATGTTCTAATAATCATTTTCTTTATTAATAAATATCAAAGAATATTAGATTATTTAGATGTTAATTAACATTTTAATTAATGCGTATATTACGAGATAACATACGATTTTCAAGGTCTTCAGCTAAACTTTTAAATTTTAAAACATCTTGAGTTGCACCACCAGATATTAAGTCTGTTGCTGGTGTCCCATTACTACTATGTACGTGATTTATTACCGCATTTTTAAGTAATTTAAGATATTCAATTAATAAATCGCCAAATGGTAACGGATGTGCCGTATCTAAAATATTTAAAAGTTCTTCATCACTAATTAAATTATCTTGATTTGTTAGATTAAATCTTGGGGAACCGTCTTTGTGGGTTAATAAATTAATTTTATTTCCAACAACATTAATTGCCGTGCCTCTTTCTTGTGTTTTATCTTCTTGTGGTTTGGTAATCGCAACATCATTTTTAATTTGAATATAGCCTTGTGTTATAGCATTAAATTGAAACGAAAACGGATTATTATCGTTAGGTTTGGATGTTTCAAATTTACCAGCTCTGATTAATACTTCATTTTTTTTAAATATTAAATCGGTATTATATCTACCTTGTACTGCAATATCTGTAGCATTTGGAAAAACACCTTTTAATGCTGGAATTCGATTAAAATCAACATTAGGTGTGTTTGTAGCAAATGTAAATGAATTTAACCCTGTTAAATCAACGCTATCAAATTCTAAATTGTTAAGTTGTGAGATAATAGGTCCAAAATATAATCTATCACTATGTGTTTTTTGTTTATCATAAATTAACACAAACACCCCCTCACCGACAATTGGTGTTGATGAAAAGAATTTTGGAACCATAGGATATGACCATGGTATATCATTTGTTGCAACGCCATCGTCTCCGCCTTTGGCAGCTTGACCAGGAATTTTTACTTTAATTCTACCTAGTGATTCTGGGTCATCAATACTTACAACAATACCAATTTGAATCGATTTAATAAAATCAACAGTGCTTAATACACTAGGTTTGTTTGAATTAAAATTACTATCAGCCGACATATTATTCTCCCTTTAATCTTTTAACTAAAATTTTATTTGCTTTATCAAATTTCTTTTCAATTTCAATTAAATCGTCAAAATATTTAATAATTATTAATTTCATTGCCTCATGGTCAGCTTCATATTGTTTAATTTGAAACAGTATCTCGTTGTTCGATAAATTTTCTAAATCTTCTATTTTTTTTTCATCCATAAAATATATTTTAACGTATTACCCCACTTCCAACTGCAATATTGGTTGTAACTCCATTTGATAAGACTGGTGCACCTAAGTTACCAATTCCTATTGTTGTTACAGAAATGCCTGGTGGTATAACTATTTCTATTTTGGCTTCTGTTAAAATTGAATTAACAATCTCTTCAATGCGAATAAGCTCCATTGCTTCGCTTTTATTGGGTCCATCTCCAAATACATCGCCAGTAACTAAACCTGCCTCAGATTGCCTTGAAATAATCCTAGACGCAATTTCACTTGCGGTAATTCCAGGTCTAAGATTTGCACCTACCAATAATAATGGTGGGGGTAATGGCGAAACAGGTGTTTTAGGTATATTGAACGCTGATAATATAATATTCAATATGCTACTAATTGACCCTAATCCAATATCGGTTACGTTTTCAGATTTTTTATTAGTGTTTACATTACTCACGCCAATCCTTTTATTTTTCTAATTACATCTTGTGGAACACCAATTAAGCTTAATAATTGTGTTAAGTTAGATTGATTTTTATCAATTTGTTGTTTAACAATTGTTTCAGTAACAAGTTGTGTTATGTTTTTAAGTACAATATTTAATAATGTTTTAATTATTAATTCGGTTATTCTTTTAGTTATATTGTGTATTAAATTTTTATTCTTTTTTAAAAAATCAACAGCATCAGTAAAGGTTGCATCGGGCCCATATATAATTTTAAAATTAATAATAAATATTGAAATTACTTTTGGCGATAAAATAGTATTTACGATAGATTTAATAAGATTATTAATAAGTTCTTGAATAAAATTAAATTTTAACGACTGATGGTCGGTGCTATTGTTACTATATGCTGCAACTTCATTACCAATTAAATTAAGTGAATTGGATACAGCATCTTTTTTTTGAATTTGATTAGTAGTACTACTAACCGAATCGTTCATTTCGGTTATGCTATAAAGTGAAACACTAGTAGAAAGTTGATTTGATGTATTTAATATTTTTTTACCTTCTTTTCTATTTTTTGCATCTATTTCTTGTTGATTTTTTTCAGAGTTACTAAATACAAAATATTTATCGTTAATAATATCATTATTATCTGAATTAATTATTTTATCGATAACAGTATTTATTTTAGCTTCGTTTTCTAATTGTTTTATAGTTTTATTAGAGGCATTAGAAATAGTACCAAACACCATATCAATAATATTAGATAAAAGCTTTTCGGTATTAAATAAACTTATACTATCAATATAATCATTATTTAAATCCGTAAGTGTTTTGTTACTATAATCTGAATGAGCTTTTACCGTAATTGTATTGTTTGGTGTTTTACGTGAAATGTCATTTGATTTGAATTGAAACGATAATATTTTGTTAGTTGCTGTTGTCGTTTGTGGCCATGCTTCAACAGTACCATCATTTTGTATTGTTTGATACAAAAAAGTATTATAGTCTGAACTGTTTATAAGATTTGGTGTTAAATCATTATATAATAATTTACCAGTGGATGAATATGGGTCAATAAACATAATTCCAGTAAAATCAACCTTATCAACGATATAACTCATACCATTACCATCAGGTTTAATAATATCTGGAATTGAAGGATTTACCCCACAATTAACTATTGATTTTAATTCTGATTTTAACGCTTGTTTAACCTCTAGTTCAATGTTTTTTAACTCATATACCAGTGTATCGGTAATACTTTGTTGTAACGCTTCATAACCAATAAGCGTTTTAATTAAATCACACAAAAAGGTAATTGAGTTTCCATCATTATTAATTGATGGAAACGATGAATTAAGCTTTAATTTAGGCATGCTTTCGGTTAACGTTCTAGCGGCTGCAATGTTACCAAAAACTTTTTTCTTTTGACTTAATATTGACATAATTATTCAAGTTCATTATTAATAGTTTTATCATTTTTAAGCATTTCTCTGATTGATTTAAAATCATCCAAAGAAGCTTTACCTTCAGTTCTTTCGGAAATAGCTGTATCAACATCGCCAAGATTTTTTATTATATCGCTTTGTAATTTAGCCAATTCTAATTTAATTCTAATTGCTGAATCTTTAATTTTTAATAATCCACCTTTTTCTTTAGCAATTTTAGTTACTTCGTCAACATCTTGTGCTATAACACTAGTGCTTAATTCATTTATGGTTTTTTGCGCATCATTAATTTGTAGGCAAGCGTCATTATATGTTTCTTGCATTAATCCTTCAAGACTATCAACATTGTTAATTTTAACTTCTTGTTTTTTTCTTCTTGGCATTTCTATATGTTTTAGTTAATTGTTATTTGAATTTATCTGTATACGTAATATTATTTATTGCGTATTGGGTTCATATATAAATATTAACTAAAATATTTTTTTAAATATCGTTATGTTTTAAAAATTCATAAAGTTCTTTAAATCGTTTCATTGCCAGTCTAATATCTTTGGTTGATAAATTGGTATAATTACGCATTGTTTCTAAAACTGAATTTTTATTATATTTTGACCCACCATTCATTGTATCAAATGCCGTCTCCCAATTTTGTAAAATTTCAACTAATGATTGACCAACTTTTCGCTCGTTTTCATTTAATCTTTTTTTTAATGGTAAATGTTCGTCATCAAGTTCTTCTTTAATATTATTAATCAGATTTTTTAAAAAGTCATCCATTAAAAATTTATCATCATCAATTACATAACTCAAATCACTTCTTTCTTCAATATCTGAAGAAATATCTTCATATGATGACATTTGACGTGTATACTTTTCATCTTTTATTAAAAGACCTAAAATATAATGTTTACATATAGTCCCATAATAAGAATAAGCTTTTTTACCTCTACTATTTTCAAATTTATGTGCTTTGGTCATTAGAAATGAAAGGGTGTCACTATGTAAATCTTCAAATGTTTCACCCTTACGATACAATTTATATCTTCTAATTATTGATTCTATCATTTTGTTCAATGGTTCTCTAAGCCATTGATTATAAATTAAATTTCTTTCGGCATTGTCTGTTGATGATAAATAATCGTTAACAGCTTTTTCTTCATCTGGACCAAAATACATTTCATTTTTTCGTTTTCTGCCCCTTTTATTAACCATTTATGCAGATTGTTTCTCATATGTTATTTTTCTATCTTTGTCAAAATAATATTCTTTTTTTGCATGATTTAACCACCATTTAGCCTCAACTGGATTAATAGTATCTTTATACGTCATAAATAATGAATTTTTACGTTGATTCATATGTTTGTATCCAAATTTTGGAATTGTCATAATTCTGACATCTTTAAATGCCATTCGTAATAAAAATTCATAGATAAACATTAATTTAATACTTGGTTTAAACCCACCATATTCTTCATAAATTTCTTTTTTAATTACAATACCATCAATGTTAAAATTTTGATATGATAATAAAGCATTTAAATCTAAAATTCCCAATTCGTCCGAAAAACTACTAGCCCAAACTGCTTCGTTTGTAAAACCAATAAAATTACCATTAGCATCTGTATCAACAACAATTGGCATAAAAATACCAACATTGCTATGTGCGTTTCTATATTCAACAACATTTTTAAACCAAATATTGGCGTATTCATCGTCAAATTCTAAAAAAGATACCCATTCTGATTTTGCTTTACTAACACCTAAATTTACTTGGCTTGCAAAATCCGTCTCACCTTCATTTTCTATGATAGTAACAATATTTTTGATTGTTTCAAAATCTACCGTTTTAATATATTCAGCTACTTCGCTATCTTTGGGTACAACAATTACCAATTCATCGGGCAATACTTGTTGTAGTTCTACGCTTTTTATTGCGTTATGAAACATTGGTTTAACAGTTTCATTCAATTCGTGTATTGGGAGTATAACAGAAATCCCACTTAAATTTTTATTACTCATTTTTTTGTTTATTTTAATATCTTATAATACCCTTTAATATGTATATAATTGGGTTTGTGATAATAATGTATAATCTAACGTACCATTTTTGATTACTTATAACCTTAAACATTGGTTTGTTGTTTGTAAAACCAACGTATTCGTAGTTTTTACTTAGTTTCGGCATATGTTAAATTGGCATTAATAATAATTTGATTAAATTCTTCTTTTCTTTCTTTGACTAATTGAGAATAAACTTTAGATACTATTTCTTTTTGATTTTCAAATGTGTATTGACCTGTTGAACTTTTCATGGTTTCAATAAGTTCATTCGGGATTGCATCCTCGAACCAAACTTTTAAATACGTTGCAATTAATTCAGGAATGTTGATTGTTGTATTTGTCCAAACGCCATTATTTTTAATTACTGAATTTCCATTTTCATCAATTGTTTCCATCCATTCAGGTACCATATTAGGAATTTTACCAATAACTGGTGTACCGCATTCCATAGCTTCAATTGGAAACGTACCAAACCCAGCCGCATCATCAACCCAAACAGCCAAACAAGATTTTTTTAATTCTTCAGCTAATGTTTCTCTAGGTTCACCTCGTAATTCTTTAAACGTAATCCATTTGTAAATTGGATATTGTAAATAAAAAGATTTTGCAATCTTAACTGCATCACCTTGATTTCTAGTAAGAATACTTACAACGGGAATTTTTGGTTTATCACTAGGTTTAAAGTAACTTGGTATTGATACTGGGACAACATATGTATTAAGCATAGGAAATAAACTCTTAACATAGTTAGCTTGTCTTTCACTAGTTGTAATCACGTGACTAAACCCATAATCTACTTCCCATCTTTTACCAATTGGTAAAAGCTCTAAAAGATAATCATAACTTTGGCATAATACGACTTTTCTACATGGAAATCCTTTAACTTGGTCCATAATTGTTGAAAAAGCTTCTGGTATAATTATGAAATCTGTTGGTGTAATATTTAAATTTTGCCCTTCTATTGATACGTGCGGTAGGGCTGCATATTTTTCACCTAACCAATCTGAAATTCCCATGCCAGTTTCATCACCACGTAATTTATAATCATTTTTTTCATGTAGAATAAATGCCTTATACCCTAATTCATTTAATATCTTAACATGCTCATAAATATTTGCAATACCAGCAGTTGGGTTTCCCTTTGTGTCAAGCGTAAAAAAATAAAGATTAAATTCTTTGTTGTCTAAATTTTTAATAAACTGCTCAATTTGTTCAATTTGTTTTTGTTTTTCTTCCATATTTTTTATTTTTCTTTTATTATACCTTCATTAAGAAGTGTATTGAATGCTATTTTATATCCTAATGAGGTTTGTGATAATGCTCTTTCGGCACCTAGTGTATCGTCTTGAACGTCTTCATTGTCTAGGATATACTCAATACATGTATTGAGTAAAGAGTATTTAGCCGCATCAATTTCTTTACCCCTTGGAATGGTTTTAGAAATAATTTCTTTTTGTATAACATTATTGGCTCCATCAAGCGTTATTGTTTCTTCGGTCTCGGTAACGTATTCACTTTTATCAAGTGTAAGTGTAATTGCTTTATCAAAAGCTTTTAGATTAATGTAGTATGCTGAATCTCCAAAATATATCATAAATTAAATTTCTTCGTAAGTTGTTATTTGTGTATTTAAAATTTTATTTCTAAAATTTTCATCTTTTATAAATTCTAATATTGAATCTAATTCATAATCAGCTTTTATATTTTGATTATATGACGTTTTTATTTTTATGCTAATTTTGCCGCTAGGTTTATTTTGTAAGGCATCTGGATTTGCGGTGATTAATACGTCTAAATTATCCCATTCGTTAATTGAATTTTGTACAAATCTAATTTTTTCAATTCTACACCCTGTTTTTGATAAAAAGAAAAAAGTGGATGGAATGCTTTTATTTGCTTCTTTGCTTACAATTTCAATTTCATGCTCACCATCATCTTTAATGTTCATTAAAAAATGATTAAAGTGTGTCATTAAATTATCTGACATTTGGTCGGCATGCCCAAAAATTTCTAATGGGGCTTCGAGATACATAAATTTATTTAATTCGTCAATACTTTTAAAGGGAAAAAATTCAATTAAATTAAAATTAGTTACATCATTTTCTTTAATATTGTTTTCGCTAACGTACTTATTATATGTATAGCTTAACTGCCCAATAAAATCTCTTAAAACTTCATTAATACTAATACCTATAACCATAAAATTATCCTTTTCATTTCTCTATGTTACGTTGAAAAAGATATAAGTCAAGTTATTACTTAAAAATTTTTAAAAATTTTACAAATAAATTTTCTTTTTTTATGGGGTGTAATATTACCTTATCAAAATTTGGTTTTTTCTTATAATCTTTGTGTTCAAATATTTGAATAAAATATTTTGTGAGTCTATGTCTAACAACTTCATTTTCAGTAAATTCAATAACATTTACTCCCTCTTCTGGATGTAATTTTGCCATTCTTACCAATTCAAATAAACAACTACTTTCTGGTTTATTTAAATCTATTTGATTACTATCGCCTAATGCAATAACCTTTGTATTTTCAGAAAACCTAGTAAGTAGTGTTTTTCCATTGTTATCCGTAACGTTTTGAAATTCATCAAAAAGTATTATACAATTTGATAATGACCTTCCACGAATGGCACCAAAAACTTCCATTTTAATATATCCAGCTTCTAATAATTTTTCTGTTAATTCTTCACCAATAAGTTTATAAAACGCATCTAAGAAAGACATCATAATAAACTTTAATTTATCATTAGCATCACCAGGTAGGGTACCTAAATCTTCATCTTTAAGCTGTATGATAGATTTAACTAATTTAATTTCGTGATATTTATCTGGATTATTTTTTAGTAATTGTAAGGCTTCTGCGACGCTTATTACTGTTTTCCCAGTGCCTGCTGGGCCCGTACATATTGTTACATCACCTACTTTAATTGCGTTAGTTAATTTTTTTTGTACCTCATTTTTATGCTTAAGGTTTATTTTAATTTGAGCTAATAAATCAACATCTTTTTTATCTTCTTGAGTAGGTACTACATCAGGTTTTTTTGTTTTTGTTGTAGATTTTGTAGGTGTAACTTTTGTCATAAATAATTTATTAATAAATATGGTTTATTCTTTGTAAACATTAATGTGGTTAGCATTTTTATTAAAATATTCATACCAATATTGATATGTTTTATAATCATTTGGTGTCCCCCAACAAATGTAATTCTTAACCTCAAACACTTTAACCTTCAAACCATTTTTTATGTTTTGGTTCAACACATCGTCAACGTAAAATTCACCATTTGTTCTAATATTTTCTTCATAATTCTTTTTCAAACCGTCAATAAAATATTTGTTTTTTCTAAAAAACATAGTACCAATGATAGCGTGTGTTTTTAAAGGGTCATCATAAATAAAGTTCTTACAAGAAACATGTCTAACAAAATCATTGTCATCAACATCTAACCATGCATATGCGTTTGGATTTGTTTTACTGGCTTGATTATTTCTAAAAGTCCAAACAATAACATCAATAGTTTCATCGTTGACCATTTCCAAATATTTTTGTGAATCATAATAAACACCGTTATCACAGGCAGAAATTAATATTGGTGAGTCTAAATCAATATTGGTTTCGTTGACACCTATTTCACACGTACACGCTTGACCCTCAGTTGTTTTATCAATTGTAACAATTTTAGTATTTGGGTAGTAGTCGGTTAAGGTTTTATCTATATTAAAATTCTCTATATGGTCTTTTAAACACATAAAAACATTATTGTCACATTCTGGTAAACAATTAACAGCTTGTAATATCATAGGTAAATTATCAATTTCTAATAAAGGTTTTGGTCTAGAATATCCTTCGGCTTCAAAACGACTTCCCCTACCAGCCATTGGTAACACCAATGTAGTTCCTTTTGGGTTTTTAACTTTTGGTTGTGGAATTTTAATATTTGAGAAGTATTCAGACCAACCGTTATAGTTTTCCAAATCATAAGGTGTTCCCCATTGTAACATATTTTCAATTAAAAATGTAGTAACCAACAATCCATCTTTTATTAACAAATTGTAAACTAAGCTAACATAAAATTCATTATTTAACGAATAATCTAAATCCATCAATTCTTTAAACTTATCTTTTACCAATCGACCGCTTTTAAAATAATAAGTTCCGTTTGAAGCTAATTCAGACATCTTATCATTTGTAAATGGTCTTTTCTCTTGTATAGCAATAGCTTTATCACCATCCATTTTAACAAAAGCATAATTATCAGAACCTAACATGTGTGGGTGAAAACCAGTGTAACAAGCTATAGCACCATCTGAATTTGCTGTTCTGGTTTGTTCTAAAAATTTATCATAATCCCAATAGGTACCATAATCACAATAACTAACAATAATTTCTTTTTCGTCATCAATATAATCAGCTATTTGATATACGGCATCAACGGGTCCTTTTCTATTATCATTTGAAACAGAATAAATTTTACAATTAGGTGAAATTGATATTAATATTTGTCTTATGTTAGTATCTCTTAAATGTATTTCATTGCAAATAAAAATTACATCATCAGGACTATTAAACATTTCAACAACGTGTTGTATAATTGGTTTACCATCAACCACAATAAGTGGTTTAGGGTCATAATAACCAGCATCAATAAAACGTTTACCAATACCAGACATAGGTATTATTATTTGTGGTTTATTTTTCATTTTTAATCAAATTAACAAAATCGGTACAGATTGCGTAAGGTGTTTCATTATTATAAGATTTAATGTCTTTTTCATTTAATAATGGTATTATACAATTTTCATCTAATTTACCCTTTAAATCATGAACCCATAAGTTATTTGTACTAGTTAAAACATAAGAATCGTTTGAGTGGCAGAAAAATTTATACCCGTTATTTAATTTTGTTAATTCTAAAGCTGAATTAATATCTTTACAATGGAACCATAGTTTTTCTTTTCTTGGTTCCATCCACGATAATTCTATTTTGTATTGTTCGTAATCATGACCTAGCCAAAAGTCATTATTAATAAATCTTAAATCCACCTCAACCTCGTATCCTAATTGTATTGCTGAATCGATATATGATGGTCTGTTTTCTTTTTCTATTACTGGGCCGCATATATTACCCCTGTGTGATATTATTTTCATAACTTTAAAATATAAAATTCCAATTATTTAATCTTGGTTCATCCATCATCTTCCATGCCGAGTCTAGCATCATATTTGGTACCGCCCAATCTCTGTTTCTTAAATTAACATGAAAATTAATTATATTATTATAATTAAAAATACCTTTGTATTGTGAATGATAAAAAAAATTAACATTATTTCCTTCAATAAAATGTATTTCCTCAGCACCTTCAACCAACAAACTTAATTCACCAACACATTCACCTAAATTATTTATGTTGATTGTTGGTAATCCATTATGAATACGTGAACCCAAATTAAAACCTATCGAGTCGTTTATTATGTTATATGGTCCTGTAATATTTTGTTTCGCTAAAATAAAATTTTTAATATGCAATTCATGATTATAACTCCTAGCGTAATTAAAAAAATCCATCCTTACTGTATTATTTAACCCAACTAATTCATAATAAAGTTTATGATTTGTTGTTAATATTTGGTTTGGTAAGTGTTTATTTGGTTTGCAAAGATATATTTCATCAATATCAAGTTTGTTATATAATGGATTTAAGTCATTAAAATAATATGTTTTATCAACATTTTCTAAATCATAAAAATTAAACTGAGCTTTATCCCAACCAGCTGTTAATGTATTGCAAATATCATAATCACCAAATTCACCATTATTAATCATTTCTTCAGGGTTGTGAGCAAAAAAAAGTCTTTCATTAAATAATGGTTCATGTCTAAAATAAGCAGTGTAATAATCAATTAAATATTGTCTACTATCGCTATTATACCCTTCAAAAAGATAGAAATGTACTTTTTCGTAATAATTCAATAAAAAATAATATAAACCGATTACTGAAAAAGTGTCACCATATGTATAACATGGTGGTATTAAAATTATGTTTTTTCTCATTATATTTCTTCAATTTTTAAAGTTTTATCGTCAATGAATAAATCGTAATATGGTTTATCTACTCTTAATTCATGGAATTTAGCACCCCATTCGTTTAATTGTGAGTATGTTAAGTCATACCAATTTATTTGTTTTCGGCTGCCTCTGGCTGTCCAATATACTATAGTATTACCTTCATCGTATAATTTGTTTATTTTTTCAATATTTTCGATTATAGGTGTTGCTAAACTATAGTCCCTTGTGTTTGATGTGTTACAGATTGTTTCATCTATATCCACATAAATAACCTTTTTTTTCATTAATTTAAATTTGATGTTTTATTAGGATATATTAAAACAATATGTTCGTTTTTTACACTATCCTCAGTTATTAGTTCATTTCTATACCTAGCAAATTCTTCTGGGTATTCATCTTCAGTTATATTCATATATTTAAGATAATCCATTTCATATTCTTTTGAACTATCAGCTGTTTTTGTTATTAAACAATCCACTGTATGTCTACCAAAATCAACTATTGTGTTAATTTTAAATTTCAAATTAGGATATTTTCTTTTAAATATTTCTACCAATTCTGTTGGTGATGCATTATATCGCCACAAAATAAAATTAACAAACTCTAAATCATTTATATATGTTCTAAAATTATTGATTCGTTTTTCATATCTTTCAATAAATTTTTCAAAATTATTATCAACAAAATGATTGGGTCCACCCCATTGTTCATTTAAATAAAGATTACCATGATATGGTGACTCATGATTAAAATAAAAATTATAATAAGTATTAAATACCCACATTTCATCATCTTTTTGATTGGGTATGTGTGGGGACATAATTGGGGCTGGTCTTAATTCTAAATAATTTGGGTCGCAAAAGAATTTAAAATCATCTTCAATACATTTACAAACACCTATATAGTTCGTTATCATCATATCAAACGGACATGTTTTATAACCATTTTGTTTTGTATCACGTAATCCTAATTTAAGACCATCTTGAGCGGCAGAACAATTCCACCCTAAACTTATACCTTCTGTTTTCATAATAAATTTTTTCTATATTTTTCTTTTTTATCGTTAATTAAATCAATAACTTCTTCGTCACTTAAAAAATTTACACCCCCAAGACCAATTGACCCAATAAAAATTTTTGCAGCTTTTTCACAAATGTCAGTAGATACAATACAATCGTTTATGGAATGTCCACACGTTATTAATCCGTGGTTTTTTAATAAAATTATTTTTGGAAAATAGCCTTCTTTGTTAATAAACAAATTAACATTGTCTTTTATTAATTCAGTTAATTTTTCTCCAGGTTTAGCATATGGTACAAAACATGATTTAACACCATTGAATATTACTTGGTCTGGGAATAATCTCTTATCAACAAAACCGTATAAATCGTTAGAACATAAAATTTTTAAAGTGTTTATAGGGTGAGTATGTGAAACATAATTAACACCTTCAAACGCTAATAAAAAAGTATGAAAACTTAATTCCATACTACCTTTTTTATTAAAATTATTTTTTTGATTCCCATTAAAATCAAACATAACTAATCCGTTAGAATCTAAGTTTAATAAATATTGACCACTGGCTTTAATAAGAAAGTTTTCATCGTCTATCTTACCAGATATGTTTCCTTCCATACCAACACAATATTTTGAAACTTTCTTAGATAACTGTATCAAATTAGTCGTAATATTTTCTATGCTCATCTTAAATTGTTTTAACTTTACTTTTTATATGCAAATATACGAAAAAAAATTAATTAGTAAAGTTAAGGGAAAAAATAAAGTATAGTATGTAATCGTAGAAAGTATTGGTTTTACTATTTTTAATAATCAAATTGTCAACCATATCCATTTCAACAAATTCATCAAAAATTATCTTTGTAAATTTACCATCATTTGATATAAAAAAATTAATTTTTGTTTTGTTAAATGTTTCTAAAACTTGGTTTAAATTTTTACAGTTATTGTTAATTGATAGTTCCAAACTTAATTTTTCTTCAGTCTCAAAATCATTAAAATTAATAACATCTTTTGTAAAAAATCTAATGATTAAATCTGCATTTTCTTTTTGTGGTGTAATATATTCGTAAAAATCATTTTGTCTTTTTTCAATACTTCTTAACACTTTTTCTATTGTGTAACCTCGTTCAATTACATCTCGTTTAATCTTCCATTTTTTCTTAAGTGAATTGTCGGTATCCATAAATATTTTTATGTCGTATAGATTGTTGTCACCATACAGACTATGTAGGCCACAAACAATTAAATTATCTGATGGATTGATTAATTGTTTTTCTGTAAATTTGCCACTGTGATGGTCATAATCAACTTGATAAATCTTGTTACCTAATTTTAAATTAAAAATATCTTCTTCCATTTTCGTTATGTAATTAGCTTCTGGATTTAAATGAGTCATTGCATCCCAATTTTCATTGTATCTTTCCCATTTATGGTATCTATCACATTCTAACATAAATGAATCGCTATAACCATTTTTTAATAAATTGCTTAACGTAGTTTTACCAGAACCAGAATCTCCGCAGATTGCAAAAACATTACATTTCGATAAAACAAAACTATATTTTATATCAATTAACTTATGTTTTATTTTGTTCTTTGTCAAATAATTATATAAAGCTGTTTCTGAAACAGGTAACATGTTATTACGATAGTAAGAGTAAATGTTAAAATAATCATCCATGATTTTGGAATCACCAAATGCAAATGCATCACATAGATATTTATCATTTGGGTTGGTTAATTTAACTTTATCTATTTTAGCGTCTTTAGGTAAATAAATAACACCTTTTTCTAATTCAAAATTAAAAAGGTTTTTAGTGAGTATGTTTAAGTCTAATCTAAACCTTACAACCAAATCATACTTAGTTGTTTCGTTTTCTCTAATAGATTTTAATTGGTTTAACTTAAATAATTTGGCCCAATGATTTGTTACGTTATTAATTGATTTATCAGATGAGTATTGGATATTATTTTCAATTATAGTAGTTATTGGGTTTAATGTCTCTATTATTTTTTTTATATCGGTTTCTTGGATTTGATTAAAATATTTGTCTTCTGTGTTTTCATCTTTGGTTATATGCAAATATACATCAACATCGTT
>Ga0114958_10000479_pt1 | contig 34121 bp, 21 predicted proteins | sample C_130208_EF_Meta_FD_89577 | JGI IMG/M metagenome (GOLD analysis project Ga0114958, IMG submission 89577) | Freshwater microbial communities from Lake Croche, Canada to study carbon cycling - C_130208_EF_MetaG | ecosystem: Environmental > Aquatic > Freshwater > Lake | place: Lake Croche, Canada... | reverse complement strand
TTAGATAATAACATTAAAGAAACTTTTGCTGATTCAGAACAATCGATTGGTGGTGTTGACGATACAAATGCAATTAACACATTAGCACAATTAGCTAGAAAATTAATGGATGGTGGTGCAAAAGTACCAGGTAATTTAACAGCAGATAAAGTTTCATTAGGTGCTAAATTTCAATTAAGTGGTATTGGTGATGGTATGGCTAATGATGAATGGTTGAGAGTTGTAAATCCAGCTGATGCTACAAAATATTCAGGAGGTTTAGCAGCTGGTAAACTATATGCACAAACTGAAATTATTACTGATGGTGCTATTAAATTTAAAAATAAATGGATGATAGGTGGAAGTGGTGGAGGTAGTGGTGATGATGAATGGGTTAGAATGACTGGTCTTGATAATAAAACTTATTTTGGGGGTTTCGCTGCTGGTAAATTGTGGACTGCTGATAATACTATTAATGGTAGAAATATTTTTGCTGAAATAGATGATTTGAAAGCAAATGCTGTAAGAAAAAATAAAGATTTTACTATTGGATTAAGAGATCAAGGAAATGGTGCTGTTGGAGGCGGAACAACATTAGGTGCTTGTGGTAGTGCTTGTGGCGGTGGTGCAAATTTAACAGGTACAACAGATCCAAATAGAACATTAATTCTTCAAATTCGTCAATAATTTATATAAGTATACAATGTTATAAAATAATTAAATCTCTAATGATTAATTCTAACACTTAATTGATTAATTCTAACACTTATTTGATTAATTCTAAGCCAAAGTACCTAAAGGATCCCAAGGAGGAATCACTTTATGCACTTTTCCAATTTCATTTAATTCTTCCTCTTTGAGTAAATCTTTGTGTACAACTATCTGAAAAACATATTCATCAAACCAAGAATCAGTTAAAAGTAAGAAACCATTGGTCCCACTAGTTGCTCCCCAACTGTTTTCTACTTTCCATCTTGATGGATTGATTTCATCTTCGAATTTATTATATGCGGTAATAAGCATTGCGTGCGAGGGAACAGAATCATAATATCGTAAACGTTCTTCTTTTGTCATTTTAACATTTAATCCAAGGTAATCAATGTAATTTATAATTTTTGGGTCACTTACTCCTGTATCTTTGTCTCTATAAGAACCAACATCGCAGCCAAACCAAACTGGTTGATTTTTATCTATAGAGTTTGCAGTTAATTCTTTCATTCTATCAATTGGTAAATTTAACCATCCAACGTGCTGAGGTTTTACATTTCCTAAATATTCAACTTGATAATATTTGTTGTAACTGTGTTCTTTACGAGGGTCGTTTACAACAGAAACCCAATCTTCTGGTACAAATTTTGTTTTTTCTAATAGTGTTAATGGTGTCATATCTTTCCATACATAAGTTTTATTTTTGAATTTATATTCGTAATTAAATTTTGTGGGCGGACGTCCGAGAAACATAACGAGTACTTCAAATACTTTTTTCATTTGATTTTCAATAACTTCGGGATGATTTTCTTTTTCAGTTTTTGATAAAATTATCCAATCTTGTTTTAACATTTCTGTTAGTATACTATTCATTGATGCGGTGGATTTAGCGTGATAAGAATCAGGGTAAATATATTTGGGTACAATTCCGTATTTTTTGACAATTTCTTTAGCCATATCCCATTGACCACCATCACCTAAAGGGTCCTTGCAAATATTTGTAAAATGATGACATTTAAAATCTCCAGTTAATTCGTCAATTTTTGTATAATAATCGAGGTATCTATTGTATCTTTCAAATTTATCCCAAAAAAAGAGATAAGATTGACTGAATTCCAATTCTTTAGTATCCATATATTCTGAGAAAGTTGTTGAAGCAAGAAAGCGTAATAAATTGAGGGTGGCAAAAAGCCAGCAACGACCTGATGATTTTTGATCCGTAATCTTAAATTCTGACGATAATTCATGATTGAACATATATGGGTTATTTGCAACAACTTCCCAATTTTTGGCTAAATTGGATAGTGGATTGCTATAAATATCATATTGAACGATAGGTTTTGAAAGCAGATTATATGTAAAGTTTGTGGTAATGTCCATTATTAATAAAATAATATTGAAATTAAAATATATGCAATTTTTTTATAGTATTACTTAATATGTTAACATTTAAAATAATAGTTATAATTTTTCTTATTATGCTATCATATCAAGTATATGTATTAAATAAAATATTTTATGAATCATTAGAAACATTTGCAGATGCAGAACAATCAATAGGAGGGGTTGATGATGCAAATTCTATTAATACATTAGCACAATTAGCTAGAAAATTAATGGACGGCGGTGCTACTGTTCCTGGTAATTTAAAAATAAATAGTCGTTTATCAGTTACAGGTGCTAAGTCAACACCTGCTGGTTCTGGCGATTTAACAACTCATTTTAATCACGAAGATGGTAATAACTATATAAGAGGTAATTTAAATATAGATGGTGCATTAAATTTATTACCTAAAGGTATAATTGTTGCATTTAACGGCGAAGCTGCACCAGCTGGATGGGCATTATGTGATGGTGGTAATGGAACACCAAATTTGAAAGATAGATTTATAGTTGGAAGTGGCGGTGGATATAAATTAAGTCAAGCTGGTGGTAATGCAACGATTCAATTAAATGCAACTCAAATACCACCACATAGACATCATACCGCTGTAGCACCTCCTCATTGGGGGTGGGGTGATGGTTATCTTGGAAATGGAAATAGTGGATTTTCAGGTAGTGGTGGTGCTCGTTTTGGTACAGGAGGTGAACCTTTTCAAACAGGAGATGGTAACGGTGGTCAATCTGGATGTGCAGCAGCAGCAATTGATATTAGACCACCTTTTTATGCTTTATGTTATATTATGAAATTATAAATTTTAATTTATTTTAGAAAGATAAATTAATATTTATTAATGTCTGAACATCGTTTTTGGAAAACACAACCTGTTGATATATCAAAAAATTCTATTATCAGTATACCAATTGAAGAAAAAACTATTGATCAAGTTCAAAAAGAATCTTATACTTTACCAAAAGGATTTGATTGGGGAACTATTGATTTAACAAATGAAACACAATTAGATGAGTTTTATAATTTTTTAGTTACATATTATGATTCTAATAATCCAGATAGAATGTTAAATTATAGTAAGGAATTTTTGAAATGGTTTTTAATGCCACCAAATTATTTTCCAGATTTAATAGTTGGTGTTAAATGTAATAATAGATTAGTTGCTTGTATTTGTGGTATTCCATTATATATGAAAATTTATGACAAATTTGTTAATTTAATAGAAATAAATTTATTATGTGTTCATCCAAAATTAAGAACTAAAAGATTAGCACCTGTATTAATAAAAGAAGTAACTAGAAGAACAAATTTACATAATATATGGCAAGCAATTTATACAGGTGATAAAGATTTACCAAATTGTATAGTAAGTTGTACGTATTATCATAGACCAATTAATGTTCCAAAACTGATTGATTTAGAGTTTATGAGTTGTCCTAAAAAACTATCGTTAACAACATATAGCAAATCTTTTAAAACCATTGATAATCTTACCATAAACATTAGAAAATTAACAGTAAATGATTGTGAAATATGTTGTGAAAAATTTAATGAATTTCACAAAAAATTCAATATTGGAATACAATTTAATTTGGATTATTTTAAACATCATTTTTTAGGTATATATAGTTATGTTGTTGAGACAAATGGTGTTATAACTGATTTCATTTCATTTTACAACTTACCAATAATCGTTAAAAATAACCAAAAATATAATGATATTAAACGATATAATGTTTATTATTATTTTTATTTTGAAACTAAATTAGATGTATTAGTAGAAAATGGATTATATTTGATGAAAGAACTAGGAGCAGATATAGTTAATTGTTTAGATCAATATGATAATAAAGAGTTTATGGAAAAATTAAAATTTAAAGAAGGAACATTAGATTTAAATTTTTATTTATATAATTGGGCTTGCCCAAATATAGATAAAAAAGAGATGTCATTTGTAATATTATAAGTTTTTAAGCATTTAATGCTTCTTTTTCTTTACTTATATAAATAATATATGCAATAATTACAATTACTGTGATTGAACTTCCAGGTAAAGTTTTACCATAGACATAATAAATTAAAACAGCAATTAATGCCCATAAATATACATTACCATAAGGATTTTTAGCACCACCCATTAATTCTTCTGTCATACCATATATTTCTGATTCTTGTAACCCAAAGAATCCTCCAACTTGTACAGGTTCGCCATTTGGACCCATACCATCTGGTGGAGGACCATCTAGAGGAGGACCCATTGGTTGTCCCATTTCATCACACATTTCGCCAATAGGACAAGGTGGAGGTCCACTATTTTTTCCACTTTGAGAATAAAAGTATGCAGCAACAGCAGCAGTAATACCACCACCAACTATCATAATCATAAACATTGGTGAAATAGTAAAAATACTACCAACAGCTTTAATTGCATTATTCATAACTCCTCCTGTTGTAGTAATTGCGTTATTACCAACACTCTCAACAGCACCAATTAATTTATTACCCATATCTGTAATACCACTTTCTGTTATTGTTAATTTTTTTATTGCAGCTTCTTGGTCAGCTGAAGATTCTGATTTATTTTTATTTGAAGTATCTGATTTATTAAAAACAGCTGCTTGACCTGAAATTGCATTTACAATTTTAGAACCCATATTTAAATCAATAAAACATTTATTGAAAGCTTTCATACTAACTGATTGTTTTACAGTAACATTTGAACGTTGACCATCTTGAATGGCTGCTAAAATATTACCTATATCTAAATCGTTTCCACCTGTAGTATCCATATTACATTTTGCTTCAGCAGCCATAGCCATAGAATTTTTAATGTTTGTTGTAACGGCATTAGCAATATTATTTTCATTAATTGTAGTATTATTAATATCTGTTTTAATTTTTTGTTTAATTTTTGTTTCATTGGTAGAATTATCTGAAGTACTTCCCCCTACATTTAATGCACCAACCATTTTATTAACTGAACCCATAATACTATCAACTAAAGCTTCTGGACCACCTGCATTTTTAGTTGCTTCATTTAAAGCAGCAGCTTGTTTCATTGATGCAGCTGCAGCAGAATCATTTTGAACAGCATTATTAACTCCAGCAGCTATTTTATTAGCCATTTCTTGCATTGAATCGGCTGATTGAACAATTTTAATAATAGCATCGTTTTCAGATTGAACTATAGCTTGTTGTTCTATATTTACTGTAGAACCTCTTGCTACCAAATTTGCTATTTTTGCTTTGTTATTACCACTTGATTTTACTCTAATATCAGCAGCAGCTGATTGTGCCATTTCAGTAGAAACATTATTTGTTGTGGTGTTTACAATATTTGTAATATTTTTTGTTGTATTTGATATTGCTGTTGATATTTCATTTTCTATTTCTTTTTTAACAGTTGTAGATGAACTATTATTTTGACCCATTAAATAATATTTGAAAATAAAAAATTATATTAAATAATTTTTTATTTATTTTTTAAGTATTTGTTTATAAATTTACAGTTTTTTCTTTACTTAAGTAAATAATATATGCAATAATTACAATAACTGTGATTGAACTTGCTGGTGAAGCTTTACCATAAATATAATAAACTAAAACAGCAATTAAAGCCCATAAATATATATTACCATAAGGATCTTTACCACCACCCATTAATGCTTCAGTCATACCATATATTTCAGATTCTTCTAAACTAAATAATCCTCCTACTTGAGTACCTCTATTAGGTTCCATATCATCTGGAGGTGGTCCCATATCACCTGGAGGACCCATATCACCTGGTGGAGGACCCATATCACCTGGACTATTATTTCCACTTTGTGAATAAAAGTATGCAGCAACAGCAGCAGTAATACCACCACCAATAATCATAATCATAAACATAGGTGAAATAGTAAAAATACTACCAACGGCATTGATTGCATTATTTGCAACTCCTCCTGTAGTTGTTACTACATTATTACCAAGACTTTCAGCAGCACCGATTAATTTATTACCCATATCAGTGATACCACTTTCTGTTACTGTTGATTTTGCGATGGCGGCTTCTTGTTCACCTGAAGATGTTGATTTATTTTTATTTGAAGTATCTGATGTATTAAAAACAGATGCTTCTCCAGAAATTGCATTTACAATTTTAGAACCCATATTTAAATCAATAAAACATTTATTAAAAGCTTTTACACTAACAGATTGTTTTACAGTAACATTAGAACGTTGGCCATCTTGAATGGCTGCTAAAATATTACCTATATCCAAATCATTTCCACCTGTGGTATCCATATTACATTTTGCTTCAGCAGCCATTGACATAGAATTTACAATATTTGTAGTTACTGCATTTTTAATATTATTTTCATTAATTGTAGTATTATTAATATCTGTTTTAATTTTTTGTTTAATTGAAGTTTCATTATTAGAATTATTTGAAGTACTACCACCTACATTTAATGCACCAACCATTTTATCAACTGTACCCATAATACTTTTAACTAAAGCTTCTGGACCTCCAGCATCCTTTGTTGCTTGAGATAATGCAGCAGCTTGTTTCATAGAAGCAGCTGCAGCTGTATCATTTTGAACAGCATTATTAACTCCTGAAGCTATTTTATTAGCCATTTCTTGCATTGACGCAGCTGATTGTACAATTTTGATAATAGCTAAATTTTCAGATTGAACTGCAGCTGTTTGTTCTATATTTACATCGGAACCTTGCGCAACTATATTATTTATATTAGCTCTATTGCTTGCAGCTGAAGTAATTTTTATATCAGCTGCTGCAGATTGCATCATTGATGTAGAAACATTATTTGTTGTTTCATTTACAATTTTAGTAATATTTTCTGTTGTATTTTTAATAGATGTTGAAATTTCGTTTTCAATTTGTTGTTTTACTGTAGTTGATGAACTATTATTTTGACCCATATTTAATACTTATTAAATAATGTGTGAAAAAAAGAAATATATTTAAATTAAAATATAATTTTTAATCTAAAAAACTAGCCTTATATATATTAATTAATGGGAAATCAATTTAGTGATCCAACAACACAATCAAGTTTCAATGATAAATCTGTATTAGGCAAATATATTGTCGATTTTTATAAAAATAATTATAAATTTTTAAATTCAAGTGATGCAAGTATAGGTAATTTTGTTAAAAAAAGAGCTTGTTGTAGAGGAACAGGTAATCCAATAGTACCAATTAGTTTACCTTCTTATGATAAAACAAAAAAGAAAATAGTTTCAACAACATTAGATATGACTATTTTTGAAAAACCCGAAATGGATAAATTACAACAAAACTGTCGTTTTGGTAACGATGATTTTTATAACACAGATAAAGATAAGAAAAATTATATTGTAGCTTCAAAAAATTGCGATTCTTTTTATAATTCATATTGTCTTAAACTTTATAAAAAAAGAGCGGTAGATTATGCAGAAAAAAAAGGATCTGGTTGGCCATTTACAGGACCTTATGATGATGAGGAAATTATAGATACAGAAAAAAATCCTTATATGGTAAGAAATGGATTTGTTGATTGTAATTGTTTAAATAGTGGTCTTATAAAAGGTGGTTTTAAACCACCAGAAGGTGTTACTGCTCAAGGATATGCACAAACAGTTGATAGTAATTGTAATAAATACGTTAATGAAAACTTAGCTTATGTTAAAAATTATGAAAAAGTTGAAAATCTTTGTGTTAATAGTGTTACAGTTGGAGGTAACATTACTGCTGCTAATAATTCAGGTGTAAAAATTTCTCAATCTTGTGCAAATTCAGCACAAACATCTAAAGAAACAGGTGCAACTGCTGGAGCAGGTGAAATAGTAAAAAAAGACCCAGTTAATGAAAAAAGTGTTGGTTTAATAACACCAGATAAACCAGGAGATAAACCTGCAGATAAACCTGCAGATAAACCAGCAGATAAACCAGCTAGTTCATCGGCATCTGCACCATCACCATCTGCAGCTTCTACATCTGGTACAGGGTCAACACCAGCACCTGTATCTCCATCTGCATCTACATCTGCATCTACATCTGCATCAACATCAGCATCAACACCAGCATCTACACCTGCATCTACAACACCTGCAGCCGCAGCTAATTCAGCTACAAATAGTGCCATTACAACAGCAACTAAAATATTACCAACAACAGGTCAAGAACCTAATTATTTACTTTATGGTGGTATTGCAGGTGGAGTATTATTACTTATTATAATAATATTTATGTTTTCTGGTTCATCTAAAAGAAGAAGATACGATGATTAATAAAAATTTAGGTTTTGTACCAAATTTAAGTTTACTTAAATTTGAAATAAAACGTGATTTGATGGTTATTTAAATTGCAACAATAACTATTCTATTTAAATTTAAAAGTGCTTTTTTGATATCATCTGATTGTATGTATAATGCATCTTCATCATATGTTGATTCAAATTCGACCTTTTGTCCAGTTTTAGATATTATAATTATTTTATGTCCTTGTTTTATTAATAAATTAACCCCTTTTGTTGTATTCTTTTCTTCTGTATTTAATGCAACCAATATATGATTAATTCTTAAATAATCTTCGTCATTATCTTGTGATTTAACTTTATAATTCCCTTCTGTCATATTAATATTTATTGGTGTTGTATTACTTACACAATTACCTTCACTAGTTAATGTTGATGTATTTATAACAAAACGTACTACATATTTATCATCATCCTTGTGTGAAAATACAGGAGTTGGAATAGTTGGTTTACATATAATTTTAATTTTTGTAGTAACATTTGTATTTCCACTAGATGTAGAATCTTTTAATACATAATTATCATCAGTTTGAGGAACAGAACCAACACCTGTACCACTATTTGTTATCACTACATTAGTATCTATTGTTTGTTTACTAGTAATTGTATTATTTGGTAATCCTAATGTACTATTAAGTGCAGAAGGTGCTACTGATAATTTTGATGTTGTTGATACAACTGTGTTAGATGATAATGTTTTGCTTTTATTTATACCAACTGAATCTAATGCCGAAAGTGTAGAATTAGGACCTTTATTTACCGAATTATCAACTTTATTTGCAGTTAAAGATGTAGGTTGATTAGTTTTGGGTTGATTAGCAATAGGTTGATTATTAGTGGGTTGATTATTAGTAGGTTGATTAGCAGTAGGTTGATTAACAGTAGATTGATTAGCAACAGATTTATTAGAATCAGATTTATTATCTACTGTTTGATTATTTGGAGCTGTAGATGTTTGTTGATTACTAGATGATGAATTACTTGATTGGTTATTATTTGTTGGAACATTAGCAGCACCATTATTAGGGTCTGGTGTAGGTGCTACATTACTTCCAGATACATTTTGATTAATAGTTGTAGGATTAAAATGTTCAGCATTAGTTTCATTAATTTCATCAACTAATTCCAAAAAACCTACTATTAAAACAGCAGTAATTAATGAAAATTCTATGGTAAACATAGATCTATATGTTAAATATGATAATACTGCTATTTTCAAAATAGGATTGAAAATTATAGTTTTAAATCTTTTATCAATATGTTTTTTATTAATAGTTGATAATAATAAAATTATTATAGCTATTAATAAATACATTTTTCTATAAGAAATATATTCCATTATAAAGCTATTAGAAAATTTTTATAATTATTTAATAAAATTGAATTCATTTAGATTACGCTTAATAATAGGCTTTTCAGTTTTTTCATTAATTTCTATTACTTTAGTAATGTCGCATATTTTATTATATTGCATAAATTCATATAATTCAATTATTTTTTTGTCTCTTGATGCTAATTCAATTTTCATATTTTTATCAATATGATTAATTATACCCTCTAATGGTGCATAACCTAATTCTTTGTCTTTGAACATTCCGTAAGAACTTTCAGATGGTCCGTTTAAGAATATTCTATATGCAAATGATGTTGATAAATGAGTTGAATATCCTTGAATAAATGGATCAGAAAAATAATAAATATCAGGAACTTTCTTATCTTTTCTTAAGAAACTATATTTATTTCTTAATTTATGAATACCGTAATTTAAAAATATTAATATTAATAATGTAATTGGTTGTGTTAAGAAAACAGTAGTTATTTCTGATATTCCAAAACTTGTTAACATTTGATTAGAAACATCAACACTATGACTTGCAGCAAATAATAATAAATAATTTAAACACCATATAAACCATCCAATTGATATAAAAAATGAAAGTCCACCTTTAAATGTATGAAATGGTAAATAAATATTAAAACTTGATTTCTTTTTAACATCAGGATAATCATTACTTGCAATTACATAAGCTTTATTTATATCACCTTTATTGTTATTATTTTTTCTATTTCTTTTAAAACAAGAACATAAAGCATTTAAAATATTAGAATCAAAATCACCATCCATATCTACATCTATATCTTCATTAGTAATTTTAATATCTGGATTATCTTGTCCTTTTGATAATTCAATATAATAATTTATTTTCTTCATATTTAAATTATCAGCAGTTAATTCGTTTTCATTAAATAACTGTAATTCTTTTTCAAATGTATTTCTTCTTAATAATTCTTCATATAAAATTGGATATCTCCATTTAAATTCTTCTAATCCAGCGGCATTAACTAATTTAAATAATATAGTTAAACTGGGTATATTCAACAATGCAGTTAATGCTGCTAACAATATAGTTTCTAATATATTCAAAGAAGCTGTACTATTTGAACCATTTCCATATTTAAAAGCGTATAATAAAGCAGTAATAAACAATGAGTTAAATTGTCCAACAAAAATAATTAAAAATCTAAATAATCTAGATAATTTAGGATCAAATTTAAAAAATGCTGATATTTGAGGATGTTGAAAAAATATTCTATTTCGCCAAATCGTAAATATAGATTTCTTTTTAATTAATGTATCTTTAACTTCAATTTTATTATCTCCTATTACTTCATAATTAAAACATTTATCAATTAATTTATCAGTACTTGATTTTAGTTTTAATATAACTGGATCTTTCATTAAAACATTAAAATACTTTTTAGAATCTATTGAATCTAGATAAATACCAATTCCGAAAACTATAAATCCAAATAAAGCAAGCATCCCAAATGTAATATAAAATTGTTTAAATTTCTGTAAACCATCTAATGAGTATACATTGCCTGCTCCAGCAAAGATATCTTCATTTGCTTCAAAAACAGCTTCTAGTCTAGAACCAAAATCAGTCATATGTGTACAATTACAAGTTAATTCAGTTGAAGTTGCTGATATTAATATACATCCATCATCTGTCCAAGTTGATAACTTATTACTCCAATACATACATTTTCCACTAAAAGAAGAAGGAATAGGACAATTTATATATTTTATATCAGTACCATTTTTACAATCAATAATATAATCTTTATTTGCACAAGGTATAATATAACCAGAAGAATTTTTTTCTAATTTTGTAAAAGTTTGTTGATTTTTTGCAACTTTATATGTTATATCATCTTGACAATCAATAACATATTTTGTAGGTATTAAACGATTATCATTTCCTAAATTTAATGGAAATTTTAATTGAATAGGTTGTTTTAAACCATTAACTGGTATATCCTCACCTTTTAATGTAGATACTGATAAACTTAAAACAGTTGAATCAATAGATTGATTAGATGAATATGGATTAGATGCCCAACCAATCATTGATACTGCAGAATTAGGAAAACCTAAATTAGGCAAATTAATTTTTAAATTTGATACAGAAACTATAGATGGTTTAGGAGGTAATACAGCTGCTTTAAAATTAAATGATGGTGATGAATATTGAAATGTACCACCATTAGAATTCAATGTTAAAACACCTGCTAATTTTAAAATATCTCCAATTTGAGAAGCAGGTAAATCTGATATAGAATTAAATATCATTGTTGTTTCAGAAGGATCTAAACTTGTTCTATTTCCTAAAAAAGAAGTAAATGAATTCATTGTAATACTTCCATTACCACTCATTAAATCTCCCATTACTAATGTTGATAAAAATGGTGCAGAACTAGATGAACTTTGTGTTGGTGTTATTGTTGAAAATATACTACAAGAATCCGATAAAATACCAGTACTAGAAATACAATAGGAATTACTAAAATTATTTGATACACTTCTTACTGGTGAAGGTGAATTAGCTTTTGAATAAGTATTTATAGATGTTTGTGTATGAAATTCCGATTTTGATGGTATACTTATTGTAGGTTTATTTGATGATGTTATGAAAGAGTTTGTTGGTGTTGGTGTATTTGTACTTATTAATGATTCTGTTTTTACAATAGTATTTGAAGGATTTGCAGAAGATGAAGGTGACGGCGATATAGAACTTGAAGAAGATAGTGATAATGTATATGATGATGATGACGATACTGATATTAAAGGAGAATACGAAATTGAATTTAAAGGTGAAGATGATAATGAATTGGAGTTAGATAATGATGAACTTATAGACGAACTCCCACTTATAGATTTGGAATTAAATAATGAAAAAGTTGAAATAGGAGTTATGCTTGGAGGAAGTGAAACTGAAATTGTTTTACTAATTGTAGAACTAAAACTTGGAGAAGAAGTTAAACTTAGAGAAGGTGAAAGTGAAATTGTTTTAGTAATTGCAGAACTAATACTTGAAGAACCAGTATTTGAAGGAGTACTTGAACTATTTGAAGAATATGATAATGGAATATCTAATAAAGTAATTAACATTTGTACACCTGAAAATACTACAGAACCATCTGTTATAAATGTAATTCTAAGAGATGGTGTATTTGAAATATATTTTGTGGTATTTGCTGCTATAGTTCCTGCACTACTTAGAACATTTCCATCTAATGAATTATAAAAAGTTAATCGGTCACAACAATCTTCTGTAATAAAAGATAAATATTTAATTTCAAATTGTCTTCCACTGCCACCATTTATATTGAAAACACAATTTAAATTATTGTTATAGGTATTACCTATAGTATTTGTTCTTAATAAAACGGAACTTTCAATAAAAGGTAAATTTACTGTAGTTCCAGAAGATGCACACATATTATAAGAACTATATGTAATTACCGAAGATGTAGGGATAGCTGATACAGTTGATGTAAGTGTTTTATAACTAGTAATAGTAGGTGGATAAACTCTATCATATAACATTAGTGAACGACTTACTGAATCTGCAGAAATAACCCATCCTGAAGTAGATTTTAACCAACATTGTCCACAAGTTGATGTATAAACTGATGGTGAGTCTAATGGAATAGTATTACAAGGTTCTGTTACTACAATAACACCACATAATGGATTTTGCCAACAATTTATTTGACATTGTGAAATTGTAAATCCCGATATTGGTGAAGGTGGTAAATCAGACAGTGCATAATTAAATTGACCCAAATCCGTCCAATTACCTTTATTAAAAACTGTAGCTGTTGCCGTAGCAGAATTCAATGAACTTCTAGAAAATCTAGGTGAAGGAGATAGACTAGAAGAAACGCTAGGGCTTTTTGAAACTGAAACAGAACCAGTATTTGTTGATGAAAACGCTCCAGAAGATGATATCAAAGGGCTTCTAGATGAACTAAAAGAAGCTCTTGTTGAACTACTAAATAAAGCACTTCTTGTTGGTGTTGTTGAAGCACGACTTGATTCTGTAGGCGGAAACATTTTTTCATATACAATAAATGATTCCCAACCAGCATTTGAAATAAATGAACCTGACCCATAACCGTCTATAGGAATAATAAAACAATTAGCACAAACCGTAGTATATATGTTTGGTGAATTTAATTGAATATTATAACAGGGTGTATTAACGCTAATTCCTCCACAAAATTCATTTAATGAACAACGTATCATACATTGTGAAATTGTTTCACTTCCTGTATTTGAAAGAGGAACATTCCAATAAACAGCCCCATAATCGGTCCAATTACCTGTGTAAAATACAGTGGCAGTTGCAGTTGCTGAAAAGCTTGCACTACCAGAAACTCTTGGGGACCTAGATAAACTTGATGAAACACTTGGACTTTTTGAAACTAAAACAGAACCAGTATTTGAACCTGAACGAAGTATTGAACTACTTAATTTTGCCGTCAAACTGTAACTAGGTGAAACAGAATTAGTTCGTGTTCCAACAGGTGTAAATGAATCCATCATAGGACTAATAACAAGAGTATATGTTGTTTGTCCAGAATCACAATTACCATTTAATGGTCCTATACTTAATTCAACACTTGAAACATCATAAACATTAAAACTATTCGTATATACTGCACCATTAGCTGGCGAATATAAAGAATTTCCATTAGCTTTTAATAAAGGAACAACACTTGTAGTACTCGGTGATAAATATAAAGAAATAGTAACATCTTGATAACAAGAACCAATTGGATTATACCATCTTAAAACTGGAGCAATATTACCATAAGAAGGCGTATTACAACTCGTAGCACCGTTTGGCATAATCATTGAGTTACCAATATTACCATTTGAAGCTACATTATAATTCCATGAATAAACATTACCTAAACTTCCAGGACTAGCTATTGCATAATTTGTAAATAGTGTAAAAACACCTCCATTATAATAACCATAATACCAACCATTTTTCCCTTGTGTTCCAGAAAAATCTGCTGCTGCATTATATGTTCTATAAGCACAAGTTGCTGAACCTGTATTAGATAATGTTTTTATACTACTAGATGTTTGAATTATTTTAGTAATATTTGACACCGATGGAGAAGATGATACCGATTGAGATGAGGATACTGACGGAGATGAAGATTCTGATACACTACTAGTTGATGAATCTGATTTGATACTACTTGATGATATAGAAGGACTATTTGTTTCAGCAATTATTGAATTATAGAATAACAAATATCCTATAATGAATCGTAACATTAAAATATATTATTTAAAAATTTATAAAATTATTAAATAAATATTATCACTATTTTTTTTTATTTAAAAAAAGTAAACGATTACAGTAACATTATCCATTGAACCTTTTGCATAAGCATAGTCACATAATGATTTAGAATAATTACCTTTAAAGTTTTTATTTTTTTTTAAGTCTAAAATGAAATCAACAGCATCTTGGTTACTTACTACATCCCATAAACCATCACAAGCCTTAATTAAAAATTTATCTTCACTACATAACTTATATCTATAAATTTGAGGTAAATGTGAAACATATGGTGTACTTTCTAAATCACCAAATGCTCTTGATAATGATAAATCCTTTACTCTCCAATCAACACCATCAAAAGTAATTGAACCACCTAATTGTTCAATTCTAGATCTTTCTTCAGGAGTATTTGGTTTATGATCCTTCGATAATTGAACAGCCAATCCATCTTTATTACATAATACACCTCTTGAATCACCAACATTTATCATCCATAAATATGTTCTCTTTTCTTCTTTAGTCATTATACTTACACAAGCAGTACTACCTGAATGATTTGCAGCTCTAGGATGATTTTTTTTCAAATTAGTTTGTACTAAATCATAAACTTTATTTACGTATTTAGAAAATTTTTCAGGTTTAACAAAAATATTTTTATCAAATTTTTTCATAAAATAAGAAGGAAGATTTTCTTTCAAGTATTTTGAAACAACTTTACCACCGTGTCCATCAAATACTCCAAATAAATTAATATTATTTTTATTATGTTCTTCTCCATCTAAATTAAGGTATGCAATATGTTGATCTTCATTCGAATCTCTTTTACCTTGTATAGTATATGAATAAACTTTCATAGTTATATTTTAATTTAGATAAAAATATTTAATATACTATTTTGTAATTTCCACGAATCGTTTTGATGTGCTATTAAAAAATACTGAGCTAATCTATATTTAACTCCTGTTGATTGTTGAACAAAACCATTAACAAAAATATCAATTCGTCTGCTACCAGATTCCATAGCATTAATATCAATAATTTCAAAAACAATACCAGGTGTTGATAATAAAGATAAAAATTCTAAAACTTGTGTATTACCCTTGTAAATTTGTTTTTGGTACGAAAGTCTTGAATCAAAATTAATTATTGTTTTAATATTTGGATTGTTTGTCATCCAATTACTATAGAAAAAATTAATAAAATCTTTAGCAAGTAATTGAAAATCAATTTTATTAACAATATTTGTTCCAGATTTATCGGCTAATTTAATACTAGATTCCATAATTATAAATTATATTATTATAATAAAAAATAAACTCAATTTTTTAATAAATTAAAAAATATAAAAATTGACATCAAATAGATAATTGCAGCAATTTCTTATATTTTTAATAAATTAAAAAATATAAAAATTGAGTTTATTTTTACTTATAAAGAATTCTTAATTTAATTAATATAATGAAATTTACCAAAATAGAAATATTAGAATCTAGAAAAGATTCTACCACCTATTTAGGCATATTAAATGGCTCCAAAGCTATACTAACTGGTTTAAAAAACTTACCAAATGAAATAGAATTAAAAATAGAATTACCAAATAAACAATCAGATTCGGATTCTATTAATATTGATTCAGAATCAAATTTTAAACAAGAAGGTATAACAAGTTTATATTATCCAGCTACGCCTGAAATAATAGATGCATATAAAAATAAAATTAAAATAGTTACTGAAACTCATAAACAATATATTGAAAAAGTAGAACCATATATTAATTCTATATTAGATTCAAATACAAAATGGGTTAAAAATATATTATATAATAAATCAGAAAAAGAAAGAGTTGTATCAAAAAATAAAAAATTTATTGTAATAAAAAATATAGGTTTTGAAACAACAAATGATTTTTATATATTAATAGTTCCATTTGACCCAATAAAACATATTAGAGATTTAAATGTTTCACACCGTGAATTATTAGAAACAATGAAAAAAAAGGGATTAGATGTTGCAAAAAAATATAATTATGAAGAAAATGAGTTATATTTTTTCTTTCACTATCATCCATCTTGTTATCATTTACATTTACATATTTGTTTGATGAATCATAAATCATTAAAATTTAAAATATATAGACACGTATTATTAGATTATGTGTTAGATAATTTAGAAATAATTAGTAAAAAAGATATGAAATTTGAAATTGCTATTTCAAATCCAATTTATAAATTATTATCAGAATAAATTTTTTATTTAATTAATATTAAATAAAAAATTATATAATTTTCTTTTAAACATCACAATTATCTTTTAAACATCACAATTCTCTTTTAAACATCACAATGTCCATCAATACCTTTAGATTCGTCATTAGCAATAACGTCCATAAAATATCTAGTATCGTACATTAATTGAATTTGTTTAGAACAAGTATCAATATCATTTGCAGGATTTGTAGGGTCTTCTTTTTTATTATTAGAAGTTACAAAGAATAAATAGAAATTTTTGAAACTATCGTCGGCTAAATATGGAGCTAATATAGATTTAATTGGAGGGTCTGATTTATTAAAGATTTTATTATAATCATAATTATTAATCCAGTTATTTTTATTATCATGAATGTTTTTTGATGTACCTTTAACTGTTTTATATAATGATAATTCAAATTGATTTTTTCTTAAAAAATTATTAAATTTATCTGTAGATGTAGGTTCAAATACATTTTTTCCTATTTGATTATTGTCACCTCTTATTAAATCTCTTAAAGACATTAACTGACTATAAAATTCATAATCTTGAACAAATGCAGGACTTCCTTCTATAACACGACCATTTTGTACATATTCTGGATCTAATAATTCTTTAACAATTGCAACTTTACCAGTATTACTACCATTAATTTCTTCTCTATAAATTTCAGGTTGTACGCATACAACTGAAGCATATGATGTTCTTTCTGGTTTTTTAACTTTTTGAATTTTTCTACCTAAAACTTCCAATAATCCTAAAATATTTTCATTAATATAAATACCCTCTAATCCAGCATAACCATAACGTTTATTACGTGCTTCTTGACTTGATAACATATTATTAATTTTTTTACCTAAATCTTCTAATAGATTATCTTTAATCATATTTGTTATTGTAGATATTGCTCTACTTGTTAAACCATATAATCCTGTTTTATCATAATTTGCAATACCACCCTCAGCGTGTTTATTTGCTGCAGCATGAGAAACATTATATTTTCCTTCATAAAAAAGATAAGAAGGTGTTGAATTTGGTAGATAATCATTTAACATTTGACCTGGAACCATATCAGCCTGATCATATACATTTAATGTATTAATTTTAAATATACCTTTTAAATTTCTATCCCCTTTAGTTGCTATTAAATGTTCATCTATAGTTTTTGGAAGTAAATCAAAATGTTGTGCAATTTCTGGAACCATTCCTAACCATAATGGATTTATATACATCATTGTTTTTATCATATTATCATTATAATAACCAGCTTTATCACCACCACCAACTTTATCACCACCACCGATCATCATACGACCAGCTCTTAATTCTTTTTCTAAATTTTTATATGTGCTACCACTAAAATCTGCAGTATGTATATTTAATGTAAGCATTTCTTCCAATCTTAATTGAAGACTTCTACCTAAACTAGCATATTCCATACTTTTTTTATAATCAGGTCTTTCTCTAAAATATTTTTGCATACGATTAAAAGGACCACTTTCTGCTGAATTATCTACTGCTGTAGCTGTTTGAGCTTGTAAATTAACAGGGGCGCGAACTGAACCATATTGATTTGCACGATTTTGACTTGGAGCAGTACTTCCAGAATATACAGAAGCAGTAGGTGATATTCTTTCACCACTATTTGGTGTACCATTAGATGAAGGAGTACCATTACTTTCATTACCAGTTGCAGTAGTTGTTCTAATTATTCCTACGGGTTTTTCATCGTCATCTTTAACTACAGGTAGAGGACCACCTTGTGAAACTTCTCTAGTTTCAGGTGTACCAGATATATTAGTATTAAATGGTCTACTTGAATGTTTCATAAACATTTCATGGGGTTCATAATTTTTGGAAGTACGTGCACAATAAGTTTCATATAAATTTTCTTTACCAGGTAAATCCATAACAACTAATCTTGGAGTTTGTTTATTTGCAAGTGTTATTTTAAAATCATAAATCATAATTGAACGACTTGATTCTGGATTGTTGATTGTTGCTTTAATTCTACCAGTGCTTTTTCTAATGTTATCAATAGATGTGACAATACCTTCAAAATTATTAATTTGTTCTCTTTTAATATCTTGATAATTATATTCAATATCTAATATATGGTTAAAAGTTTTTTCTCCTTTATTAAATGATTCAGATTTTTTACTTTCTTTATATGTTTCAATATCTTTTCTATTATCAGAATATACAGTTTCACTAACAATAGGTTTGTCAAGTGCTGATTCTTTGTCTATAGTATATGCATAAATTTTGTGACTAAAATTACCAGATTCCCAATAAAATTTATAAGGAACACCTAAACCATATAATTCAAATGCTTTCATTTGTATTGTTGGATTACCTGTTAAATTATTTAATGTTGATTGTAACATACCTTCAACTCCTTTTGTACCAAATAAAGTAAAAGTTTTACCTACACCAGAATAACCATATGTTAATAACATAACAGATTTATTTCTTGATAACATACTACCTAATCCCATATACATAGACAATGCATCATTTTCTGCAAAATTATCTGGATCAAATACTTCTGCAAATTGAATATTTTCAATTGCTTTAGCTTTAGCTTTATTTTGCGAAACATTAACTTCACGACCATTCTTTATATCATCTTCTGCTAAACATTTTTCTAAATTTCTATTTTCTTCATTTAATAAATTAGTTTTTGTATTTTTAACAAATGTTTCATTACCAAGTCTTACCATATCATTGTAATTTATTCTCATGTAATTTGCAACAGGAGGTAATCTTGTAGAATAAACATCTAAAATAGAAGAAAATATATTAAAAAGAAAGAAATAATTTTTATTGATACTTATAGGTTTAGTACCATTTGATTTAACATCTGCTAATGTATTAATTTTATGAGTTAAATTCCAAGGATTTTTTTTATTCAAATCATTTTTGAATTTTTTTATTCCTTTTAGTTTTATTTGTTCTATTGTTATATTAGCATAAGCTTGAGAATCTATTTTTCTTTCTGCATCAATATCTTTTTTTACTATATCAATAAATGGTGCTAATGTAGCATCACTAGGTTTATTATAATTACTTTTTGCTTTAAACATTTTATCTTTTATATCCCAAAATGAATATAATTCAGTCATAAACTGTCTTAAAATTTTAATAATAAAAAAATGTTTTGTATAAAACCACATATTTTCATCTGATTGATATGATGTATCTTTAAACAAAAGAGGGTCTTCGAATTTATTCACTATTATATTTAATCTTTCTAATATAGATTGGTAAAATGAAATTGATCCTTTACTCATTAAATTCCAATATTCATATTCTTGTTGAGCTAATATTAATGAAACATAGTTTACAATATATTTTTGAAAATTATAAAATTGGGTATATCTTACGTTATATTTTTTAATTAATTTATCAACTTTACGTCTTTCCATTTTCATTTCTCTAATTTTCATTTCAAATTCTGATAATTTTAAAATAAATTCATTTAAATGACTTGTTTTACTTTCATCACCCTCATTTGCACCTCCTCTTTGACTAAAACTACCTCCTCTTTGACTAATACTACCTCCTCTTTGACTAATACCTTTGTGTACACTTAAATATTTACTCATTTTATTTAATCTATCTAATGATGATATATCATTTTTTGTTAAAAATTCTTGAATAATATTAAAAGGTATTTCTTTTTGACTCTTAATTAGTGAAGCATTTGCTTTTACTTTTTCTGCAGAATTTTTTGGTAGTTTTCTTAATTGGTGTTCTAAAGATGGTAATTCTTTATATAACAATGAACATTTTAACATTATTTGATTAAAATTTGGCATTTTATGAACAAGATCATTTTTAATCATTTTATATATAGCATTAGTCCCTTTTCCAGTACCATCAATTTTTTCAAAAAAATCAACAAGATTTACAGTATTATTACTTATATAAACTATTATATCTCTGATATCTCTTTTATTATTAACTATTTTATTTAAACCTGCAATAATTTTATCTTTTTCACCTAATAGTTCTTTATTTTTAAATTCAATTTGACTTTCTATTTCTAATTCTTCTGGTGTTTTCTTATCAATAAGTTCTTGTAAAAACTTTTCATCAGATAAAGTTTTAATACATAAATCAATTTCATTTTTTAATTTATCTCTGATTGGTACTAAAGTTGTATTTAATTCTTTCAATATATCTAAATTAAATTTATCATCAGTTGTACATTTAGGTTCTAATATTTTATTTATTTCATTATCGGATGATTCTTTAAATTCTTTTATTAATTGTGTGCAATTTATTAATTTTTCTTTAATTTCTGTTAATACAGGTGTTAATTTTTGTATTTTTAATTTTAAATCTTCTGAAATAAATTCATTAATTGTACTATATGTAAATAATAATGTGTCTAATATTGGTTTTTTAATATTTAATTCATCTTCTATTAATTGATATTTTAAGATTTTTGTATCAGATTCTCTTTGTTCTTTAATTTTCTTTTCCCAGTCAACATATAATTCTTTTAATACTTTATTTACTTTATCTTGTCTAATACCAATTGAAGGTAAATGACCTTCTTTTAAATCATCTGATGAATCACTTTTTGATAAGTCTTTTATTTTAATTGAAATATCTTGACCACCGCCCCCAACCTTTTTCTCAAGAAAATTAGTACCTATTAATTGTTCAATTGATGTTGTTTCATCTGAAAATAATTTTTCTGTTTTATCAACTACTGATTCTTTATAAAAACTAAATTCATTTTCATCACTACCATCTGTTTTAACAAGTATTTTATCTGTTTCACCTGCTATTGGGATTCTTAAAATTGATATTGATTTGCCTTCAGTATTTTTCCATTCAGTAACTTCATTTTCATAATTATTAATATCCTTATCAATTAATACAAATTTTATTTGTTGTAAATTGGATGAAATTAATTTTTTTTCTTCCTCATCATATTTTAATAAACTATTTTCTATTTGTTCTTCATTACCTTCATATAAAGATTCCATTTGTTTAATATAATCTTCAATTTCTCCAATAATTTTCTTTACAGCTGGTTTATCTCCTGTTCCTTCCATTACTTCGTCATATGCTTTAACTTTAGTTTCAATTTCTGCAATATTTGCTGTTATTTCTTCATTATTAACTAAATTTTTGCCACCGCCTAATTTAACTCTTAAATCAGCAACTAATGCTGAAGTGTCTTTAATATGAGAATCTATAACACCTGTTAATATAGCAGGATATACTTTTTCTCGAAGAAATGTTAATTTACGATCAGTTTGAACAGTTTTATAATCCGCAGCACTTGTAACCATTGTATCAATATCATTTAATCTATTAATTAATGATGCAGAATTTAAATTATTTGTTTCCCCAACTTCATTAATTTCATCTTCGATTTTTTTAACTTTAATATTTATAGTTTCAATTAAATTACTTAAATTATTATAAGGGTCAATCATTAAATTTTTTTGACCCTTTTCTATTTTCTTGAGTCTTGCTTTTACTTTTAACAAAGCGTGTTGTAATTCTGATACATTTATTGTTGTAGAACCACCTGATTGTTTAATTTTATGTTCAAGTAGCTCTTGCATTTTTTCATATTTTTTCTTTTTCATAGCTACATATGTTATAAAAGAATATTTATCAATATTATTTTTAGTTTTGGTTTTATTCATTGTAATTATAATAGTTTTGAAAATATTATAATTAAAAAAAAAATTATATTGTTTTAAACTTATTTTTAATATAATGATAGAGTTAAATATTTTATTAATTGTTCAATAATTTGTAAATGTTTTATCATAATTATCTAAAATTTTATAATATAAATTAAAAATAATAAAATAAATATTTTCATTTTCAAAAATATCAATCATATAACTATCATCTTTTTTATCAGTTTTTTCCCATTCTTTATTAATTGTATCAAATAATCCATATAATTGTTTTATTATTAAAAAATGTTTGAAATATATAATCATGTGTGCATTATTTACAGATACAGGAGTTTTTGTTTCAAATATTTTTCTAGGATTAGAAATTACATTATTTAAATGAGTTAAAATTTTTAAATATCGTTTCATTGTACTAAATTTAATAAATTGATAAATTTCTCTCTTACCAAAATGAAATTTATTTATATTTTTCAATATGTAAAATTTATAATTAAAATATTGAATTAATAAAATATTATATTCATTTATAATTTTTCTAAAATTTTTAATTACTTCTTTTTTCTTAGAAATAAGAGTTTCATATTCTTTAGATAAATCAATGAACTTTTCAAATGTACCACCTTTTAGAATATAACCATCTAATTTTATTTTATCTTTTCCTTCTTCTAATAAATTATATGGAAATTTATCATCTTTATCAAAATCAATAGTATCTAACCAATAATTTCTTTTGTTTAAAGTTTTTTTAGAAATTGGATCTGAATCTTTTATTTGTGGAATAAATGCAGATAAATCTTCTTCTAAGCCATCAACTTCCATTTTTTCTTTATTGATATTTTTTTCTATTTTCATACTTTGAATAGATTCTTGAATTTTGGTGATATTGAACTGTAATTTAAAATATTGTATTTTTACCAATAACTCTGATTTAATAACATCTATTTGTTGAAAAGCTTTAGTTAATTTAGTTATTCTATCTATAATAGTTTGTTTATTGTTATCAAAAAATTTTTCATTAAACTTCATTTTTGCTTTCATATCATCTTCATCAAAATTAGTTTCTGTTATTATATCGTCTAATAATTTAATACTTGATACATCAACCGTTTCATCTCTTTTTTGAAAATCTATTTTTTTTGTATTTACATTTATTCCAGTTAAACTTTCCAATGTTAAAATTTCTTCTCTAGGTTTAAATGTTATAGTATCTGCATTAACATTAACATCTTTAATTGGATTTATACTAACTGTTTGTGTTCTTGGATTAAATGTTATAGTATCTGCATTAACACTAATATCTTTAATTGGATTTATACTTACTGTTTGTGTTCTTGGATTAAATGTTATTGTATCTGTACTAACGTTAATATCTTTAATTGGTTTAATCGTAATTTTATCTAATCTTTCATCAAATTTAATTGGATTATCATCAACTTTAATTTGTTTAATTGAATTTATATTTACTTTTTCTTTTCTCTCATTAAATTTAATATCTTCTCCTAATTTTTTCATATCAAATTCTAAACTAGAAATATTTAAATGTTGTAAAGGATCAATATGATGCTGTTTACCAAAGTTATGACTGAAATCTAAATTTACATCAGGAACTCCATTTAAATATTTATCATAATTTGATAAACTATCTAAAATAGATGGTTCATTAGGTTTTATTTGTGTTTTATTATCTTTAAAAATTTCTCCTATTCTGTCAACTTCTTCATTTAATTTTTCAAATGTTTTATTTAAACTATCTTTTGGAGGAACTTTAACGCTCTTCAATCGAATAATAGATTTTAATAATCCTTGTTGTGTATTTTTTAAATCAACAGTTACGGCTCCACCATTTTGTACATTATTAAAAGAACTATATTTTTTTAATTTTCTTCTAAATTTATTTTCCATTTAATAATTATCAGAAAAAAAATATCAAGATTATTAATATGCTTTTAGACGAATTAAAAAAAATGATAAAAGAATTTGAAACTGTTCTTGTTAAAGATGAAAGATTTAAAGATGATGCATCTTTTAAAAATCAAGTTAAAATAATTTATAGTAAAGATAAAAAATCTCAAAATATTATGGGTCCTATTCTTTTAGGAAATCTTTCTTCATCTAATAATACAGATGAAATTACTAAATTAAAAAATAGAATAAAATATTTAGAAAAAGTAGAAAACATACCTTGTAAGTGTGAAGAAAAAGAAGGTGATTCATTATTTGCAACAGAACCTTTTTTAGGTACAGTTAAAGAAACTGGTAAAAGTATGTTAGAAAGAACTACAATCCAAGAAGATTTACAAACTATTTTCGACGAATTGGGGGATAGTAAAAAATTACATGAAATGGATACTAATATTTTAACTGATTATCTTAGAGATACTTCTTTTGTTTATAAAAAAGAAGTTACATCTAGAGATGGAACGAAAAAAGTAATAAATATTGATAAATTTAAAAGTATTCCTCGCGAAGAACTTAAAAGAATTATCGAAGAATTTAAAAGAACACACTAAAATAAAATTAATAATAATATAAAATATTATTATTAATGATTAAATATTTAATAGAAACGGTATTTTTGTACTTTATTTTTACCAAGTGCTGCTCTAATATCAGCTTCAGCTAAACCTGCAAATTCAGGGTGGTTGGCTGCAATTGCTTCAACATATTGGTCATCTACTGATTTTGCGTGGATGGGGTGTCCTACGGGGTATAATTTCATAATTACTTCTTCGGGAGTAGAAGCAGCTACAGCAGGGCCAGCTACAACAGGACCAGCTACAACAGGACCAGCTACAGCAGGGCCAGCTCCTGGTTTACGGTCATATATAAATTCTCTGGTAGCTTCATATACAGCTTCTAATTTATCAAATGTTGTTGTTTCAGTATATGTTGCTGAGTCGAATTTTTTAGCGTAGTTTAACATTAAAGTCTTTTCTTCTTCAGTTATAGGAACAATAGGAACAGTAGGTTTGCCATCTGGGCCTGGTGCACCAGGTGCTACATCAAAAGCATCAATATTTGGTCCTAATTTATTACCAGGTCTAAATGCAGATAATTCTGCAAATTTTACATCGTGGAGAGCGTTGTATTGCCATACAATAGGTAATTCTGAAAAATTGGGAACAACACCATCTAACATATTTTCAGGGAAACTTACTTTAATAGAATTTATTAATTCTTTAACGTTTTCAAGAGCTATTTGAACAGGTTCGAAATCAGCAGTTAAAGCTTTTAATTTTTTATCTAATTCAGCAATGTTCTTTTGTTGCATAAGAATTTGAGCCTTCTTTCTAAGTGCTGCCTTTTCAACATCAGCAAAATCATAGTTGGTTCCTGGGGCACCACCTCTCATTTGTAACATTTTCAAGTTTTCTAATCTAGCACCTCCATTTTGAACACCAACTTTTAATAACTTTTTATCTACTTTTTGTAAGAGAGATACAGATTCAATCATAGAATCTAATTTACTTTTAAGTTTATTAATAAATTTTTCACGAGTTTTTAAACTATTTTCAAGCATTAATTATATATACTATTAATGGAGAATTTAAATATAATTGAAATTAAAAAAAAATTTAAAGATTTATCAAAAAATCCCAAAAAAAATTATCATCAAATGTTAAGCTTATATCAAAAAATTGTTGTCTATTATTTTTATTTAAAAAAGACAGATGACTTTTTATAACGAAGTGTATATTCTTATAACGAAGTATAAAGCAAAAATATTTTTATAAATATTATTTATTTTTAACATTTAAAAATATATAATACATATTAATGGGTATATTTAATTCAAAAATATTTAATGGTAACATAGAAGAATTATCGATAGAACAAAATAAATTAATTAATATAGAAACATCTAAAGATAATATTGAATTATCAAATTATAAAGATTATTTAAATAATACTGGTTTTATAGTTGTTAAAGCAGATTTGAAAAAAATTAGTTCGTATTTAAATATAATTTATGATAAACTTAATATTGATAAATTATCTACTACACAATTTTCTAATTTACCACCAGATATTCGTTTATTTAGACCTGATAATAGATCAGGACACGATGGACCTCATTCTATAACATCTATGGGACTAGCAGGATTATGTTTAGGTAGTATGTCTGGTATGTATTCTATTATTAAAACTGGTATTATGTTAAATAATTCTGATAAATGTAATTTTGATGATGATTTAATTGTAAAAACATTAATTCCATCAGAAATGTTATCTGTAAATAACTCAAATCAATTCAATATTATATACACCAATTTACAAAAACAATTAAATAATACTTTATTACCACAAAATATAATTGATAAAATAAAAAATGTTTTAATCAAAATTACTAATGAACCAACTCATAAAAATCAAAAACGTTTAGAAAAGATAGTAAATTTATATTTCTGTTTAAGTATCAATGTTGGATTATATATATTTTTAAAAAAATATAATAAACAAGAAACTGATATTATGACTGGTATATTTAATAAAATATTTGACACATTTTTTGAAGAAGAACATATTATTAAAATTAAAGAAAATCAAATTTGTACTATTGATAAACCATACTATTCTGAAAAATTTATTTTGACAGCAAGTTATTTTACTTTAGGTATTGTTGTAATATTATTATTTATATTCTTTGCAAAAAGATATAAAATGTAAAATTATATAAAAGATACTTATAAATATAAGTAAATGCGTAATATAATTTATTGTCGTGTATCTAGTTTAAAACCAGAATCATTTAGTTTTATGTCTCAAGAAGATGAATGTGTCAAGTACTGTAAAAATAATAATTTGAAAATTAATCAAATTCAAAAAGAGCATAATAGTGGCTATGGTAAACAAAAAGTTCTTGAAAAATTAATTATGACAAATAAGAAAATTAATATAATTATTTATGACATAAGTAGATTTAGTAGGTGGAAATTATTTGGTCATAATTTATTAAAAAGATGTATTAAAAATAATATTAATGTTCATTTTGTTAGAGAAAATGTTATATTTGATTCAAAAAATGATATTTTATCTGATAAGATAACAATTGGTTTAAATGATAGCGAAACCGAATGGCATTCAATAAGAAATAGAACAATACAAAGTATTGTTTACAGAAGAAAGAATGGATTATGTTTAGGTAATCCACCATTTGGATTTACTAGTGTTGATAAAAAGTTAATTAAAAATGCCGATTTTAATGTAATTAGATTAATAGTTGCGTTACATAATGGTGTTAAGCCAAGTTCTGAAATAAAAGAAATATTAAAGAAATTATCACCACAATATAATACATTGGAATATTATGATGAAAACAATAATGTTATACCAAAATTACATAGTTCATTTACATTAGACTTTAAGACAATTGCTGGTATATTAAATGATTATCAAATATGTGGAAGACATTGGATTCAATCTCGTGTAAAAGAATTATATTTAAAGCATCGTAATGATAAAGAATTTAAAAATGATACTGAGGAAGCTGTAGTAATGAGTATACAACAGGACATTTTAAATGTCCAAATGAATGAGGATTAAAAAGGTTTATAATGTTTTCTATTAGTAATAAGTGCTTCAATAGAAAATTCATTATTTAAAATTTTCAAAGAACAAGAAGGACATGGAACAAAGCCTTTACAGTTTATTTTTTCAATAATAGATTTTTGTTCAATAGAACGTTCACGTCCTGATACAAAATAATTAATACAACAATCGGGATAACCATAATGTATTCCATTATTACGTAACTGTTCAATATGTTCATCAGTGTATTTAGAACTATTCATATATTAAATTATATTATTAATAAATATTAATAATATCAATTTTTAAGATAAATTAAATGAGTTAAATTAATTAAGTTAAAATAAATTAAGTTTTTGTGCCGGATGTGGGAGTTGAACCCACCTAAAGGGATTTTAAGACCCTCAACTAAACCGCTCGTGACAATCCAGCTTGGTAGTTTTAGTGGGTACTGATCCCACGGCCTCCCGCGTATAAGACGGGTGCTCCACCATTGAGCTATAAAACCTAAGTGCTATTTCCTGAAAAAACGAATATAATGTTTATGTTTTTTATGTTGTTGCTGTAAGGAAATAATTTGTTCCGATACCGGGAATTGAACCCGGATCAAGTGGATGAAAACCACCTATCCTAACCTTTAGACTATATCGGATTTGTTGCTGATTTCTGAAAAGCATTTTATAAATTGCTTTTATTTGCTGTAAGAAATCAATAATTTCAAAATAGATTAAAAATATAGTAGCAACACTTGGAATCGAACCAAGGCCTCTAGGTTATGAGCCTAGCACGCTTCCACTGCGCTATGTTGCTATAGGTTGCTATCTGCTGAAAAGAAAAAAAATATAGCTTTTTTTTGTTTTGAGTTGCTGTAAGCAGATAAATTGGAACATTTTTATAAATTGGATATGCTGTATGTAATCTATATATAATTGTGCTGGCCAGACATAATCATATACTCTGACTACGGGATTAATCCCTTAGGATGGTTTTGGATGCTCGTCACTGAAAAGTTTTATCAATAAACTTGAAAGTTGCTGTAAGTGACGAATTAATCTTCATATTAGAAGACATAATAATTTAAAAGTAGATGTTAAGATGTTTATTTTTCAATTTTTTTAAATTACGATGTCTTTATCTTCTATTATTATGTTATCATTTATATTATCTTCTCCATTAAATATATATTTTTTTAAATTTTTTCCAATAAGTTCAGTAAAAATAGTTGGTATTGTATTACCAATCATTTTCCATTTATTAGTTTCATTACCTAATAATTTAAAATTTTTATCGAAACCTTGTAATCTTAAACAATCTGGTATAGTTAATCTGTATTCTTTTTTATTTACCCAATAACCATCCCAATTATGTTTATCATTTATTGGTGATAGTCTACCTCCACAACGGATTGTATATGCTATATCTTTTTCGAAATTTTTTTTAAAGAATTTTTTTAGAGTCATTTCTTTTTTGTATTCATCTAAATTTAATATATTAATTAAATCTCGTTTTTGTTTATTAATATTTGTTTTATTCTTTTTTATACCGATTATAAATAATCTTTGTCTCATTTGTGGTAAACCATAATCACTGCATATTAATATTTTATAATTTATTATATAATCTTCTTTACTTAACTCATTTTTCATTTTATTTAATGTTTCGCCATTATTATGTGTTAATAAACCTTTTACGTTTTCTATTATAACTATTTTTGGTTTATGAAATTTAACAAATTTCATAACTTGGAAAAATAAAGTTCCTCTTTCATCATCAAATCCTAAATGTTTACCGCATAGAGAAAAAGGTTGACAAGGTATACCTGCACATAAAATATCATAATTTGGAATATTTTTAGGGTCAATTTTAATTATATCTTCTAATGGTTCTATTAAATGATTTTCTTTATATGTTTCTCTAACAGCTTCATTTATATCACAAGCCATTACACATTCCCAACCTAATTTTTTAAAAGATTGATGAAAACTACCAATACCACAAAATAAATCTATAAATTTAATTGATGATTTAGTTGTGGTGGTACATTTGATTTTTTTGTTTATATGCTTTTCATAATTTCCTTTATTTTTGAAATCTTTATTACAATTCTCACAAATATTTGAAATCATTTTTTGTATTATATATATTAATTATAATTTCTTATTAAATCAATTTTTTATTTTGTCTCCTGGGTCGGGATCGAACCGACTACCTCGGGATTTACAGTCAATTCTAATTTTGAAAAAATTAAATTAATAAAATAAAAAATAAGATTTTTTATTTTGTCCCACGCTCTACCAGATGAGCTACCAGAAGTTTGTTATATAATTAATGTTTCATTAGATGCTGGACGATGTGAGATTCGAACCCACGACCTTCCGCTTGCAAAGCGGACGCTCTACCACTGGAGCTAATCGCCCTATGTATAACAGCGATATACCAATATATAAGATTGTTATATCTTTAAGTAAGATTTTGATATTTTCTAATCCATTTTCTGATGCAATTATCAGATACATTATATTTTATACCAACTTGAACATAAGAACCAAGTTTTTTTAGATCTTTGGTTAATTGTTTTAATGAAGGTCTTTTTGATTCAAGAATAGCTTTAGTAAAACGATTTTTATGTTCACATGTAATACACCGTTTGGATGTATGCGCAATTAAGGCTTCACAATCTTGACATTTATTTGTTTTTTCTAATATAAGGTTTGTTTGGGTATTTTGTACCTTTATTGTTTCTAATTTTATTTGTTTGTTTTTTTCTTGCATTTGTAATTGTTTTGTTTTTTCTATTTCAATTAATAAATCTGAATTTTTCATTGATTCTAATATTTCATATTTTTTCAGTTCTAACTCAAATTGTTTTATTTTAGTATTTTCTAGTAATAAAATACTATCGAATTTATATTTATTTTCTTTTCTTTCTTGGCTATCTAATTCATCGTCAACCATTATTTTAATCTCTTTAATTACTCTTTCAATAGTATAATCGTCATTAATTTCAAATAATTCAGTACCAACATTTTCAATTATTTTTCTGATTTTACAGTTAATAGCATATTGTTTTATTTTTGTTTCTATATTTAAAGCAATATTTAAGTTAGGTAAAGTAAATACTTCTAATATTTCTTCGAAATCAAGAAAACGTTTATGATTATTCATTCTAATTTTCAAATGGGAAGTTATACCGAATTTATATAATGAATCTTTAACACGTATTATATAAACACAGTTTTCGTTATTTAATTCTTTTATTTTGTTATCATCATAATATATTTGATTTTGATTTTTATTATATGAACCAGTTTTACGAATTGATATGAGAATATCATGTGTGACCCATTTTTTGAATTCTTTAGCTTTTGGTAATTTACTTGAAAATATAAGTGAATATAAACCAGATTCATTAATGAAAATAGTATTATTGTCAATCACTTTAGTTAGCTTCTTTTCGAGGTTTAGTTTAATTTTTTCTAGTTGAGAGATTTGTTTGGGGGAATAGGTTTTTGGTTTGATGGTTTTGACGTCGGGGAATTGGGGTAGCGAATCGCGATCCCCATTCCCCTCCATATGTGAAAATCTAAAAATATCTTCTTTATCTATATGTTTTATTATAGCATCTGTAAAATTTTCATATTTTAATAAATCACAAATATCTTTACCCTTAAAATAAATATTTTCTTCGAATTCAAAAAATAATATCTTTTTATCATCATATAATATATTATTGGTACCAAAATCAACAAAGTTTCTTTCAGTTGATTTTTTAATTAATTCTTCTTTAGTTGTTATATGTTTATTTTTACTATTATCATCTTTAATAGTTACATTATCATCTATAATTATTTCTTTTTTTTTCTTTGGTTTAATACTATTTAAATATAGTAAATATTGTTTAGCTGTTGCTGATTTACTTTTACTTAATAAATTAATCATTGAATCATAAGTAATATAATAATTACTATTAATCAATGTCTTACCTTCAATTTTCTTTACAAATTCTTTAACGTTCTTTGAATTTATTAATTTCTCAGCGATATCGTTTAAACAATATAATTCGCCCTCTCTATGTATTTCTATTTTTTCCATTAATATTAATGATAATTTGTCTTTAAAATAAATCGAACCCACAGACTCGTTTTCCCTCGAACCAGATAGTAATTTAATTAATTATAAATATAATAAATTAAATAAGCTGAATAAAATAATGGTTTGCACCGATACAGGGGCTCGAACCCTGGACATTCAGGTTAAAAGCCTGACGCTCTACCAACTGAGCTATACCGGTTGTGTTCTCCTCATTTGTTTTCCTTTTTAAAAAGGCTGGGAGCTAAATTCATTTGTTAACAGAAGGAATCGAACCTTCTCATCACAGCGTAGTGGCTGCCGTTCTCCCATTGAACTATATTAACTGGGTTCTCCTCGATGGGAGCAAATAGTAAATGATATACCGATAAAGGGGCTCGAACCCTTGACATTCGCCTTAAAAGGGCGACGCTCTACCAACTGAGCTATACCGGTTGTGGATTCTTCTCAAGGAAGCTATTTATATTATTTAAATTTAACTATAAATAATAAGTATTTGATAACATATTTAAATATATTATCGTTGTGTACAATACAGGACTTGAACCTATGATCTCCCGCGTATCAGACGGGTGCATTAACCAACTATGCTAATCGTACTGGTTTTCTTCTCAAGGAAGCTAATAAATGCTGTTAATATGTGTACAATGCGGGACTTGAACCCGCGATCTCCCGCGTATAAGACGGGTGCATTAACCAACTATGCTAATCGTACTGTTTCTTCTCAAGGAAGCTAATTATAAATAACATATAACTGTTATCTAATCCTGTACCAGATATGGGAGTTGAACCCATCTAAAGGGATTTTGAGACCCTCAACTAAACCGCTCGTGACAATCCGGTTATTGCTATTTCCTGTGAACATTTTTTTTTATAAATGTATGATTGCTGTAAGGAAATAAGTTTAAATAATTTTAGTTTTTGTACCAGATATGGGAGTCGAACCCATCTAAAGGGAGTTTAAGACCCTCAACTAAACCGCTCGTGACAATCCGGTTATTGCTATTTCCTGTGAACATTTTTTATAAATGTTTAATTGCTGTAAGGAAATAAGTTTAAATAATTAAATAGTTTGTACCAGATATGGGAGTCGAACCCATCTAAAGGGAGTTTAAGACCCTCAACTAAACCGCTCGTGACAATCCGGTTGTTATTTGCTATTTCCTGAAAAAACAGATTTATTTTGTTTTTTATAATTGCTGTAAGGAAATATTAAGTTTAAATAATTTAACGAGTAGTACAACAAAAAATATAATTTTTTGTTAATAAAATTAAAAATAACATTTTTTAATTTTGTACCCGATGTGGGGATCGAACCCACGACCTACAGCTTAGAAGGCTGTCGCTCTAATCCACTGAGCTAAACGGGCTTACGGTTCTATTGGGGGTCGAACCCAAGACCTTCCGGTTACAATTAATCATATTTCAGAATTAACAGCCGAATGCTCTAACCAACTGAGCTACAGAACCTTTATCTTCATAAATGAAGCTATAATTAATAAAATTTATCTCATAAAATATTTTTTTATCAATTTTTTTTATA
>Ga0114958_10000478_pt1 | contig 34137 bp, 36 predicted proteins | sample C_130208_EF_Meta_FD_89577 | JGI IMG/M metagenome (GOLD analysis project Ga0114958, IMG submission 89577) | Freshwater microbial communities from Lake Croche, Canada to study carbon cycling - C_130208_EF_MetaG | ecosystem: Environmental > Aquatic > Freshwater > Lake | place: Lake Croche, Canada... | reverse complement strand
CCGAGGTGGACGGCTTCACCCACATCACCGCGCAAGACCCAAAACACCCCGATTATGGCGCGATCGAGCTGGTGTTCAGCCCGGCCCCCGTGGCCTTAACCCGGTGGATCATCACCGATGACATGGGCGGGCAAACCTCGGTCGCGCTGTCGGTGCTGCAAACCGGCGGCACCTATGCGAGCAGTTTGTTTTCGATTGACGCAGAAACCAGCCGTCGGGGGCTTGGAAACTAACGCAGGCAGCTGGCCAATTGGCTGTGATACAGTTGCGAGCGGTTGCCAACTTCTTGGGCCACATCCATCAGCCAGCCCTTGGACTTGTAGCTTTGGCGCGCAAAGCCTTTGCGGCCCTCGTGATAGGCCAGATATTGGCTTTGAGCATCTGATTTGGAAATTCCCAACTCGGTCGTTGTGGTATCCATATACCAACCCATAAAATCGGTGGCATCGCGGATATTATCCCGCCGCGCCCCGCCCTTGTTGCGTTCGTGGCGGTAATCGTCCCAAGTGCTGTCCAGCGCCTGCGCATAGCCATAGGCCGAGCTTTGCCGCCCCATCGGAATGACGCCCAAAGCATATTGATGCGGGGTGCGCGCATTGCCGATAAACTTTGATTCTTGATACAGAACAGCCATTTGCACAGAAATTGGCACGCCCCATTTGCGCTGCGCCACCTTCATGGCCTTCAGATAACTGGGCCTTTGCTGAATGACCGAACAGGCGTCATCCATATTGCGCGGCGCCGAAAAGTTGCCGCCCCCGCAGGAGGCTAAAAGCAGCAACAAAAACAGCGCACGAAGAGTTCTGCTCATCTGCCCCTCATGCGTCGATCTTCTTTGGGCGAAGCTTAGCCGAAAATCGCAGCCTCTCCAATGGGCAAGCGCAAGACTTCGGCGCTATTTCGCAAGGCCATCCGAAGAGACAGGCCCCTACCCCCAAAGAGCACCGAATCTTGACCAATGGCCAATCGTGATCGGTGGACACGCCGCCGTGTCAGGATTATCAACGCATCCTAGGGAGTTTGAACTGATGCTAAGAACAGCGGCGAAATACCATATCGGGCAAGTGCTGCGGCATCGCAAACATCCGTTTCGCGGCGTGGTGTTTGATGTGGATGCGATGTTTTCCAACACCGAGGAATGGTACGAAAACATCCCCGAAGAGATGCGCCCCGCAAAGGACCAGCCGTTTTACCACCTTTTGGCGGAAAACGAGCAAAGCTATTATGTGGCCTATGTCTCCGAGCAAAACCTTGTGCCCGATGAAACCGGCGAACCGGTGGATCACCCCGATCTGGCCGATCTGTTTGGCGATTTCACCGACGGGCGCTATCCGTTGCAATTTCAGATGAACTAAGGCGGCAGCGCCTTGGTGCGCCATCTTCCCCTTGGTCAAAATCCATCCTAGGCTGCGCCAAAAGAGGTGCACCATGCGTGATTTTCAACTTCCCGGCCGGTCGGCCGTTTATGCTACAAACGGGATGGTGGCGACATCGCATCCCCTTGCTGCCCAAGCGGCGGTGGAAATCCTCAAATCAGGCGGCAATGCGGTGGATGCAGCCATTGCGGGCGCGGTGCTTTTGGGCATTTGCGAACCGCAGATGACGGGGATTGGCGGGGATTGTTTTGTTCTGCTCAAACCCGCAGGGGACGAGCGGGTCTTGGCGCTGAACGGATCAGGTCGCGCCCCTGCGGCGGCAACGGCTGACGCTTTGCGCGATGCGGGCCACGGCACCGTGCCCCTGCGCGGGGTCGAGGCTGTGACCCTGCCCGGCGCGATGGATGCCTTTTGCCGCTTGTCATCCGACTGGGGCAAGCTGGGCCTTGACCGTGTTCTGGCCCCCGCCATCCACTATGCCGAAGCGGGCGTGCCGGTGGCCCCGCGCGTGGCCTTTGACTGGGCCGACGATGCGCCGTTCTTGCAAGGCAAGGCGCGGGAGTTCTTTTTGCTGGACGGCGCGGTTCCCAAAGCGGGCCAAATCTTCCGCGCTCCCGGCCAAGCCGAGGTGCTGCGCCGCGTTGCAAGCCAAGGCCGCGCAGGGTTTTACGAGGGCGAAGTGGCCGAGGATCTGATAGCCTCGCTCAACGCTTTGGGGGGGCAGCATACCCTTGAGGATTTGGCCGCCACGGCCTGCACTTGGGGCGACCCTGTGGCGGGCACTTACGGCGATGTCACTGTGCTGGAACATCCGCCAAATGGCCAAGGTGCCACGGCAATTTTGATGCTGAACATCCTGAAACACTTTGATTTAAAGTCGATGGACCCGTTCGGCGCCCAGCGCGCCCATATCGAGGCCGAGGCGGGCAAACTGGCCTATGACACGCGCAACCGCTTTATTGCCGAACACAGCCCGCGTCTGGATCATATGCTCTCAGACGCCACCGCCGCCAAACTCGCCGCCCTGATTGACCCCAACCGCGCCGCCCCCACCCCCAACCCGCTGGCAGAGGCGATCCACCGCGACACGATCTATATCAGCGTGGTTGACCGCGACCGTATGGCGGTGTCGCTGATCTATTCGATCTATTACGGCTTTGGGGCGGGGCTGGCCTCGTCGAAATTCGGGGTCATCTTCCAAAACCGCGGGGCGGGCTTTAGCCTGACCGAGGGCCACCCGAACGAGCTGGCGGGCGGCAAGCGCCCGATGCACACGATCATTCCGGGGATGCTCAAGCGCAATGGCAAGGTGATCATGCCCTTTGGCGTGATGGGCGGGGCCTATCAACCCACGGGGCATGCGCGCTTTGTGTCAAACGTGGTGGATTACGCGATGGACACGCAAGCCGCCGTCGACGCCCCGCGCAGCTTTTCGTGGGTCGACGGGATGGAGGTCGAGCGCGGCTATTCCCAAAGCGTGCGCGACACGCTGACGCAGATGGGCCACAAGGTTATCACCCCCGCTGATGCTTTGGGCGGGGCGCAGAATATCCTGATGCAAGACAGCGGCGTGTTGATCGGGGCCTCTGACCCGCGCAAAGACGGCTGCGCTTTGGGCTATTAAGATGGACAGACGGGCAATTACCGACGCAATCCTAGCGCTGACAGCAGGCGAGACAGACACCGTGGCGCTGATGGCCACGGTGGTTTGCGAAATTCACCACCACCATGATTTCGCCGATTGGACGGGGTTTTACCGCGTGGTGGCCCCCGAGTTGCTGAAAATCGGCCCCTATCAGGGCGGGCATGGTTGTTTGGTCATCCCGTTTTCGAGAGGCGTCTGCGGGGCTGCGGCGCGGTCCGGGCGGGTGCTGAACGTGCCGGATGTTGACGCGTTTCCCGACCATATCGCCTGCGCCTCCTCCACCCGTTCGGAACTGGTCTTGCCGGTGTGGAACGGGGCGAGCAAGCTGTTGGGGGTTTTGGATTTAGACAGCGACACGCCAGCCGCCTTTAGCCAAGACGATGAAGATTGGTTGGTGCCTTTGCTCGCGCAAGTGTTTGAAAAGGCCCAGTGATGCGCGGATCGTGCTTGTGCGGCGGTGTGGTGTTTGAAGCGGCTTTGCCGCTGCGGTCGGTGATTGCGTGCCATTGTACGCAGTGCCGCAAAACCTCGGGCCATTTCTGGGCGGCAAGCTCGGTTCCCTTGGCGCAGTTTGCCTTGATTGAAGAGAAGGGCTTGAAATGGTTCCAATCCTCGCCGCAAGCGCGGCGGGGGTTTTGTGATACGTGCGGGTCAAGCCTATTCTGGCAGCCTGAGGGCGAAGACCGGATCAGCTTTGCCGCAGGCGCGCTGGATGGGCCAACGGGGCTTGCCATCGCCAGCCATTGGCACGCGCAAGACGCAGGCGATTACTACGACCTGCCAGAGGGGCTTTCGCCCCAAGCGCAGGCTTGATAGCTAAGGCTTTTACCCTGCAGCGACGGAGGCCAACATGGCAGCAATCACCCTTCTTGACGGTGGCATGGGACAGGAACTTGTCGCACGCTCGGGCGATGACCCGACGCCGCTTTGGGCCACCCGTGTGATGATCGACCACCCCGGTCTGGTGCGCAACATTCACGCCGATTACTTCGCTGCCGGGGCCACGATTGCCACGACCAACACCTATGCGATCCACCACGACCGGCTGGAGCGCTTCGGGATGGACCCGCTGTTTCACGCCCTGCACCTGCGTGCGCTGGCCGAGGCGCACGAGGCGAAAGCCGCCCATGGTGCGGGCCGCATTGCGGGGTCGATGGGGCCGCTTATGGCCTCCTATCGCCCCGATCTGACCCAGCCTTTGGACATCTCCGTGCCCAAATACGCCGAAATCGCGCAGATTTTGGCGGCCCATGTCGATGTGATCTTGTGCGAAACCATGGCCTCGGTCGAGATGGCAGAGGGCGCTTTGGCCGGCGCGCAGGCGGCGGGCAAGCCTGTCTGGCTGTCGGTGTCGGTCGATGACCATGACGGCGCGCGCCTACGCTCGGGCGAGCGCGTGGCCGATCTGGCGCGGTTGGTGCGCGATTATCCGGTTGCAGCGATGCTGGCCAATTGCTCGGTGCCCGAATCGATGGCAGCGGCTTTGGGCGCGTTGAAGGAATTGGGCAAGCCGTTCGGGGCTTATGCCAACGGGTTTACCCATATTTCCGGCAACTTCCTGAAAGATGCGCCAACGGTCAAGGAACTGACCCACCGCCATGATCTGACGCCGGAAAAATACGGCGATTTCGCCATGGCTTGGGTGGAGATGGGGGCCACGATCATTGGCGGGTGCTGTGAAGTGGGGCCTGCCCATATCCGCCACTTGGCCCAGCGTCTTAAGGCGGCTGGCCATACCATCGTATGATGGAGTTTACCTATTCCCCGCCCGATGTGCCGCTGCGGATTGTCTATGAAGACCGCGCGATTTTGGTGGCGGATAAGCCTTCGGGGTTATTGTCGGTGCCGGGCAAGACCGAAGGGCGGGCCGATTGTCTGGAAACCCGTCTGCGGCGGGCCTATCCGGGCACGCTGCTGGTGCATCGGCTGGATTGTGACACGTCCGGTCTGATGATCTTTGCCCGCAACAAGGCCGCACAAGGGTTTTTGGGGCAGGAATTCGAACAACGCCGGGCGAAGAAAACCTATGTCGCACGGGTGTTTGGCGATCTGCAGCCCGACAGCGGCAGGGTTGATCTGCCCATCGGGGTTGATTGGCCCAACCGCCCGCGCCAGATGGTCGATGCGCTCAACGGGCGGGCGGCGGTGACGGATTGGGTGGTTTTGGCGCGGGGTGGGGGGGAAAGTCGGGTGCATCTGTTCCCGCTGACGGGGCGCAGCCACCAGTTGCGGGTGCATATGCTCAGCCTTGGCCACGCGATTTTGGGCGACCCGATCTATGCCACGGGGCAGGCCGCAGCCTTCCCGCGCCTGATGCTGCACGCCCAAAGCCTAAGCCTGCATCACCCCGACAGCGGGGATTGGATGACCTTTACCGCCCCCTGCCCGTTTTAACGACGGCGGCAATGCGATTTTGCTGCTGAATGTCTGCGGTGTCATCTCTTTGTGTGATAAGGTTGCCAGACTGACCGTGGGGGTTTGGTTTTTTGCATGACATAGGATGGATGATGCCCATAAAAGCGATTTTCGAACTGCGTTTCCTGCCTGTAACGGCCAGCTTTTTGGTGACGGTCCTCTGCGCCCTTCTGGCTTGGGCTTGGCCTGACGGGCGCTGGCTGAGCCTTGGCCTTGGCGCCCTTTGCCTTGGCATTTTAGCCCTTGGCATGCGCGATCTGATCCAGCCCCGCCACGCGATCTTGCGCAACTACCCGATCACGGCGCATTTGCGCTTTTTATTTGAAAACATACGCCCCGAAATCCGGCAGTATTTCTTTGAAGGCGAAAAAGATGGCACGCCCTTTGCGCGCGACAAACGCGCTATCGTTTACCAGCGCGCCAAACAGGCTTTGGATAAACGGCCGTTTGGGACGCAGTATAACGTCTATGAAGAGCAATACGAATGGTTGCATCATTCCATCATGCCCAAAGCGGCAGCCTCTTTAGAGCAATTGCGCGTGGTGATCGGGGGCGACACGAAGCAACCCTATTCGGCCTCGCTTTTGAATATCTCGGCGATGAGTTTTGGCGCGCTTTCGGCCAATGCGGTGCTGGCGCTGAACAAAGGGGCAAAGCGCGGCGGCTTTTTTCATGACACGGGCGAAGGCGGTGTGTCATCGTACCACCGCGCGTTTGGCGGCGATTTGGTTTGGGAATTGGGGTCAGGCTATTTCGGCGCCAGGGGCAAGGATGGCCGGTTTGATACGGCCCTATTTGCCGCCGCAGCCCAAGACCCGCAAATCAAAATGGTCGAGCTTAAACTCAGCCAAGGGGCCAAACCCGGCCACGGCGGTGTTTTGCCTGCCGCCAAAGTCACGGCTGAAATATCCGCGATCCGCGGCGTGCCGATGGGGGAAGATTGCGTCTCGCCCGCCGCGCATTCGGCCTTTTCCACCCCCACCGGCCTGTTGGAGTTTATCGCCAAAATGCGGGACCTGTCGGGGGGCAAACCGGCGGGATTTAAACTGTGCATCGGCCACCGCTGGGAGTTTTTGGCGATCTGCAAGGCCATGCTCGCCACCGGCATCACGCCAGATTTCATTGTGATCGACGGTAAAGAGGGCGGCACGGGGGCAGCGCCCTTAGAGTTTATGGACCACGTCGGCATGCCCTTGCGCGATGGTTTGAGCTTTGCGCACAACGCCTTGGTCGGCATTGGCCTGCGCGACCGGATCAGGCTGGGGGCTTCGGGCAAGATCACATCAGCTTTTGATCTGGCCCGCGTGATGGCTTTGGGGGCCGATTGGGGCAATTCGGCCCGCGGTTTTATGTTCGCTTTGGGCTGTATTCAGGCGCAAACCTGCCATACGGGCCAATGTCCGACCGGGGTGACGGCCCAAGACCCGCTGCGCGAAAGGGCACTGGTTGTGCCCGATAAGGCCGACCGAGTGGCCAATTTTCACAAAAACACCTTGCATGCCTTGGGCGAATTGGTGGCCGCCGCCGGCCTATCGCACCCGCGCGACCTGCAACCGCAGCACTTCTTGCGCCGTGCCTCGTCTGATCGGGTGATCTCTTTTGCCGAGCAATATGCGATGCTCTCGCCCCGGCAATTGATCGACGACCCCGGCTCTGCCCCAGCATTTGCCGCGCATTGGGCCATGGCCTCGGCCGATCATTTCGCGCGGACTGCTTAAAGCGCCAACGCCAGTTTGCGCCCCTCGTGAAAGGCGTAAGCCGCCAAGCGGGGTGCAGTGCAATCGCCGATGCGGTGGGTTTGTTTGCCGGCGAAGGTTTCAGGAAAGGGGTCAAAGGCGCGGTTGGTGGTGGACATCACAAGCGCCGAGGCGGCGATGGTTTCCTCGGTTCCGGTCAGCATATTGCGGATCGTCACGCCGTTGCCGTGCCAGCGACTTAGGCAGTGTTCGGTCTTAAACTCGACCCCCAACTGCGCAATCCGGCGCCGTGCCGCGCCATCGGCGGCGGTGCGGGCGATTTCTTTGCCAACAAAGGCTTCAGGCGTCACAAGGATCACCTTTTTGCCCTGTTCGGCCATAGCCCAAGCCGTACCGACCCCGCGCCAGTTTGACCCTTCGTCATACAGCACCACGGTGTCACCCAAGCGCGCCTCGCGCCGCAGGACGGCTTCGGGCGACCAGACACCGCCCAAGTCGATGCCGGGCAGGGTTTCTTGGGCGGGCACCCAGCGTTGAAAGCCTGTCTCGTCGGGCAGCGAGCCTGTGGCCAGAATGACGGTATCGGCGGGGTGGGCGGCGATATCGCCCTCGTCGAGATAGGTGTTCAGGCGCAGGTTTACGCCCAGTTTGGCGAACTGGGCTTCATACCAGCCCAACAAATCCAAAATCTGCGCGCGGCGGGGTTGTTGGCCTGCAAGGCGGAATTGGCCGCCGATGACGGGCAGGGCCTCGACGATCTCGACACAATGGCCGCGTTCGGCTGCGGCGCGGGCGGCTTCTAGCCCTGCGGGGCCTGCACCCACCACTAGAACCGAGCGAGGGGTTTGCGCCGCCGTGAACCGATCGCCGCCCCATTCAAACTCGCGCCCGACCGAGGGGTTGATCAGGCAGGAAATCCAGTAATCGCGGCTGCGCCGCCCCCAGCACATCTGGTTGCAAGAGATACAGCCGCGAATATCCTCGGCGCGCCCTTCGGTGGTTTTGCGGGCCAGATGCGGGTCGGCGATCTGGCCGCGCACGATAGAGACAAGGTCCGCCTCGCCGCTGGCGATGATGGTTTCGGCGTTATCAGGCGTGCGAACCCCCGCTTCTGACGTGATGACAGCGTGTTTGACGATGGCCTTCAGCTGCGCGGTCAAGGGCGTGGTCAGCTTTTCGCCGTGGGTGAAGGGCGGGATGATGCCTTCGAAATCCAGATAGCTGCCATACCCGCAGGTGACATAATCGACATCGCCTGTGGCATCATGCAGGGCGACAATCTCGCACATATCGGCATCAGACAGCATCACGGGATAGGCGGGGGAATAGCTGATCGCCAGCCCGATGATGAAATCTGGCCCGCAAGTCTGGCGGATACGATCGATCAGGGTGCGCGAAAAGCGGGTGCGGTTTTCCAGCGACCCGCCCCATTGATCGGTGCGCCGATTGCTCCACGGGGTCCAGAATTGATCCAGGAGGGAATGATAGGCGGCCCAGACCTCGACCCCCTGAAAGCCGCAAGCTTTGGAACGGATGGCGGCGGCGACATGGGCGTCGAGCAGTTCTTCCACCTCGGCCCCGCTCATGGCGTGCGAGCCGTCGGAATCGTGGTAGGATGGCAGGCCAGACGGGCTCCAATGCGGGGCGAAGGACAGGTCAGAATCGCCGTGCGCGCCGATGTGGTAAAGCTGCTGCAAGATCACCGCGCCTGCGGCTTTGACGGCATCGGTGATCTTGCGAAAATGCGGGATCACGGCGTCGTCGGAATGGGCATAATTGCCCCGCGTCAGCACGCCCGTGCGGTGGACGGGCACGGGTTCTGACACAATCATCCCCGCCCCGCCCAAGGCGCGTTCCACCAGATAGCCCTGCACGCGGGGGCCCGGAATGCCCATGTCAGACATATTGGCGGTATGCGCGCCAAAGACGATGCGGTTGCGCAAAGTATGGCCGCGCAGGGTAAGGGGGGAAAGAAGATGGCGGTGTTGGGTCATGGCGGCCTCTGGCTTTTGGCAAAGCCTAGGGGCGCGGGTTCGGAGGAATGGTCAAAAAGCGTCATCCCGTGGTCTGGTTTGCGGCTTATTTGGCGGCGCAGGGGGATGGCCCCCTGCGCTGGCGCTTATGCGCTGACCAAGGGTTGGGTGACATCCCAGCCGGAAATAGCCTTGGATTCCAGGAACTCTTCCAAGCCCCACACCCCGCCTTCCCGCGCACGGCCCGAGGATTTCATACCGCCAAAGAAGGCCCCTGCCCCGCGCGAGCGGCCATTGGTCTGCACCATGCCCGCTTTTAGCGCCAAGGCCATGCGGTTGCGCTTGGCACCGTCTTGGGTTTGCACATAATGGGTTAACCCATAGGGGCTATCGTTGGCGATGCGCACGGCATCGGCCTCGGTGTCAAAGGGGATCATTGCCAGAACGGGGCCAAAGATCTCCTCGCGCTCGATCGACATGCCGGGGGTGACATCGGCAAAGACGGTTGGCTTGACGTAAAAGCCACGGTTGACCCCTTCGGGCAGGCCCGTGCCGCCTGCGACCAAACGCGCGCCTTCGTCGATGCCCTTTTGGATATAGGACTGGATCTGGTCCCATTGGCGTTTGTTGACCACGGGGCCGATGTGGTCGCCCGGCTGATGGGCGGACCCCACCTTGATGCTGTCAGCCACTTGCGCTGCAATTGTCACCGCCCGGTCATAGATCGGGCGCTGCACCAACATGCGCGAGGGCGCGTTGCAGGATTGGCCGGAATTGTCCATCATATGGCGTACGCCGCGTTCAACGGCCTCGTCATCGGCATCGGCGAAGATCACATTCGCGCCCTTGCCGCCCAGTTCCAGCGTAACCCGCTTGAGCGTATCAGCCGCCGCCTTCGAGATGGCCTTGCCCGCGCGGGTCGATCCGGTGAAAGAGATCATCTGCACATCGGGGTGGGTCGACAACTGGCTGCCCACGCCCAAACCGTCGCCGTTCACCAGATTGAACACCCCCGCAGGCAGACCCGCATCGTGGCAAAACTCGGCAAAGATCATGGCGTTGAGGGGGGATTCTTCCGACGGTTTCAGCACACAGGTGCAGCCCGCCAGAATCGCGGGGATCACCTTCAGCGCGATCTGGTTCATCGGCCAGTTCCACGGCGTGATTAGACCCACCACACCGATAGGTTCCTGCGCAATCATCGTATCAGGCGCATGGGCGCCCAAGGGGCGGATCCATTCCATCTGATCAAAGGCCGTCAGGAAATTAGTCAAATGCCACGGCAGGCAGGGCGCTTGCTCAGCGCGGGCATGGTCGATCGGCGATCCCATCTCCATCGAAATGGCTTGCGACAGGTCTTCTAAACGGCGCTCGTATTGTTCCAGAATGCGCACCACGACAGCGCGGCGCTCAGCCCGCGGGGTGGCGGCCCATGCCGGAAAGGCGGCAAGGGCGGCGGCCACGGCGGCGTCGGTGTCAGCCTGACCGCCCAAGGAAATGACAGCGCAGGCATCCTCGGTTGAAGGATCAATCACTGCGGCGTCACGCGGGGTGGCAGGGGCGGTCCAAGCGCCATTGATGTAAAAGTCGCGGCGGATGATCATGGGGGCCTCCTATTGGGATGGCGTATCGTCGCATCTGGCGGGCTTTGGGGCAAGCACAGGGCGCGGCATGTTTGATCAAATTCCGACTTTAATTGCGCGCTAGAAGAATGTTTCGCCGAAGGTCAAGGACACAGGATAGCGTACTTTTCTTTCCACTAAACCACGCAGGCTAGTGAAACTTCGTTCCAAAAAGCCTATGTAACGGCCATGAACCCCCAGCATGAGGATTGCCATGGGCCTGCGCATCAATGACATTGCCCCCGATTTCACCGCCAGCTCTACCGCTGGAGAAATCAAGTTCCACGATTGGCTGGAGGACCATTACGGCATCATCTTCAGCCACCCGCGCGATTTTACGCCCGTTTGTACCACCGAATTCGGCGCCGTGGCGCAACTGATACCCGAGTTCAAAAAGCGCGGCACCAAGGTGATCGGCGTTTCGGTCGATTCGGTGCAAGATCACGAAAAATGGAAGCGCGACATCGAAGCCTTTGGCGGCGCGCCAGCCGATTTTCCGATCATCGACGACACCAGCCTGACCGTCGCCAAGGCCTATGACATGCTTCCGGCCGAGTTTTACCTGCCCACCGAAGGGCGCACGCCCGCCAATTCGGCGACAGTGCGCACGGTGTTTATCGTGGGGCCGGATAAAAAAGTCAAACTGACCATGACCTACCCCATGTCAGTCGGTCGCAACTTTGCCGAGATTTTGCGCGCTTTGGATGCCGTGCAATTGACCGATGGCAAACCGCTGGCAACTCCGGCCAATTGGCAAGCGGGGCAAGATGTGATTGTGGCCTTGGCGTTGAACAACGAACAAGCCACCGAACGCTTTGGCGCGCTGGATATCAAACTGCCCTATCTGCGATTTGCCAAAGCGCCGCAATAAACCGCACGCGGCGGGCTATTTATCAATCGCCCGCCGCGCCTTTTTCTGGTCAACCCGCCGCACCACGCGAAACGTGAACCATCCCAGCAGGCCAGAGCCAACCGCAAAAGCAGCATAAGACATCGGCCACGGGATGCCCGCTGTCATCATCGAATATTCCGACATGCCACCCATGCCCGCCAAAATGTTCATCGGCAAGAACACAAGGCTAAGCATGGTCAACTGCGTAACACGGCGGTTTTGGTTGATATTGATAAAACCGATCGTTGCATCCATCAGGAAGTTGATTTTATCAAACAAGAACGCCGTATGGCTGTTCAAACTGTCAATATTGCGCAAGACCTGTTTGGCATCTTGCACATTGGCATCCGCCAACGCACGCGATTGCATAAGGAAAACAATGGCGCGCTGGCTGTCCATGATATTAGCGCGGATGCGGCCATTGAGGTCTTCTTCTTCGGCAATATCGGCCAGAACCGAGGCCGCCTCTTCATCGGTCATGGTTTCCGACAGCACGTGTTTGCCAACGCGGGAGAGGGTTTTATAAATATTCTCAAGACTGTCGGCGGAATATTCAACGTCTGATCCGTAAAGCTTCAAAAGCAAATCAAAGCAATCCGTGGCAAAGCCCGGAACAGTTTCCGCGCGGCGGCGTTGTAGACGAAACACGGGCAAGTCTTCATTGCGCAGCGAAAAGAGGATGTCTTTGTGCAGAATAAAGGCCACAGGCACAGAGCGGCTTTTGCCCCCCCGATCCAGCAAGAAATTCGAATGCAGATTAAGCGCGCCGCTTTCTTCGATATGAAAGCGGTTTGACACTTCCAGATCAGTTTCATCCCCCGGATCGGGCAGATCCAACCGATAAAACTCGCCAATATAAGCGCGCTGCGCGGCGGAGGCGTTAAGAAGGTCTATCCACAAAGGCTTTTTGCCCTCAAGATCCTTGCGCGCCTTGATCGGGCTTTGCTTGATGCGCCCTGCTGTCAGTTCAAAAACCGACACTTTGGTTTCGGCCAAACGCGGGCCGGCCACCTCTTCCAACTGGTCGCGCAGCTCATCCGAGACTTCCCACAGCACATCGGTCGAACGCCCCGACGGCACACGTGGCCACAAAAGCGCCGCATCCTCGGCAGGCAAAGCTTCAAGGATTTCAACAATATCAGCGACTGCCAGCTTGGCCATGAAATTTTCAAGCTCGACCGATTGTTGCTTTTCGACAACCGTTTCGACAAGGTTGTGATGCACAACGCCGTGGCCCTTGACCAGACCCTCGACCAGCTTCTGCTTACGGAGAAGTTCGCGCACGGCTTCCAGATACATGGCCCTCTCCTGCGTGGTGTGCCTTGGTTCAACAGGGCGAAGCGCGCGGTGTCAAGCGGGGTTGGGCGAGATTTTGGGGTAAGCTCACTGCGAAAAGGCCAGCACAAGTTTAGTAGCGATCAAAATCCGACAAGTCTGGTTCTTCCGGCGGGCGGCGGAGTACGGCTTCATTTTCCCACCGTTTCGCTTCCGTTAAAAACGAGTAAATCGCCCCTTTGACGCAGTGGATAAACCCTGCCCAACCGCATCGCCAAAAACCATATCGAAAATACCAGCGCACAAAAAATAGGCCCGGACTGAACATCATCTTGATCGGACGCGCAGGAATACCTCTCTCTGCTTTCATCTGTGCTTTGAGAGACGAGTATTTATTCTCTTTTTGCATTTGCGCATCAAGCGGAATGGGGCGGTAATGCAATAAACCGCCTGTTTTTGCGCGCCGCACTTCGCCCGTAATGGCAATTCCTTCGTGAACGCGGTCCGTCGGGTTAAAAGACCCAGAGCCCCGCCGAAACAGCCGGTTGTGGAAACGCTCATGGCTGGCAGCGGGGGCAAAGCCAAAACCCAAAAGATAATCGTATCGGGTGATCTTCCAACCCGTCACCGCAGGATCATTCAAAAGCGTTGGCAGGGCAGTCGCTAAGCGCAGGCTGATGCGTTCATCGCTGTCAATGGAAAAGCACCACTCTTGCGTGCATCGATCCAACGCGAATTGCTTTTGGCCACCAAATCCGCGCCAAGGTTCTTGCAGCAAGACGATGGGAAACCCTTCGCCTTTCAAGCGGTCCAGAATTGGCAAAGTTTGATCTGTTGACCCTGAATCCACAACCACGATTTCGGCGCACATGTTAAGGCTGCGGATGCAGGCCTCGATATAGTGTTCCTCGTTGTGGCAAATGACAAAGGCTGAAATGGGAAGGGTCATAATGGCGCATCCCCTTCGGGCAATTCGCCGCGAAAGACACGCATGTAATCGGCGCAAATGGCGTCTTCTGACAGAAAATCTTGCAATCGCTGCGCTGCATTACGGGCGAAGGTTTTTGCCTGCTCGGGATTGTCGCGCAAAAAGGCCAAGGCGGCGGCAATTTGGGTGTCGTTGTCAATATCGGCCATCAACCCATCTACCCCATCGCGCATATACCAGTTTGGCCCATCTGACCGGGTCGAAACGGAAGGAATCCCCAAAGACCACGCCTCTAGCAACAAATTGCCCAGGGGTTCATGGCGCGAGGGCTTCAAGAAGGCATCTGCGGCCGCTATGAAGCCGGACGGATCATCGACCCATCCCACAAAGCGCACGCGGTCCGCCACGTTCAGGGTGACGGCAAGGTTTTCCAGATCGGCACGCATCGCCCCGTCGCCCACCAGCCAAAGCCAAGCCCCCGGCAGACGCGCAAGGGCACGCACGGCCATATCCAGCGCTTTTCCGGGTTGAAAACGGCCCCCCGCCACGATCAGAAAAGCATCTTCGGGCGTCGTCAGCGATGCGCGCGGTGTGGGAACCGGCGCGATTGACGGGGTGAAATTGGCGATGGTCAGGGCAGGCTTGGTCCAACCCAGATCACGGCAGGTTTGGGCAATGCCCGGGACATTGCCAACCAACAGGTCGCAATTGCCAAAGTGCTTAAGATTGCCCGGAAAATCCCCCATCCGCGCCAGCTTAACCACACCGGGCCACGGGTGCACCAACCGCGCGGCGCGCGGCATCCACGCCATCACGGCATTTGGCTGCCATTGCCGCACCCACCGGTCGGCCTGCCAATGGGCCACCAAAGACAGGGGTGACAAGGCACTGAAATTGTTGCGGATCACCGGCCCCAAGGCCGACACCTGCGCATCCCAACTGCGCCCCGGACGGATGATAAACCGCTGCTGCACCCCGCGCCGATCCAAAGCCTGCGCCAGCTTGACAAAAAAGCGCTCCGCCCCGCCTTCTTTACCGAAGTGGATGTGGATGACTTTGAGGGACGAATTGTGCATATTTTTTAGCCAAATATCCAGCATGGACAGAAAGGTGATACGTGGTCGTCGGCAACGGTGCAAGCTAGGTTCGGGTTGTGCGGAGCATTCATGGTTACGCCGGAACCCACGAAAGTGCCGAATAGATCCGAAGTCGCCGCAGAGAGCGCGCACGTCGCGCCGCTCGCGCCGCGGCATTTTCGTTAGCCAGAGTCATAATTTCAGACGTTGAAAGACAGTGCGTGTTACATGGATCTGCCAGTTCAGAAATTTGTTCGTAACTTGCAACCCAGTGACGGATCGGAAATCTATGAAAGTGATACCGGCTATCTTGCATCGGCAGCATCCACAAGTCGGGGCGCTGTTCAGGGTTGAAAATGCCGAGCGCCGGCAGGTGGATCGACTTCGCCTGTGAAAGCCACGCCGCCAACCACGAAAAAGTACTAACGCTGACAGCGATATGTTGCGCCATACGAATTGCATCGAAATCAGCGAGGACCCCTTGGCTTGGAATAAAACGTGCATTCGGGAAGTTCTCTCGCAAGAGATCGGAGTAGTAATCATCATCCAATTGACCCAAGAATACAGGATTAAGTCCGGTTTTCTCGATAAGAGTGCGGTACCATTGCACCGGGATCGGCCCATAATCGCGATGCGTGGGGTTTAGAACTTCTTTACCGCGAACATTGATTAAAATCTCATGCGAGGCTGTAACCGGTTTACTGCCTGCTTGTGTTGGAAACAGATCATAAAACCGCGACGGAGGCGAGAATTGGGTACACCGTAACGGAACATCCCGCAATTTTGCACGACGCAGCGCACCCGATTGGAAGATCGGAATAAGTCCAATTCCGTCTGTTTCATAGAGTCGCAGGGAAGGAGTAAGATGCGGCCATCCCATTCGACCGGGGTTCGACAGGCCCCAAAGCGGCAGATCATAACCAAAGATTTCAAGGTCGCGGATATGATCTTGCAAACTGGTTGCGAAGATCAATTGCAACATCTGGTTTCCCAGATTACCGCGCGGGATCAAGAAAAGCTTTGACATAGGACGGCCTTTCTTCTGCCTAAATGAACGCGCCCGACACTAGGTCGGGCGCGCTTTAATTACTACAGCCAAACCGCCCTATTCTAGCGAAGCTAGGGTTCACCCCTCAGACGCTTCCTTGCTTTCCGCAATTTCCAGCCCGGTTTCCTGATCGACCATCTTCATGCCAAGGCGCACCTTGCCGCGGTCGTCAAAGCCCAGAAGTTTCACCTTCACCTCTTGGCCTTCTTTGAGGATCTCATTGGGGTGGTTCAACCGCTTGGAGGCGATTTGCGAGACATGGACCAAGCCGTCGCGCTTGCCAAAGAAGTTCACAAAGGCGCCGAAGTCGACCAGTTTCACCACTTTGCCAATGTAAATCTCGCCCTCTTTGGGTTCTGCCACGATCGAATAGATCATGTCATAGGCCTTTTTGATGGCGGCGGCGTCGTTGGAGGCGATCTTGATCATGCCGTCGTCGTTGATGTCGACCTTAGCGCCCGACAGTTCGACGATTTCGCGGATGACTTTGCCGCCCGACCCGATCACTTCGCGGATTTTGTCGGTCGGGATCGTCATGGTTTCGATCTTGGGCGCATAGGCGCTGAAGGCCTGCGGGCCAGAGATCGACTTGGCCATTTCGCCCAAGATGTGCATCCGGCCGTCTTTGGCTTGGGCCAAAGCTTGCTCCATAATCGCGGGCGTGATGCCGGCAATCTTGATGTCCATCTGCAAGGAGGTGATGCCGTTGGCCGTACCTGCAACCTTGAAGTCCATATCGCCAAGGTGGTCTTCATCGCCCAAGATGTCGGTCAAGACGGCAAAGCGGCCGTCGTCTTCCAAGATCAGGCCCATGGCCACGCCTGCAACCGGGGCTTTGAGCGGCACACCGGCGTCCAGCATCGACAGCGACCCACCGCAGACCGACGCCATTGAAGACGACCCGTTGGATTCGGTGATCTCGGACACAACGCGGATCGTATAGGGGAAGTCGGTCGGCGCGGGCAGCACGGCTTGCAAGGCGCGCCATGCCAGTTTGCCGTGGCCGATTTCGCGCCGCCCCGGGCTGCCGACACGGCCGACTTCGCCAACCGAATAGGGCGGGAAGTTGTAGTGCAGCAGGAAGTTCGAGCGGGTGTTGCCGTTCAAGGCGTCGATGATCTGCTCATCCTCGCCGGTGCCCAAGGTGGTCACGACCAGCCCTTGGGTCTCGCCGCGGGTGAACAGCGCCGAACCATGGGTGCGCGGCAGAAGGCCGGTTTCGCACACAATCGGGCGCACGGTTTTGGTGTCGCGCCCGTCGATGCGGGCACCGCCGTTGATGATATCGCCGCGCAGGATCGAGGATTCCAGCTTTTTGATCGCCGACCCAAGGTTGATATCGGCCAGATCTTCCGCCGACAAAGCCGACTTGATCGCGGCAGAGGCCGCATCAATCGCGTTCGAACGCTCTTGCTTGTCACGCAGCGCGAAGGCGGCGCGCATTTGGGTTTCACCCGCAGCGGCCACACGGGCGTAAATCGCCGAGATGTCGGGGGGCGAGAAGTGGAACGGCTCTTTCGCAGCGATTTCGGCAAAGTCGATGATCAGGTCGATCACCGGTTGCATCTGGGCATGGCCGAATTTCACAGCGCCCAGCATTTCGTCCTCCGACAGCTCGTAGGCTTCGGATTCCACCATCATGACGGCGTCTTTGGTGCCAGCCACAACCAGATCAAGCCGCTGCTCGGGGTTCTGGCGCAACTGGGTCATATCGTCCATCGCGGGGTTCAGAACGTATGCGCCTTTGGAAAAGCCCACGCGCGCAGCGGCGATCGGGCCCATGAAGGGCACGCCGGAAATGGTCAGCGCGGCCGAGGCGGCGATCATCGCCACGATATCGGGGTCGTTGACCAGATCGCACGACAGAACCGTCGCCATGACCAGCACTTCATGCTTGAAGCCTTCGACAAACAGCGGGCGGCAGGGGCGGTCGATCAGGCGGGAAACCAGCGTTTCCTTTTCAGAAGGGCGCGCCTCGCGCTTGAAAAAGCCGCCGGGGATCTTGCCGGCTGCGTAATACTTTTCCTGATAGTGAACCGTCAGGGGGAAGAAATCTTGGCCCGGCTTTGCCGCTTTGGCAAAGGTCACGTTGGCCATGACAGAGGTTTCGCCCAAGGTGGCGATAACCGAACCATCCGCTTGGCGGGCAACCTTGCCCGTTTCCAGCGTCAGGGTGTCATTGCCCCATTGGATGGATTTCGTGGTGATGTTGAACATGTGTCATCCTATCTAAGCCGGGGGACCCTCCCACCGGCGGTGCGTAGGGGCCGAATGCCCCTGGCTCATTTTATTTGCGGATCCCCCGCCGCGCAGAGCCCTGGCGCGGATGGGCCGCCCCGGATCAGCCGGGGCCAGAAAGGCAAAGCGCCCGAGCGATGCCCGGGCGCGATGCAAGGTTAGCGGCGCAGACCCAAACGGGTGATCAGCGCAGTGTAACGGGCCGCGTCTTTGGACTTGAGGTAATCCAACAGTTTGCGGCGTTGGGCCACTTGCATCAGCAAACCACGGCGAGAGTGGTTGTCTTTCTTGTGGCTTTTGAAATGCTCGGTCAGCGTCGCGATGCGCGACGACAAGATCGCCACCTGAACCTCGGGCGAGCCCGTGTCGTTTTCTTTGGTGGCAAATTCTTTGATCAGGCGGGCTTTTTCTTCAACAGTGATCGACATCGAGATCTCCTAAAGGTTGTGGGTGACGGCGCAAGCCGGGATGTCGTCCAGCAAGGCCCTTGGTCTTCCCTGATCTGGGAAGATGCGCGCGTATAGGAGAAATGAGAGCAAAAGGAAAGCGGATTTCGCCTGGGCGGTCCTTGGGCCTCCGGCGGGGATATTTGGGCACATATGAAAGGGGGGTGCGGGGGGTTACAGGCCCAAGACATCCATCATGTCATAGCGGCCGGGTTTTTGACCCAAGCCCCACTGCGCAGCTTTAAGCGCACCGCGCGCAAAGATAGCGCGGTCGGTGGCGATGTGGCGCAGCACGATCCGCTCGCCAGAGGTGGCGAAGATCACATCGTGTTCGCCCACGATATCGCCGCCGCGTATGGCGGAAAAGCCGATGGAACCGGGGGGGCGCGCGCCGGTGATACCATCGCGGGCGGGGGTTTTGGCGTCTTCCAGCGTTGTGCCGCGGCCTTGGGCTGCAGCCTGCCCCAGCATAAGGGCGGTGCCTGAGGGGGCGTCGACTTTCAGGCGGTGATGTGCCTCGACCACTTCGATATCCCAATCCAGATCAAGGGCTTGGGCCACTTTTTGGGTGAGCTTGGTCAAAAGGTTGACGCCCAAGCTCATATTGCCGGCTTGGATGATGACGGCATGGGGGGCGGCAAGGTCAAGCGCGCGGTGATCGTGCGGCGCTAGGCCCGTGGTGCCTACGACATGCACAAGGCGGGCTTGGGCAGCGAGTTTGGCAAAGCCCACGGTCGCCTCGGGCGATGTGAAATCGACCACGGCGCGGGCGCGGGCGAAGGATGGCAGGGGATCGTCGGTGATGATCTGACCCAAGGGGCCCATCCCCAGCACCTCGCCCATATCACGGCCCAGCCAAGGTGAGCCTGCGCGTTCGATACAGCCGCCAAGCTGCCAGTGGTCAGAGGCCAAGATCAGTTTGACCAGCGTTTGGCCCATCCGACCGGATGCGCCAGTGATCACGATGCCGGGCTTATCGCTCATTATCGCCTCCACGCTTTGGCAGGGTTTAGGATGCGGGGCGCTTTGGTGCAAGGCTTTGCTGGCCAGCACGGCGAATCGCGCGGCGTTTGCACCCCGTTGCGGGGCGGAGAAATTGCGCCTAAAGGGGCGCATGGTCAAACAAACATCCAAAGGGCCCGGCCAGCGTCAGCTGCGCGTGGGCGAAATGATCCGGCGGCGCTTGTCGGAGATCCTGTCACGGGGCGAGATCCATGATCCGGCCTTTGACGCCATGTCGATCACCATCGGCGAGGTGGCGGTTTCAAGTGATCTGAAGATTGCTACGGTCTATGTGATGCCCCTGCTGGGCAGCGGCAATGTCGATCAGGCGGTCGAGGCGTTGTCGCGCCATAAAGGGATTATCCGCAAGAAAGTCTCCGAAGAGGTGATCTTGCGCCACGCCCCCGACCTGCGCTTTCGCCGCGACGAAACCTTTGACCGCTTGGACGAGACGCGCCGGATGTTTGCCGACCCTGTCGTGATGCGCGACCTTGCCGCACCCGACATCCTGCCCGAGGACGAGGTAGGCCATCCTGACAGCGACGCCTAAGATCCTGCGCGCTTTGGCGCTGATGCTGGTCTTGGCGGCGGGCCCTGCTGGTGCAAGCTGTTTTGACCAAGTCTTCGAGGGCGCGCAGTTTTCTGTCTGCACGGCGGATGCTGGCAGCGATCTGCGGATGTTTTTAAACGGGGCCGATGGGCATCCCTATGGCGGCTTTGCGCCGGTCGAGGCGGCCTTGCAGGCGCAAGGCCAGCATCTGGTCTTTGCGATGAATGCGGGCATGTTTCATGCCGATCAATCGCCTGTGGGTCTTTACATTGAAAATCGCGTAGAGCGCCACAGGATCGTCACGCGCGCGGGGCCGGGGAATTTCGGGCTGCTGCCGAATGGGGTGTTTTGTATCGGCGTTGGCTTGTTGGCCGTGGTGGAAAGCCGCACCTTTGCAGCCGCCCCCCCGCCCTGCCGATATGCCAGCCAGTCGGGGCCGATGTTGGTGATGGGCGGGGCTTTGCATCCGGGGTTTTTGGCAGACTCCACCTCGTTCAAAATCCGCAACGGGGTGGGGGTGCGGGCGGACGGTGGGAGGGCGTGGTTTGTGCTGGCCGAGACGCCTGTGAGCTTTGACCGCTTTGCGCGGTTTTTCCGCGATGCTTTGGGCGCGCGCGATGCTTTGTATTTCGACGGGTCGATCTCGCGGCTTTATGCGCCCGAATTGGGGCGCAGCGGGGCGGGCTTTGCGATTGGGCCGATGGTTGGGCTGGTAGAGAGGAACTGAACATGGGCCGCACCAAAAAGGGGCGCAAGCTGTCGGGGTGGCTGATTGTCGACAAGCCGGCGGGGATAGGGTCTACCGATGTGGTCAACAAGGTCAAATGGCTGCTCAAGGCGCAAAAGGCGGGGCATGCGGGCACGCTGGATCCGGCGGCGACCGGGGTTCTGGCCTTGGCCTTTGGCGAGGCGACCAAGACCGTCGCCGTCTTGACCGATGCGCTGAAAGGCTACCGCTTTGCCGTGCGCTTTGGGGCGCAAACCAGTACGGATGATGCCGAAGGCGCGGTTGTGGCCACCAGCGATCTGCGCCCGACGACCGAGGCGATCGAAGCCGCCCTTGCCGCTTTTCGCGGCGAGATTATGCAGGTGCCGCCGCAGGTCTCGGCTGTCAAGGTTGACGGCGCGCGGGCTTATGATCTGGCGCGCGAGGGGGAAGCCTTTGAATTGGTCGCCCGCCCGCTTTGGGTAGAGTCGCTAGAGGTGATCGAGCGGCCGGACGTCGATCATGTGATCTTGGACATGGTCTGCGGCAAGGGTGGCTATGTGCGCGCCATCGCCCGCGATCTGGGCCGTGCTTTGGGAACGGTCGCGCATGTGGCTTGGCTGCGGCGGACGTGGTCGGGGCCGTTTGATGCCGAAGACGGGCTGACTTGGGACGAGGTGCTGACCTTGGGCGAAGCAGGCACGCTGGAAGATCGGCTTTTGCCGATCGAAGCCGCCTTGGCCGATCTGCCGCAGGTGGAAGCCACAGCAGACGGCGCGCGCAAGATTGCCGTGGGCAATCCGGGCGCGGTGCTTAACTTCGCCGAGGGCGAGGTTTGGGCGAGCCACAATGGCCGCGCCTTGGGCTTGGGGGAAGTGCGCTTGGGGATGTTTCACCCTGCGCGGGTCTTTGTGATCGACGCCTCATGATCCGCCGCCAGCATCAAAAAGGCGATGCGCCGAGTTTTGCGGACTATTCGCCGGACGAGGCTTACCGTTATCTGCTCGTGCGCTCATGGGCGGCGGGGCCAAGGGTGCTGTTTGTGATGCTCAACCCCTCGACCGCGACCGAAGCGCAAAACGACCCCACGGTTGAGCGCTGCGAACGCCGCGCAAGGGCCTTGGGCTTTGGCAGCTTTGCGGTGGCCAATATCTTTGCTTACCGCGCCACCGACCCCAAGGTGATGCGGGCCGTGGCCGATCCGGTGGGGCCGGACAATGATGCGGTGATTTGCCAGAGCGCGGCTGAAGCTGACCGCGTGGTTTGCGCTTGGGGCACGCACGGATTGCATCTGGGGCGGGGGGCTGCGGTGGAAGGCTTGCTGCGGCAGGTTGGATTGCCGCTGTATCATCTGGGCCTTAGCAAGGGCGGGTTGCCCAAACATCCTTTGTATATTGGCTATGACACCCAGCCGGTGCTTTGGATGTGACGCGTTGGAAGCGGGAGTTTCACACCCCCGCACCCCTGTGGGATATTTGCGCACATATGAAAGGGGGGTGCAGGGGGGTTAGAAATCGACGGCGAGGCCTTTGCGTTCCCAATCGCCGTAGCGGATGGGGTCTGGGCCTTTGGGGCCGCCGAGTTCTGGGGGTTGTGCAGGGGGGGCGGCGGCTTGGCGGCGGGCCTCAGCCTCGGCCAAGGCGCGTTGGGCGGCGGGGGACAGGGGGGCTGGGATAGGGTCTGCGGGGTGGTCTTGCATGGGCGCTCCTTGGCAAGGGGATGGGTTGTGTATAAGCGGCTGACAGGTTTGAGCAAGGGCGGATGATGGCAGAGGGTTTGACGGCGCGGCGGGCGGTTTTGGACCTGTTGGACGGGGTTTTGAGCAAGGGTCTAAGCTTGGCCGAGCAGGGCGACGCGCCTTTGGCGGGGCTGTCGGCGGGCGATAAGGCACGTGCGCAGCGCTTGGCCTCTGCGGTGCTGCGGCAGGCCGAGCCGATTGACCGGATGCTGGGGGCGCATTTGCACAAAGAGCCGCCCTTGGCGGTGCTGAACATTCTGCGCTTGGCGGTGACGGAGCTTGCCGAGGGCGGGGCTGCGCACGGTGTGGTGAATTCGGCCGTGGAGTTGGCGCGGCGCGATAAGACCACGCAGGGCTTGGCAGGTTTGGTCAACGCCGTCTTGCGCAAGTTTCCCCCACCCGTTTTGATTGAAGGGCCGGTGCAGCGGTTGCCGGGGTGGCTGCGGCAGGCTTTGGTAGCCCGCTACGGCAAGGTGGCCGTGGGCAAGATGGAAGAGGTGCAGGCGCGCACTCCGGTGGTGGATCTGACCCTGCGCCATGACACGGCGGCGGGCAGCCTTGCGGGGGCCGAGGTGCTGCCGACCGGATCGCTGCGGATGGCGGCGGGGGGGCAGATCTCGGCCCTGACGGGCTTTGGCGAGGGGGCGTTTTGGGTGCAGGATGCAGCCGCAGCCCTTGCCGTGCGGATGCTGGGCGATGTGGCTGGCCTGTCGGTGCTGGATCTTTGCGCAGCACCGGGGGGCAAGACGCTGCAACTGGCCGATGGCGGGGCCGAGGTGACAGCGCTGGATATCTCTGGCCCGCGTTTGGTGCGGTTGCAAGAGAACCTCGCACGCACGGGGTTGCGGGCCAAGATCGTCACCGCCGATGCGCTGCAATGGGCACCGCCTGCGCCCTATGACGCGATTGTGCTGGATGCGCCGTGTTCGGCCACAGGCACGATCCGGCGGCATCCGGATTTGCCCTTTTTGCGCCAGCCGTCGGATATCGCGGGATTGGTTGACTTGCAGGCACGCCTGCTGGACCGCGCTTTGGGCTGGCTGAAACCCGGCGGGCGGCTGGTCTATTGCACCTGCTCGCTGTTGCAAGACGAGGGCGAGGGCCAGATCGCCGCCGCTTTGGCGCGGCATGAGGGGGTAGTCATGCTGCAGCCAGAGATTGCGGGCGTTGATCCGGCTTGGATGACAGCGCGGGGCCTTCGGATGCGGCCAGATTACTGGGCCGAGGCGGGCGGGATGGACGGGTTCTTTATGGCGTGCTTGCAAAGGCCCATCTGATCCCCGCCCAAGCAGTTATTTCGGTGCAAACATTCGGTAATAGGCCCAGTCAGGCAGGAATTGTGACAGGCGAAACAGCCATGAAAAGACGGTAGGGAAGCTTTTCTTGAAAGCTGTGCTTTGCATAAGTTCCATCATATGGGCGGCGGCGGCTTCGGGTTCCATCAGGAAGGGCATGGCGAAGGTGTTCTTGTCGGTCAACCGCGTGCGGATAAAGCCCGGATTGGCGACCTGCACCTTGATGCCCGTGCCGCGCAGATCGGCGTAAAGGCATTCACCCAAAGCCATCACGCCGGCTTTGCTGGCTTGATAGCCCATGGCCCCGGGAAGCCCGCGAAAGCCTGACAGCGAGCCGGTGAGCACGATATGACCGGCACCTTGCGCCACCATAGCGGGCAGTACCGCGCCCAAGACGCGCGCGCAGCCGGTGAAGTTGACATCGCACATTTGCACAAAGGCGTCAGGGTCCAGCGCATCGGCGGGCATGGGGGTGTAGACGCCTGCCAGCCAGATCATCCCGTCAATCGGGCCAAGTTCCGCCGCAACCCGCACCACGGCGGCGCTGTCGCTGACATCCAGCGGGGCAGCGGTGGCATTCGGCATTGTGGCACAAACCTCGTCCAGTCGGGCGGCATTGCGGGCCGACAGGATGACCGTCGCCCCCGCGCGGTGCAACTGCTGCGCCAGCGCCAGACCCAGCCCTTCGGATGCCCCGACCAGCCAGTAGCGTTTGCCTGCAAAGCTCATGGCGCGGGCACGGGGCGCATGGTGGCGACCAGCTCGGCGACTTTGATGCCGAACTTGCGAAACTGGCTGCGGTTCATGATCGTGCCGTTGGGCATGAGATACATCCAATCCACCACGTTCAGCACATGCCCGCCAGAGGCCGCAGGCAGGCGAATTTTATAGCGCATTTGCACGGCAGGACCGCCGATGTGGCCTATTCCGGTGCCCACCAGATCCTCGGCCTGCGCGCGCAAAGAGCCATCGGCCACCAGCGTCAGCGCCCAAGCGCGGTCTTGCTGGACGCCGGAATCATAGGTGAACTTTTCGGTCAATCGGCCCTGATTGCCCTGCCATGTGCCGTGCATATGGGCCACAAAGCGCGACGAGACGCGGCCAAGGGGGCCGTAGATGACACCTTCACACAGGATCGGGCCAGACAGGTGCGTGCGCGCATCAAACGCCGGGCCTTGGCCTGCGTACTGCGCCGGACGCTGCGCGCGAAAACCAAGGATGCGGGGCAAGACCACCAGCACCGCCAGACCCACGACGATGACGGCAAGCAGAGCAATAAGCATCAAGACACCTCAGAGGTCGGGGGTTGCGGACGGGGGCGAAAGACAGCGCCTTTGGCCCAGAGTTTCAGGGCCTGCCAATGGATCAAGGCCAAGACACGGCGCGAGCCAAAGGGGCGGCGGATCAGGGCCCACAGGATGCTGGCATTGGTCAGGGGGCGCAGGGGGCCGGTGAGCGTGGCGATCAGGCCATTCTCGCCCGCGTCATAGATAATGACGATGTTCAAACGGTCGGGGCGCAGATCAAGGCGGAAAGTATAGCCGCCTTCGATGGCTTGAAAGGGCGAGACGTGGAAGATCTTTTGCGCCGTCAGATGATCTTGCGGCCCGATCGGTTCAAGATCGGCGCGGTGACACAGATAGGAGTGGCGGTCGCCGAAGGTATTGGTCACCTCGGCGACAAAGGCGCGCAGGCCGGTGGCATCCTCGGCCAGCCAAAAGGCGACGGGGTTGAAGACATGGCCCAAGAAGCGGGGTTGGGCCAGAAGGCGCACCCGTGTCGGGCTGGGCAGGCCGTGGGCCGCCAGAACCTGCCGCAGCCAAAGCGCGCCGCGCCCCTGCCCCGGCGGGCCACCATGGTCGGTGTCATGCAGGGCCGCAAGGTTGGTGCGGTTGCGCGAGAAAAGGGCGGGGGTGGGCGCTGGAGTCTCGACATCAAGCAGCAGATAATCAACGCTGTAGCGAAAGCTGTTGGCCACGGCCCCTTTGCGGCCATGAAAGGTGTGTCCGGCGAGGTGTTGCACGGTCATGTCAGCCCCCTTATGGCCGGTCTGCGGCCAAGCCGGGGGCCCGCCGGCCCCCCGGGGATATTTAGGCAAGTACGAAAGGGGCGGGCGCATTTGCGGGCAAAAGATTGGGTCATGCGGCCTCGCGCAGGGCGTTGCGGGCCATGAGAGCTGTGGCCACATCGGCGGCTGAGGCGAAGCCGTCTTCGTGAAAGCCGTTCCTCATCCAAGCGCCGCAGAACCACGTCGAGGCTTGGCCGTTGAGGCGGCGGAGCCTTTCTTGGGCCTCTAGCGCGGGTTGGTCGTAGACGGGGTGGTGGAAGGTGCGGACCTGATGGATCAGGCGGTCGTCAATCGGGCGGGTCGGGTTAAGGGTGACAAACAGCGGATCGTCTTTGGGGATGGGTTGCAGCGAGTTCATCCAATAGGTCAAGTCGATCCGATCCGGGCGCGGGCCTGCCGGTTCGGCATAGTTCCACGACGCCCAGATCCGGCGGGCTTTGGGCATCTGCGTCGGGTCGGCATGCAAGATGGCTTGATTGGCTTGGTAGCGGATGGCCGAGAGGGTTGCTGTCTCGACAGGGGTGGGATCGGCCAGAAGGCGCAGGGTATCGTCGGAATGGGTCGCAAAGACCACTTCGTCATAAAACTCCCACTCACCACCGACCGCACGCACCAAAGCGCCGTTGGCTGTGCGCCGTACTCCGGCAATCGGGGTTGACAGGCGCAGCTGGACCCCATGCCGCACAAGGTCTGCGCCGAGCCTGCGCACATATTCGACCGAGCCGCCCTGAACCGTGAACCACTGGTGGTTCTTGGCTACCCCCATCAGGCCATGGTTCTTAAAGAACCGGATCAGCGCCTCGGCGGGGAAATCCATCATACCTGCCGAGGGTGTTGACCAAATGGCCCCGGTGAAGGGCGAGATATAGTGATCGCGAAACGCATCTGACATTCGCATCGTCGTCAGCAAGTCGCGCAGGGTCATGCCCGGGGTCAAGACGCGGTCGGCGTTGCGGTGAAAGCGCAAGATATCGACGAGCATGCGCAGATAGCGCGGATTGATCAGATTGCGTCTTTGGGCAAAGAGTGTGTTGAGGTTGTGCAGCCCATATTCCAGCGCGCCACCTTGGATCGAGCAGGCAAAGCTCATATTGCTAGGGGCTATGGGGACATCGAGCGCCTCAAACAGGGCGGTCAGGCGGGGGTAGTTCACCTTGTTAAAAACGATAAAGCCCATGTCGACCGGCTGGTCGCCCCGCTTGCCCGCCATCACCGTCACGGCATGGCCGCCCAGTTGCGCACTGGCTTCGAACAGAACAACCTTGTGATCGGGGGCCAAAAGATGGGCGGCGGCCATGCCTGAGATTCCAGCCCCGATCACGGCGATGCGGCGTGCGGGGGCAGAGGAGGTTTCAAACGGCATGACGGCTTCCTTAAACTTTCGTAACAGATACGGCCCGCACAGGGCACTGGATCAGTATTTGGGCGTTTTGGTGGCGGTGATCCAGTGCCTTTGCTGCTGCGTAAGAGGATTTATGATGATGACATCCTCCTCTGTTGTATTTGCCGATGGACGCGCGTGGGTTCGCCCCTATGGTGCGAACATGCCCGCGTTTGAGCGGACACAGGGACCCAAGGGGGTGGCATTGACCGAGACAGACTGGTCAGCCGTGATGCTGGCCGTGCGCGACAGACGCGACAGGACGGCCTTTGCATCGCTGTTTGCGCATTTCGCGCCAAGGCTGAAATCTTATCTGATGAAATCGGGGGCTTCGGCGCCAAAGGCGGAAGATTGCGTGCAAGACGTGATGGCCACAGTCTGGCACAAGGCCGCGCAATTCGACCCGAGTCGGGCGGCTGTGGCCACTTGGGTCTATACAATCGCGCGCAACCGGATGATTGACATCCTGCGCCGCGAGCGCCGCCCCGATCCTGAGGCGATGCCTTGGGACCAAGAGGCCGAACCCGACCAAGCCGATATCTATGAGGCGGCAGAAGAGAGCCGGTTGTTGAGCGCGGCCTTGGCAGAGCTTCCAGAAAAGCAGCGCGCCCTGATCCAGCGCGCGTTTTACGGCGATCTGACGCATTCGCAAATCGCGCAAGAAACCGGCTTGCCCCTTGGCACCATAAAATCGCGCATTCGGCTGGCTCTGGACCGGCTGCGTGCCAAAATGACGGAAAGCTGACGTGATGACATCTTCCATTTCTATTCGCCACCATCTGACCGATGACCTGCTGCTGGGCTATGCCGCAGGCCATTTGAGCGAGGCTTTCGGGTTGGTTGTGGCCACCCATGTCAGCCTTTGTGACGATTGCCGCGCCCGGCTGGAAAGCTATGAGGCCTTGGGCGGAGCCGTGATCGAGGGCGAGGCGGAAGAGGCGATCAGCTTTGATGCCTTGTCTCGGATCATGGCGCGGCTGGATGTGCCGGTGGTGTCGGCCCCGCCTTTGGGGCGGGGCAAGACAAGTCTGCCCGCGCCGGTGGCGGCCTATGTGGGTGGCGGTGTGGAGGCGGTGAAGTGGCGCTCGGTGGGCATGGGCGTGCGGCAGGCGATTTTACCGACAGGCCCGCAAGCCACAGCGCGGCTTTTGCACATTCCCGCCGGCCAAGCCGTGCCCGACCACGGTCACCGCGGCACCGAATTGACGCTGGTCTTGCGGGGGGCTTTTCGCGATGCCACCGATCGGTTCGGGCCGGGGGATTTGGAGATTGCAGACGAAGACGTGTTGCATAAGCCCATAGCCGAGGCGGGCGAGGATTGCATCTGTCTTGCCGCAACCGACGCGCCCTTACGCTTTGTGGGGTTTTTGCCGCGTCTGTTACAGCCCTTGTTCCGCGTCTAGGCCCGGGGATTAAAAAGCGGGCGCGCGCAAGAAGCGGGGGCCAGCCCCCGCACCCCCGGAGTATTTGCGCCAAGATGAAAGGCAAAGGGCGGTTTGGCCGCCTTATAAGACCACGATGCCGCTGTGTTTGGCTTTGAATTCGGGCTCGACATGGATCGTCACCACGCAGCCTTGCACCAGTTTCTTCAATCCCGCCTCGACCCGGTCGCACAGGTCATGGGCTTGCGAGACGGTGAGCAGCCCCGGAACCACCAAGTGAAATTCGATAAAGGTGGCAGCCCCAGCGGTGCGGGTGCGCAGGTCATGCGCCTCGACCGCGCCGACGGCTTCGGTGGCGATGATGCGGCGCACTTCGGTGAGGACATCGTCTGACAGGGATTCATCCAGCAGGCCCGACAGGCTGTCGTGGATGACACGCCAGCCTGACCACAGGATGTTGATCGCGACGAAAGCGGCGAGTGCCGGGTCTAGCCAGAACCATCCCGTCTCGATCGCCAAAAGGACGCCGAGCGTGACGACGACCGAGGAGACAACATCCAGATACAAATGTTTGCCATCGGCCACCAAGGCCGGAGATCGCGCGCGGCGGCCGTGGTGGATCAAGACCCAAGCCCACAGGGCATTCAAGACCGAGGCCAGTGCGTTGACCAGCAACCCCTGAAGCGGGGCGTGCAGCACTTGCGGGTTGGTCCAACCGCCCCAAGCCTGATGCAGAATGGCCAAAGCGGCCACAATGACCATGACGCCTTCCAAAATGGCCGAGAACAATTCAGCCTTGTGGTGGCCATAAGGGTGGTTGGCATCGGCGGGCAGGGCGGCAACCCGAATGGCCACGAGGGCCGCGATGGCTGTCACCACATTGACCGTATTTTCCAGCGCATCCGACAGCAAAGCCACAGAGCCCGTCATGGCCCAAGCCAACAGTTTCAGGCCCAAAACCGCAAGCCCCAGCACGATGCTGCCAATCCCGAGTTTGACGACTTTGGTCATGGACCGCCTTTGAACGGTTGTGCGCGCAGCCTGCCCCATACCAACCCGCACCCGTTCGGGCAAGCGCTTTGCCAGCACCGCGACGCGGCTGCCTGAGCCCTTACATTACTTTCCGCTTGAAACACGCCGCATTCCGGCGCATATCGCGGTCGCACCTGCCCTCCACCCGGACGCGGGTTAACCCTATTTGGAGAGACCATGGCCAAGGAAGAGCTTTTAGAATTCCCCGGTGTCGTGAAAGAACTCTTGCCGAATGCGACATTCAAGGTTGAGCTCGAAAATGGCCATGAATTGATCGCAGTGATGGCAGGCAAGATGCGCAAAAACCGCATCCGTGTTCTGGCAGGCGACAAGGTGCAGGTGGAAATGACCCCCTACGACCTGTCGAAAGGCCGCATCAACTATCGTTTCAAGTGACAGCGTGCTGACCGGTTTGCGGGCCGCAGCGCAAGGCTGGGCGCGGTGAGGCTGATCTTAGGGTCAGCCAGCCCGCGCCGCAAAGAGCTGTTGGCGCAACTGGGTGTTGTGCCCGATGCCATCACCCCCCCTGACATCAATGAAGACCCCAAGAAGGGCGAACTGCCCCTGCCCTATTGCACGCGCATTGCGCGCGAAAAGGTGCTGGCCGTTGGGGCAGGGGCGGATGATCTGGTGCTGTGCGCCGATACCACGGTTGCCTTGGGCCGCCGCATCTTGGGCAAGCCTGCCGATGCAGGGCAAGCGGCCGCGTTTCTAACGGCCTTGGGCGGGCGGCGGCATCAGGTGATCACGGCCGTGGCTTTGCGGCTGGGCGACCGTGTGTGGGAACGCCAAAGCATTTCGGCTGTGAAGATGAAACGTTTGTCAGATGCCGAGTTGAACGCCTATCTGGCGGGCGGCGAGTGGCAGGGCAAGGCGGGGGCTTACGCGATACAGGGCGCGGCTGGTGCGTTTATCCCTTGGATTTCAGGCAGTTTTACCGGCATCGTCGGCCTGCCTTTGGCCGAAACCGCGGCGCTTTTGCAGGCCGCAGGATATCCGATCTGGAGGGTCGCATGATAGGGCGCATCATCGTTTTGGACGAGATTGCGGGCCGCAAGGCCGCCGCTTTGATCGTCGACGGCGTGCTGGAAGAGGTGCTGATCGACCCTGCCGATGATACGCCCTTGACCGGGGCGATCTACCGCGCCGTGGGCGACCGACCGATGAAGGGCATGGGGGGGATGTTTGTCAAACTCTCGGGCGGCGAGACAGGCTTTTTGCGCCAGACCGACGGGATTGCGCCGGGCCAGCGCCTGCTGGTGCAGGTGACAGGCCCTGCCGAACCGGGCAAAGCGCTGCCAGTCACCACACGGCTGCTGTTCAAAGGCAAGATGGCGATTGTCACACCGGGGGCCCCGGGCCTGAACATCTCGCGCCGGATCAAGGACGAGGCGGCGCGCGACGATTTGCAACGCTTGGCCGAAGCGGCGATGGAAGGGGCGGATCCGCGCTGGGGGCTGATTGTCCGCTCTGCAGCGGAAGTGGCCGACGCCGACGAGATTGCGGCGGAAATAGGCGCGTTGCGCGATCTCTGCGCCGCGATGCTGGCTGACCTGGACGGTGGCCCCGAACTGCTGCTGGAAGGGGCGAGCGCCCAAGACACCGCCTGGCGCGATTGGAGCGACCCGGAACCCGACGAGATCGCCGAGGGCAAATTTGCCGACCTTGGCGTGCTAGAGATGATCGACGCGCTGCGCGGCCCAAGGGTCGATTTTGACAATGGCGGCCATATGATGGTGGAACCGACGCGCGCGCTGGTGGCGGTGGATGTGAACACGGGGCCAGACACCTCTCCGGCGGCGAGCCTGAAAACCAACATCGCCGCCGCCCGCGACCTGCCCCGCCAGTTGCGCCTGCGCGGGTTGGGCGGTCAGGTGGTGGTCGATTTCGCCCCAATGCCGAAAAAAGACCGCGCCATTCTGGATCAGGTGATCAAGGCCGCGTTCAAAGCCGAAGGCGGCGAGACGAACCTTGCCGGCTGGACGGTGCTGGGCCTGTACGAGATGACCCGCAAACGCGACCGCCAGCCCTTGGGCAGCCTGCTGCCATGACCTGCCCGATCTGCGCCCAAAACAGCACCCAGCGCTACCACCCCTTCTGCTCACGCCGGTGTTCGGACGTGGATCTGGGGCGTTGGCTGACCGGGTCTTATGTGGTGCCAGGGCATGGGCAAGACGAGGATGCCTTGTCCAATCCCAACCTCGAAAACCCACCCCGCCCACAATAGACCTTGGCCCTTCACTTTTCTTGCAAACCCCTCTGGACACCCCCGTTCCCCTGACGTATCACCCTGCCACCCCAAGGACACCAACCGGTGACTTGACCGGGGCCCAGATAGCTCAGTCGGTAGAGCAGCGGATTGAAAATCCGCGTGTCGCTGGTTCGATTCCGGCTCTGGGCACCACTTAAATCATTGAAATCGCTAGATTTACACAAAAAATCCAGCTTAATCGCTGCACTTAGTGCTTGCCGCGGAGTGCCACGGTGCGAATATGATTCCTGTATGGTAAAACCATGCCGAACTGTGCGTGCAGACACAGATTTCAAACAGATTTTGCGGTGGTGACGATGTGGTGCGCTATCGCATCGCGATGATCCTTGGTGAATGCGCAGACCAACAGATCGCCAACAACTTCAGGATCTGAAGATGTTTCGGCCATGTGGAACCCTGTTCGCCTTTGTGCGATTAGATACTCGCCGCCTTTGTCGTGTCGAAACGACAATGCATGAACCGGTGGCAGTTTTGTAGCCGGATGGTTTGATGATGTGGTTCGTGATGTCTGCCACAATCACGTCTATGTCAAACGCGGTCACTGCGTGGCCTTCAACAGATCGCCAACAACTTCAGTGTCTGAAGATGTTGGCAGACCTTTGTAGCAAACCACTTTCTTCACCGATTTGAATTCCAACCCTCTGCGACACACTGTGTTGACTTTCCCCCTAATAAATTGACCCAGCAGCGCCTTTACTCTACCAATTGAAGCACAATCTGGCCCCGTGAGAGCAAGGGCGTTTCTCCGGGGGCATCATGAACCTAACAAAGCATAGCCTTGTCCTGTTTTGCGGCCTGTCCGCGTCAGGCATGGGTCTAGCCGCCAAAGCTGACGCCTATAGCTTTACCATCACGCCTTCGCCTCCAGCAGCGATCACCACCACCACCGTGTCTCTTGGCGCCGGCGATGTCGTAACGGTGGAACAAGGTGGTGTGATCGACGTGATCACTGGCAACGGCATCGAAGCCACTGCTGATGGCGTCACGGTGAACAATGCAGGGTCCGTGACCAGCGGCGATGCCAGTGGCATCTCTGTGCTGGGTGAAAGCACGGTCACCAACTCGGGGACGGCGACGGGTAATGGTCTTTATGGTTTAACTGACTCAGGCATCTTCGCCAATGGCAACAACAACACGATCATCAACTCTGGTACGGCAACAGGCGGCAGCTTCGGCATCTTCACCAATGGCAACAACAACAGTATCACCAACTCGGGATTAGCAAACAACACTATCACCAACTTGGGCGTGGATTGGGGTTACCTGTGTGACGGCATCATCGTCCAAGGCTCCAACAACACGATCACCAACTTGGGAACGGTGACGACTTGCGGCTTCGGCATCTTGGCCAGTGGCAACAACAACACGATCATCAACTCGGGAATAGCAACGGGTTACGAAATTTTTGGCATCTATGTCGAAGGCTCCAACAACACGATCATCAACTCTGGGACGGCAACAGGCGGCAGCTTCGGCCTCTTTGCCATCGGCGATGGCAACACGATCACCAACTCGGGGAAGGCGACAGGCGGGGAGACCGGCATCAGGGCCGACGGCACCGGCAACACGATCACCAACTTAGGCACCGCAGATGGCGGGGTTTACGGCGATGGCATCTACGCCTCAAGCAACAACAACACGATCACCAACTTGGGCACTGCAGAGGGCGGCATTTACGGCATCTCGGCCAATGGCAACAACAATATCACCAACTCTGGGCAGATCATTGGTGGAGGGGCTGCGGTACACTTCTATGGATCCGACAACACCCTGACGCTTTTGGCTGGCAGCAATGTCCAGGGCAGTTTGGACCTTGCCGGCGACGGTGGCAACAGTTTGGTGATTGGCCGCCGCCTGAACACGGCGCTACGATTTACCGCCGTGCCTGAGGTTGCCACTGAGACAAACGGCATGCCCTACGTGGCCTTTGGCGGCATTCTGGCGGTTGTGGACCCGACAGAGGTGGCTCGGGAAAACTGAACAGTTTGGATAAGTGGATTTTCTGCGCAACTGCGGCATGATGCTGCAAGCGAGGAGAAGACCATGACAAAACGACCGCGTCGGAACCATAGCCCGGTAT
>Ga0114958_10000477_pt1 | contig 34156 bp, 24 predicted proteins | sample C_130208_EF_Meta_FD_89577 | JGI IMG/M metagenome (GOLD analysis project Ga0114958, IMG submission 89577) | Freshwater microbial communities from Lake Croche, Canada to study carbon cycling - C_130208_EF_MetaG | ecosystem: Environmental > Aquatic > Freshwater > Lake | place: Lake Croche, Canada... | reverse complement strand
TAGCGATTTCCTCGCCACCGAGGGAATTCTCCCCGAGGTTGAGATTCTCGCCCTCAAGCGTGTGGTTGCCCTTCAACTGCGACAGATATTGGAGCAAGAGTGTGTGACCAAGACGCAGCTTGCCTCGCGGATGAAAACCAGCAGAGCCTCACTGGATCGCATTCTCGATCCTCTGAATCCGTCGCTCACCGTGGCCAGCATCGGCAAAGCCGCCGCCGCCCTCGGCCGAAAAGTCGAATTGCGATTCGTTCCTGCGTGATGCATCCCTTGTCCCGTTGATCCAATCCCCCACTCAGGGCGTGCCCCGATTTCCCAGGCAGCTAACTGGCAGAAATGTGATACTGCGGGGACTGACCCCAGGAGAGGCGTCCTCACAAGGGCCGCCGGCTTTTTTCTGCACGGAGCGCGGAATTGATTCCGCAACGCCGGTGGGGAGCCCTCTCTCAAGGTGGCTGCCGCGTCTCGCGGCAGGCCGTGCCGGTGGCGTCCCGCCGCCCTGTCCAGGAGCTCACCCCCCGCTCCGCCCCGGCCATATCATGAGTCGATAGGCTTGGAAAATGTTGCCGGGAGGCGGTGGCTGGTTCACTCGTCGGGCCTTGCCAAAATGCAGGCGCGCCGTTGGGCTAGGCTTGGGGGCTCATCGGGTAGGCGGCCGATTTTTTTCCAGCCCCAGGCGAGCGCAACGAGCGCCGCGCTCCACGTGACGATGCAGATGCCCCACCACACGCCCCACAACCCCCAGCCGAGGCCAAAGGCGAGTGCGGGATACACGGTGAGCGGCGCTGCAATCTGGCGGTAGATGCCGATCCATAGTCCATAGGCGGGCCGCTTGATGCCCTGCATGGCGAAGACGGTGACGAACAGGATCGGATACGCGGCGAGCGTGAACGATGCGGCGAGCAGATAGTCGCGCCCGTGGCCGATGACTGCGGCGTCGCTGGTGAAAATGCGCATCGCCGGCTCGCGCAGAAGCCACACGAGCGTGCCGCCGAGGCCCATGAGGCCTGCACCGAATTTCACGTTCGTCTGCCACGCCTCGCGCACGCGATGCGCGAGGCCGGCACCGTGGTTCTGGCCGACGATGGTGAGGACGGCGGCGTTCAGGCCGATGGCGGGCATGAGCACGATTTGCTCGATGCGCATGGCGATGCCGCTCGCAGCGACGGCTTCCTTGCCAAAATGTTTCACAAACCATGTAATGACGAACACGCCGAGCGCGACGGTTAGCATATTGAGTGCGGCGGGCACCGCCTGTCCGGCGATGCGCCGCAGCACGGGTGCCTCCGGGCGGAAGTCGCCGAGGGTGATGTTGCGCAGGAGACCGGTTTTCAAAAGGCAGCGCCCGAGGTAAAGCGTGCCGCCGATTTGCACGAGGACGGTGGCGAGCGCGATGCCGCCCACGCCCATTGCAGGCAGGCCGAACCAGCCCCACATGAGCACGGGATTGAGCGCGATGTTGGCGGCGAATCCGCCGATGAGAAAATTCCGGTACACGCGAGTTTCGCCTTGGGCGTTGAGTGCGGAGTTCATCACCACTGGCAGCAGGTAAAAGAGGCCGCCGGCGAGTGTGACATTCATGAATGCGAGCACCGTGTGGAGGTAGCCACCTTCCGCGCCGAGCAGGCGGAACAGTGAGGGCGCTGCGAGCCAGCCCGCGAATGAAAGCACGATACCCGCCACAACGGTAAAAAGGAGCGATTGTGTAAAGACGCGGCGGGCATCCGCAGGATCACCCGCTCCGAGTGCATGCGCTATCAGTGCCGTGGTGCCCTGGCTGAGCCCACTGCCGGCGGCCAGCACGATGAAGAAAACAGGAAAAGAAAGCGACAGAGCTGCGAGTTCATCCGTGCCCAGCCATCCTGCGCAGAGCGTATCCACGACGTTGAACATCGTGTTGAAAAACATGCCCACGCTCATCGGCACGGCGATCCGCCAGGTCAGTTGTGAGATCGGATCATTCGTGAGGGACATGGTCGGTCTCATTGCCGCAATCCTGCGATGATGGTCGCGATTTGCGCACGATGAATTCCCATGTGCGCGCCCGCGAGTGCGTGCCACCCGGAGGCGCCGAGCGGACAGCACCAAGGATGTGCAAATCGGGCGGCTGTCTTCCAATCCGCCGCATCGGCACCAGCATTAAGGACTGCGTCGTACGACAGCTCATGTGGTTCATCCACCGCTGCGGCAAGTTTAGGCGCAGTGACGCTGTCCATGCCTAGACGCTGGCCTAAACACTGGCAAATGTAAGTGAAAATACTTTTTATCTCTCACCTAGTCATAGGAGCCTCGCGGGGGTCAGTCCCGACTAACAAGCATTGGACTCAATGCGATGGCTTCTCGGGTTCTTGCGGATGCCAGTTGAAGAGGGTTGGTGGATGTCACTCACCACGAATGATCGCGCGGGGAGTTTCCAACGTGATGGGCATGGCCGGGGCGGAGCGCGTGGTGAGCTCCTGGACAGGGCGGCGGGACGTCACCCGCACGGCCTGCCGCGAGACGCGGCAGCCACTTTTTGCTGCACGGCCGTGCGCGGCTCGTGATTTTGTAGCGGCAGTCTATGACGGTCGCATTGCGCACGGGCGTTGCCCGTCCGGCGCGCTCGCGGGAAAATCAGCGACGCTCGCAGACCGCCGCTTGTTTTTCTCAAATCCCGTAGGCGTCGCCGGTGCCGTGGTGCTCGATCATGTAATCCATGTCCTTGTCGCCGCGGCCGCTGAGGTTGACGAGCACGGTGCGCGCAACCTCCGGGTTGTCACGGGCCAGGCGCATGGCGTGGGCCACCGCGTGGGCGCTTTCCAAGGCCGGGATGATGCCTTCCCGCAGGCAGCGCAAGAATTCGTTCACGCGCCGCGCACGAATGCGCAGCGCGCCTGGATGCGCCGCAACAACTCTGCGGTGTGAGGCATCGCCACGCCCGCCGCCAGCCCCTGGCGCAGCGGTTCCTGCCAGATCGGCCCGACCTCGAGCTCCCGGCCTGCGACGAAATCGATCATGCTTGACGTCCGGTAGGGGCCCATCGGGCGGGTCCGCTCGACATGGAACTCGATCAATTCGTCGCCGAGCTCGAGGCCGAGGGCGCGCCCTGCCGCGATCACCTCGGCCATCAGCGCGCGGATTTCCGCCTCGAGGACGGGTGAGTCTAACAGCACATCGGTGGTCACGCCGCCCTCCGCCACCGACAGCCCGTTGAAGGGGATGTTCCAGACAAGTTTTTCCCACTGCGCCTGCTGCAGGCTGGCGACGGCCACCGCGGGCACGCCCGCCGCCTGGAAGCGCCGGGTGATCTCCTCGGCCCGCCCTGGCGCGCCGGGTTGCCATTCGCCGATGGCCACCTTGCCCGCGGCGGTGTGCTGCACCCGACCGGGCGCGATCCGGTTGATGCACACAAAGCACAGCCCGCCCAGCACCCGCTGCGCGCCGGCGATCTCCGCGATGCACTCGCAATTGCCCAGGCCATTCTGCAACGTGAGCACCTGGGTGTGGGCGTGGAGCAGCGGCGCGAGCACCCTGGCCAACTGCGCGTTGGAGGTGGCCTTCCACGCGACGATCACCAGATCCACCGGCCCGATCTCTTCGGGTGTCCGAAACGCCCGCACCGGCACGCTAAAATCGCCATGCACGCTCTCGACCTGCAAGCCGTCGCGCTTGAGCACCTCGTAGTCGGCGCGCGCCAGAAACCTAACATCCTCGCCGGCCGCCGCCAGCCGGCCGCCGTAATACAGTCCGATGGCCCCGGCGCCGACCACCGCCACGCTGTGGAAAGTGTAATTCATGGACAATCGTCCTTGAAGGCCTCGGCTCGGCGGCCGTCGATGCAGCGGGTCAGCCAGCGGACGAGTTTCTCGGCATCTACGGATTCGTTGCGCAGCGAGGTCAGCGCGCTCCAATCGAGTTGCGCGCGGGATTTGGTCGATGCGATCCGGTTGAGATCGAGTTTGCCCATGATCGCCTCGGTTTCGCGCGGGTGGGCGTTGAGGATATCGGCCGGGCGCGGCAGCTCGTCCAACGCCTCGGGTGTTAGACCGAACGAGGTCACGCCCACGCCGAAGGCGGCGCTGAGTTTGCGCAGGCTCTCGGCCAGCGCCTCGTCCTGAATGGGTGCGGCATAGACCAGCTCGCCGCCCTGGGTCCACATTGAGACGGCGAGGGTTTGATAGAAATCCTCGCGGTAGGTTTGCAGCGATGGCTGGATGCGCAGCCGCGCGGCGTGCAACCGGAACGGCGCGATGCCCAGGCGTTGCTTGAAGGCGAGCATCTCCTCGTCGAGCGACATCTCCTCGTCGGGCGAGCCGCCGGTTTCCCAATCGACGAGCACCAACTCGGGGTATTTCCACAAGTTGCTGATTGGCGAATCCTTGCCGAAGGCCTGGCGGAACGCGAAGGGAAAGCGCCCGTTGATCTCGAAATAGCGGGTGACCACCGCGCGGAATTTCCGGATCCGCAGCATGGTGTTGTCCATCACGTCCGGATCCACGTTGGTTAGATCGTCGAGCCGTCCCTGGGTGAGGGCGAGCAACTCCTGGGCACCGGAGAGCGCGGGCAGCAGCGTGCTGCGCCGATAGTACCCCTGGCCCTTTTCGACCTTGGCGATGGGCGAGGCCGGATCGCACGACATGATGGAGAAATGATAGCGCAACGAGGCGTCCGAATAGTTGCCGGTGAGTTGCAGCCGGGTGAGCCGGATCAACTCGGTGCCCTTGATGGCGGTGGCCGGATTGGCCGGAAGCAAGGCGGGCAAAATGTCGGTGAGTTGCTTGCGAAGGCTCATGGGCGGGGGAGCGCTGGATGCGTGGTGACTATCCAATTCACCCAACCCAGGATCATCAAGCCCGAAAACCGCGCAATTTTAAAAAATCGCGCGTTGAGCGGCAGTTTTTTTTGAAGGAAAGCGCCGCGATGCTTGTCCAAGCGGGCAATTTCCCCATGCTCACGCCATGAATTTCAAACCCATCGTGCTGGTGCTTTCGTTGTTGGCCGGCGTGGCGGCGTCCGCCCAACAACCCGACGCCAAGGCGATTCTCGAAGGGGCGCGGATGTCGGCCACGCTCACCCAGCTCGACGCAGGGCTCAGCGGCAATCTACGCCAGGGCAGCCGCAAGACTCCGGTCACCCTGTTTCTGAAAGGCAAGGACATCCAGTTTCAGTTCTCCGAAAACAATGGCCCGTGGCGCGTTTTCCACATGCGCATCGGCGATGCCAGCTTCAACCTCTTTGAAATCATCGAGGGCAAAACCAGCAACTTCCCGCCCGACAAGCTCGTCGCGCCCATCGCCGGCACCGACCTCACCTACGAGGACCTGGCGATGCGATTTTTCTATTGGCCCAATCCCAAATACGAAGGCCAGGAAGAGGTGGGCGGCATGCCGTGCTACAAAATCCGCATCGACAAACCGCACGCCACCGCGGGCCGCTACGAGGTCGTCTATGTCTGGGTGCACACCACATACGGCGCCTTCATCAAAATCCGCGGCCACGACAAGACCGGCGGCCTGGTCAAGGAGTTCCAGGTCGAGGACACCATGCAGATTGCCAAGGATGTCTGGACGTTGCGCAAAATGCAGGTGGCCACCCACGATCCCGCCACTGGCCGGCGCCTGTCCATCACCGATGTGACCTTCGACTCGCCGCAAAAGCCCGGCCCCAAGGGCTTGCACTGAGTCGGTTAGATTGGGTTGATGATTATCGATTGATGATTGCGGATCGATGATTGCGGATCGATGATTGCGGATCGATGATGTGATGCACACGCCCTGCCATCGTTGTTTCCACAATAATCAATAATCAATCCACCCTCATCAATCAGGGTGCGGCTCAACTCCAGTTTGCAGGGCGGGCCCTACCTGCTGCCGCGAATCAGTTAGGGGCCCTGACCACCGGCGTTCCACCCACCGCGAAGCGGTATTTCGAGATCGCCTCGACCACGCCGCGGGCCAGCGCGTCCTGATACTGCGGGTTGTCGATCAAGCGCGCCTCGTAAGGATGGCTGAGAAACCCGCCCTCTAGCAGAATGGCGGGATGCCGCACGCCCGAGAGCACGCTGAAGCGCGCATGCTTGATGCCGCGGTCAAAGGTGTTTTTGCCCAAGCGGCGCAGGATCGACCCGTGGACCGAGGTGGCCAGGGCGATGTTGGCCGAGTCGTGTTGGTTGCCGGCGTGCGACTGGTTGTCCGACGCGTTGGCATCGCGGCCGTAGTGGGAGACCCCGGGTGGGGACAGGGTGAAGGTTTCGATGCCGCGCGCCGCGCTGCCGCCGGAATTGAAGTGAATACAGACGAAAATGGCGTTTTCGCGCACGGCGTTGGCGACCTCGACGCGTTCCTGGAGCGTGAGGTAGCGGTCGGTGTCGCGGGTCATGACGACCTTGAAGCCCTGCGCCTCAAGCAAGGATTTCACCTGCAGGGTGACTTTAAGGTTGTAGCCAGCCTCGGTGCCCAAGGCGTTGGTGGCACCGGCGTCCTTGCCGCCATGCCCGGCATCCAGGATCACCGTGCGGAAATCCCCCGCGTTCTTGATGAAGGTGGGCCGCAACACCGGATCAATCAGCTTGGCCAGATCCATCCGCGAGACGTAGGGCTTGTCACCCAGCGCGCCGACCGGATAGGTGAAGACGAATTTGACGCCATTCATCAGGCATTCGTTGCCGCCGATCTTGAGTTGCATTTCCACCTTGGCATTCTCGAGGACCGCCGAGGTGCCGGTGCGCGTCAGGCGGGTGAAATTGTAAAACCGCTTCATGCTCTCGAGCGAGACATAATCGCGGCCCTCGATTTTGGCCACCTCCCAACCGGCGGCGGGCGCTGTAGCCGCCCCGGACGTGCTCACTGTCCAACACAGCAGCGCCGCGGCGGCGAGGGCGCAGCGAGCCAAGGGTAAGGGCAGGAAGGCGGTCTGGGAGCGATGCAGCACGGGAATACCAAACTCTTACCAAGGCATACACCTGCTGACAACCGGATTTGTCGGGAAAATCGCGCGGCGCAACCCGCCCGCCCCAGATGGCGCGCTCTCGCCGAGAGCGCACGCCAGGCCAACGCCATGAAGGGAAAGAATGCGACGGCAAACATGTGCTGGGTGGCGACGCTTTTAGATGGATCAAGCTCCATTCACCACATAAAGGGCCGTCGGTTCCACGTCCCTGAGGGACTCAGACTTTCACGGGTTGGTTTCAGGGTTTCATCAACGCACGGAGCGGCGATGTCTGATCGCCCTGGTCCATGAGGGGACCATGCCGAGCGATTCTCGCGTTTCATTGGCTTTCCATGGACCTCGGCGGACAGATTCCGCCGCTCCGTGATTTTTGGGTCCTGCCCCTGATGTGACAATGATGTCGCAACAAATCCCTGTGCCTGCCGGGGTGAATCGTGGTGATAGGTGTTGAATAAGCAGCCGCATGAACCCGCCAACACCCACCCGCTGGAATCTCGATTTATCAGATGCCATCCCGCTCATGCGCGGCGGCCCCGGCCACCTGCTCCAAAAACCCGCCGAGGACTTGCTGCGCCTCACCGCCATGAACCGGTTTTTGCGGGACCTCAATCCGGCGGCGGGCGCCACCACCATCTTCCAGCGGGCGCTGGATTTGCTGGCGCTGCGCTATCGCGTCGATCATGGCTGCGTGGAGGCCATCCCGAGAACCGGGCCGGTCATCGTGGTGGCCAATCATCCCTTCGGCGGCGGCGACGCGTTGGTGCTGGCGCACCTGCTGGCCGCGCGGCGCAAGGACATGCGGATGCTCGCCAACAGTTTGTTAGGCCGGATGGAAGCGGTGGCGCCGTGGCTCATCGGCGTGGATCCCTTTGGCGCGGGTGCCGCATCGTCGCACCGCAACATCGGGCCGATGAAGCAAGCCCTGGCCCATCTGCGCAACGGCGGATGTTTGGGCATGTTTCCCGCCGGCGAGGTCTCCGCGTTTTCGCCGCAACACGCCACGATCCGTGACAAGCCATGGTCAAAGCACGTGGCCGCGCTGGTTCGCAAGACCGGGGCCACCGTGGTGCCGATCTGCTTCACCGGATCTAACAGCTGGCTTTTCCAAGTGGCGGGATTGATGCATCCGCTGCTGCGCACGGCGCTCTTGCCGCACGAGTTCCTGCGCTGCCAGGGCAAGGAGATCGAATTGCGCATTGGCAAGCCCATGCCCGCCTCCGCATGGTCCTTGAGCCAGGACGACCAGAGCGTGGTGGACGCCATGCGGCTGCGCGTCGACCTGTTAGGTGGCCCGCGCCGCCCGCCGCACCGCCCGCGCCCGATCCCGAACTTGCTGCCAAGATCCTGGCGCAAGCGTGTCGAAGCCCGCGAACCCGTGGCACCGGCGGGCGATCCCGCGCTGCTGGCCGCGGAAATCGACGATCTGCCCGGAGACGCCCGGCTGGCGGCCTCCGGCGAGCTGGAAGTGTGGCTCGCCGACGCCGACGCCATCCCTCACATTCTGAGCGAGATCGGGCGCCTGCGGGAGCTGACATTCCGCGAGGTTGGCGAAGGCACCGGACGGGCCCGCGACCTGGATGCGTTCGACACCCACTACCGGCACTTGTTTCTGTGGAATGCGGCCACGCGGGAAATCGCCGGGGCCTACCGCATGGGCTTGAGCGACGATCTGCTGGCCCGCAATGGGCGCGATGGGTTTTACACCCACACCTTGTTCCGCTTTCATCCGGCGTTTTTGCAGCGCCTGGGCCCGAGCCTTGAACTCGGCAGATCCTTTGTCACCGCCGCTTACCAGCGCAAGCCGCATTCGCTCTTTCTGTTATGGAAAGGCATCGGGCAATTCGTCGCGCGCCATCCGCGCTACCGCACGTTGTTTGGTCCGGTGAGCATCAGCAGTGATTATTCCATGGCATCGCGTTCCTTGATGGTCGAATTCCTCCGCCAACATCATCGCGACCCGGCCATGGAGGAATTGGTGACGCCCCGCAACCCGTTCCGCACGGCATCCCGGCTGCGCCGCCAACACGCTCACATCGCCGCGGGCTTGAAATCCATCGATGAGGTCTCATCCCTGGTCGCAGGTTTGGAGCAGGATGGCAAGGGTGTGCCGGTGCTCGTGCGCCAGTATGTGGCCATGAATGCCGTGCTCTTGAAATTCAATGTGGACCGGCTCTTCAGCGACGCGCTGGACGGCTTGGTGGTGGTGGATTTGCGGGCCGCCGATCCACGCATGATGACGCGTTACATGGGGGCGGCCGGCTGGCAGGAATTCTGCCAGGTACACTCCGCCCACGGGCGCAAACCCAAAGCCAACCCGGCACTAGCGGACTGATGCGCCTGAGCATTGTCACCGACACCTTTCCGCCCGACGTCAACGGCGTGGCCAACACCCTGCGTCGCCTGCAAGACATCCTGCGCGAGCGGGGCCATGAGGTGGAAACCATCGTCCCCGGAGACCTGCTGGACGCGGCGCTGGACCATGGCAGCATCGCCCCGCAGGACACCACCGCCAAGCTGCGCCTCGCGGCCCTGCCGCTGCCCGGATACAAGGGCTTGCGCATCGGCTTGCCCGCGCGCGGCGCGCTCGCCCAGCACTGGAGCACGCGGCGCCCGGACGTGGTTTATGTGGCCACCGAAAGTTTGTTGGGTTTCTCCGCCATCGATGCCGCCGGCGATGTCGGCGTCTGTGTCGTTTCCGGCTACCACACGAACTTTGACCAATACCTGAGCAACTATCATCTCCCGATGCTCGAGGATGTGGCCAACGCCTATCTGCGCAGCCTGCACAACCGCACCCAGGCGACTTTCGCGCCGTCGCCCGATGTCATGGCCCGCCTGCGGGGCCTGGGGTTCAACAATGTCAGGTTGTTAGGGCGGGGGGTCGATGCCGTCCAGTTCGATCCCGCCAAGCGCAGCGAGCGCCTGCGCGCCAGCTGGGGGGCCGGCGCGCATGACACCGTCGCGCTTTACGTCGGGCGCCTGGCCCCGGAAAAGAACCTGTCGCTGGCCATGAGAGCGTTCGAGGCGATGGCCGGACGTGAAACTTCCGTGGGCGGCAATTTGCGCGCGGTGTTGGTTGGCGACGGGCCGCTGCGCGCCGAATTGAGTGCCAATGCCAGCCACTGTCACTTTGCGGGCATGCGCACCGGCGACGACCTGGCCGTGCATTTCGCCTCTGCGGATATCTTCATCTTTCCGAGCCTCACCGAAACCTTTGGCAACGTCGTCATCGAGGCCATGGCCAGCGGCCTGGTGACCGTCGCCTACGACTACGCCGCCGCCGCACTCCACCTGCATCACCAGGCCAACGGCCTGAGTGCCGCGGTGGAGGATAAGCCGGCGTTCCTTGCCGCGTGCATCGCCGCGCTGGATCGCAGCCGTTGGCCCGGATGGCGGCGCGAGGCCCGCCACACTGCCGCCCGCCTCACGTGGTCCTCCGTGGTCACCGGCTTTGAAAATGACCTGCGCGACATCCTCATGAGCAAAACCTAATCCCCATGGAATGGCGCATCCTCGACGCAATCGGTCCGTTTTTCCGCGGTGTCCAACGCGGCCGCATCAACTGGTCAAAGATACCGTTCTCCGACCTAACAACCCATGGCCCTCAAGCGCCGGCGCAATGGGGCCGCATTGCCGCGGATCTAACGATCCTGGTGACGCGGGCCCGGGGCTGCGGGTTCAACGCGGTGACGCTCGATGACGTCGCCCATTTGGTTCCGCATCCCTGGCACGGTCACGGATTGAATCAGGACCTGGAGGTTTATCGCGCGGAGTTTGGCCGCTTGATCCGGATCATCAACGGGCTGGGAATGGCGGTTTTTCTAACGACAGACGCGATCCCCTGCAGCGCCGGGGTGCTGGCAGCCACGGGTGGCCGCCGGGCTGCCCTGGACCAATGGTTCCGGGAAATCATCACCAACATCCTCGATGCGTTTCCCGAGGTGCGCGGGATCATCCTGCGCATTGGCGAGAGCGACGGGACCGACGTGTGCGATCCATTGCGCAGCCGCTTGCACCTCAAGAACTCCCGTCAGACACATCGTTTCCTGCGGGGCCTGTTGCCATTGTTTGAGAGCAGGCAACGCTTGTTAGTGTTCAGGACATGGACGGTAGGCGCCCATCGCATCGGCGACCTGATCTGGCACCGGCGCACCCTCGAGGATACGCTGGGCGGATTGAATTCACCCGCCTTGCTCGTGTCCATGAAACACGGCGAGTCGGATTTCTTCCGCTATCTGCCGCTCAACCGGGCGTTCTTCAGGCTCGCGCAGCCCAAGATCATCGAAATCCAGGCGCGGCGCGAGTATGAGGGCGCGGGCGAGTTCCCGTCGTTCATCGGGTGGGACTGCGAGCGCATGGCTCGCGAGCTTGCCGGGGTGAAAAACCTGGTGGGCATCTCGGTGTGGTGCCAGACCGGCGGGTGGCACGGGTTCCGGCGCCTGGCGTTTCTGGAGGACGAGCGGCGCGATATCTGGATGCGGCTCAACGTCCAGGCCGCCAGCCGAATCCTCTGCGACGGCGCGACGGTCGAACAAGTCGTAAGCGAGGTGGCGGGGGCGGAGCATGCGGATGCCACGATGGAGTTATTGCGGCACTCCGAAACGGTTGTTAGAAAGTTGTATTACATCGAGGAATTCGCACGGCGCAAGTTGTTCTTCCGCAGGTTGCGCATTCCGCCCCTATTGCATGTCTATTGGGACTGCTTGTTCATCAATCATGCGCTGCGCAAAATCCTCATGCATTTCGTCGATGACCCGGAGCGCGCGATACGGGATGGCGAGGCCGCGTTCGACTTGTTTCCCCGGATGATCGCCCTGGCACGCGAGGCCGGGCTTCCAGTTGACGACATCGAGTTCATGCGCGACACCTTCCGGCTCATCGCGCTGGCGCGGCGCTACTATTTCCTGCCTTTCGACCCGGCCTTGCCGCCGGCCATCGAGGCGGCCAAGCGGGCGTATAAACTCCGCTGGCCGCGCTCGGAGCGCCAGCGCTACCGGATTAAAACCTCGTTCGAGCCGTTTCGCGTCAAGCGCCGCACCCTGGCCTGGACCGCGGCCCTGCTGCTGCGCAAGCGGCGCGGATACCGGATCATCGACCGCCTGTTCACCCTTGGACTGTTAGGACTTATCTACCACCTGCTGCGCCCGGCGGCGAGCAGGTCCCTGCCCAAGTTCCTGCGCGATTCGGCCATGGGAATCGACAGCTTGTTCAAGTGAGCAAGCCGCGCTCAACGCGCCGCGGAATACTTCTTGAGCCGCGCTTGTTTGCGGACGGCTTCGAACAGCTTGGGGATCGCCGATTTGCTTGCGGCATTGACGATGTAGGCCGGCAGGGAAGCGCCCGAGTCCGAGTAGATGCAGTAGGTCGCGCGTGTCTGCCGGCCATCGCTCGTCGGTTCGAGCCGCCACGAGCCTTCAGTGACCTTGACCCGAGTGACGCCCGCCTTGGGCGTCGGTCCGAGATCGTTTGCCGTCTGCCAGCGATTGCAATAACACTCCGCTCCCCCGGGCAGGTGCCTTGTCTCGAACTGGACGCGGATCGTGTAGTCGCGATCCCCCACGATGGGCGGCGAAACGCGCTGGTAGCTCACCCGCGATTTGCTATCGCGCTCGAGCACCCGGGATTCGGTGACGTATGGCATAAAATTCGGATATTCGTCCACATCGTCGAGGACGCGCCGCACCACCTCGGGCGGCATGGCAATGAGCCCCACCGCCTTGAACTCCCGAAGACCGGAGTCCTTGCGCATCCGCTCATAGATGCTCAGGTCCGGCGCTTGCGAGACGGGTGTCCATTGTGCCTCATCCTGTGCAGACACGGCCCCGACTGAGGTCGCCAGACATGCGGCCGCAATCAGGAGGGTCCGATGGGGATTGATCATCTCGGGAAATAACCTCGAATACCCGGAAAACTTATATGCGGCGGCGGCGCAGCAGCGTGAGTATTCCAAGCCCACCCACCAACGACGCAGCAGTCGGCTCAGGCACCGAGGTCACGGTGACAAAGCGGGTACCCGCGCCACCGTTAAGACCGGCCGTGGTGTCATTATAATTGATCTTCCAAGCACCGTCCGTCGCGGTAAACGTTGTGTCATCGGCGATGGTCACACCACCGAACTTGAAGGTTCCGGTTTGCGTGCCTGTGTAGCCGAACAACGTGAACTTGTCGTTCGCGGTGTAGGTCCCCAACTGCACGAGATCCAGAACGGAACCCGCGATGATGGAGAGGTTGCCACTGATATTGCCAAGGTCGGCGGTGCCCGGAGGGTAGGAACCAGCCACCGTCGAAGATCCAACGACTTGGTAACTGTAGGTTGAAGCCGCCCCCAGCGTTAGGTCGCTGCTGAAGTTCACCGTGCCAGGCGAGTTGCCGATCGCCAGATTGGTGGAAACCGTCAGGGCACCAACCACCGAACCCGATCCCGTGAGTGCGGCGACGGCGTAACCGCTCTTGGCAGAGACATCGAAGGTGCCCGCTGTGCCGAGGGTCACTCCGCTGGTGTTGTCGATCGAACCGCCGGCGGCTAGGGCCAAGGTGCCGCTGCCACTGATCGTGGTCGCACCGCTGTAGGTATTGCTGCCGGATAGCGTGACCGTGCCGCTCTGGACGCTCACCGTATTGAAGTTCGAGATAGAGCTGGAATAGGAGAAGCTTTGGCCCGCTCCGGGATTGATTTGCAGGACGTTGGTACCACCGACACCACCACTGATGCTGCCGTTGATCGAGGCGGTTCCACCGGTGATATTGAGCGTGTTGTTGCCCGCGCCCATTTCGATCGCCCTGCCATTGCTCGAGCCATCGATGGTGCCGGCGTTGGTAATCGTGTCATTGTCTGCTCCCGTGACAATTGCTGCGCTGGATCCGCCAAGGCCGGTGAGGATGGCACCGCCACGGATGGTGGCACCGGCGTTGTTAGTGATCGTGACGGTGTAGCCGCTGGCTGGACCATCGACAAAGATGCCCGAGCTGGAATCGCCCCGGATCAAGCCGCCGGAGTTATTGGTGACGGTGGCGTTGCCGTAGATCGCCTCGCGTGTTCCGGGGATGGTGAGGCTGTCATTGCCGAGCAGTGTGATCCCGAAGCCGACGGCGTTGGTGTTTCCTGCGGCGACGAGTCCCTCGATCGTGCCCGAGTTGGTGATTGTGCCACCACCGACGGTGATGCCTTCGCTGTGGGCCACGCCGTCGGCCGATATATTGAACGAGTTGACTGAACGAATCGTGCCCGTGTTGGTGACGTTGACCAGGCCGTCGACATCAATGCCGTCGCCATCATGGCTGAGGCTGTTTCCAATGTCACGACCATTGCCCGTGATCGTGCCGCCGTTGACGATAGTCGCTGTTTGGAGGGCGTTGAAACCGTCAAGATTGATGCCCGAGCCGTTATTGCCTTGGATGGTGCCGCCGAGATTATTGGTGATGCTCGTGGTAAAAGTGACGGTGTTGTTTAACGCTCCTCCTGCAATGCCGCTGCGCGCACCTTCGATGGTGCCGCTGCCGGGGGTCGCGGGCGCACCAGAACTCCAGTTGCTGGCGTTGGTGATGCTGACACCCGAGTTGTTCTGCGCATCCACTCCGTCGCTGCTGCTGCCGCTGCTGGCCGTGGCCCATGTGGATTTCATTAATCCCGCGTTGTTCACCGAGCCGTTGAGGCCGGGCCGGACGGCGTCGGCCTCCCTCGCAGTAATGTTGCCGGTGGAGAAGTTGTTGAGCGTGTTGCTTCCTGAATTCGTGTTCAGCGCGTTCCAATCGACGGCTTGATTTCCGCCCGCCGCAGAATTCTGCGAATTAATGGTGCCGTAGTTATTGAGGGTCACGGTGCTGCCCGCCTTGTTCATCTGGATGACATCGGCATCCGCGGTTTGCATCAACGCCGTCGAATTGCTGGCACTGCCATTGGTGACGGTAAGCGTGAGGGCGCCCGTATTGTCCCGAATGACGCGCCCGTTGCCCGCATTTCCACCGGTGTTAGCGGTCGTCTGCTGGATCGTGCCCAGGTTGGTGATGGTAGAGCTGCCGGTGGCCGTGACCGCGACATTGTTTCCTGTCACCGTCAGCGTGCCCGCGCTGGTAACGCTGAGGCTGTCGCTCGCTGCAAGACTCACCTTGGTGGTTGACGCGGTACTGATGGTGGTAGCTGCGCCGAATGCGGAGTTGGCTACGACCAATGACACGATTGCTAACGTGGTAAAAGGAATCACCGACGAAGGGGTCAATTTTTTGTAGGCGCAGCCGGACTGAGTTTGGCTTCGCATGAAAGTGTTTGATGGGGTGGATGGTTTCATCGTCGAGTGGGTCGCGTGAGCGATGCCTTGATAGATCCTCATCCGGCTGCTGCGATTTATTCCGTGTGACATTATCGACACGTGTCCGCCAATGGAACCACTTCAGGCTCGCCGCGGAGGAATGAGGTGACAATTTCGTTGCAACAAATCCCTGGGACTGACGGGGTGACCTCATCGGATCATGCACGGCACCACAAAGGGTGTTCGGGCTGCAAGGCGCTGATCGGTGGAGCCTTCGAGGCGGGGATTTCTAACGGACTCCTGGATTGCTGCGGAATGCCGGGTGACGCCCAAGATAGTGGCGAGGTGCTTTCCACCGAATTTTACCGAATCCTTACCCGGTCTAATAGGTGGTGCATCTCGCCTGATGTAGGCTCGTGCAAGAGTGGGATTTGTCAAATGGGCCTTTGCATTTTTTGAGTATCCGCGGCGCGACCAAGCCATACGCCGCTCAACGCACCTGAGGCTGGGAAGCCATCATGCAAACGCCAGGTGGCCGAAAACCGAGGTCTGGCAGCGCAGGCAGTTCCTTTGCCATGCTCGACGCAATCCTCCACCACCTCAGTATTAGCTATGAGGCCGATAGGCGAAGGGAAAATCGCGAAAATCAACAAGGCGGGGGCGCTGGCATGACGCCAGCGACCCCGCCCTCCCGGAATTAGCCCCTAATCCCCGGAAAACCGTCATGCCGCGGCGGCGGCGCAGCAGCGCGAGCATGCCCAAACCACCCAGCCCCGCGGCGATGGATTCGGGGATGGTCGTGATGGTTGCATATTTGCATCCGCTCAAATCTCTCACGCTGGAACCACCCGCGGCAACCGTGGCCGCGGCGGTGTTGGCTAACGTGCCGTTGACCAGCAAGGTATTCCAATACTGGTCGGCGTGGGCGCTGGCTAGAGATGCGGCGGCGAGGGCGAGAATAGCTGTTTTCATTTTATGTGGTGCTAACGGCAGCTGCGGGATTGTTTCTCCCATGTTGCCGCGACTGACAACCTGTGGTGTGTGAACATTGCGCCACAATGCTAGAATCCCCGGCAACATGGCTGCCATCTGCAATGATTCTGACAGGTGCTGCAATGCAAAGTCTTTTGAATTGGCTGGTTTCCCTTGATGATGGACCATTCCGGGCCCCACAGATCCCTCGCCCCGGATCGGGGGGGGGCACCTTCGGGACGCTTGCTGCCTATGGACAGGCTCCTTATGTGAAGAAATTGCAACATTTCGATTCTTGATCGCGCGCCGCAAGCCGGCACTTTGCCATCGAGCGTATGAATGGCACTCCAAACCCACCCAGGTCTCCGCAGCCCGCGCGCCCATACCGGCGAATCCATTACCCGCATGCAAACCACCTGGACAGGGAGTTGCGCTTGAGTACCGAGGTGGGCGTGGCGTGCTCCGTATGGCTCGCCAATCGGGGGGGACTCAGCCGAACCTGGGAACGATCCATTCGGCACGTTCACGATGTGAAGCCCGCGTCACCCGATCTCAGCCTCCCCATCGACGTATGAAGACATTCGAAGGCCTCTATGCCCGCGCCTAACCGAGGAATGCGACGTCCCCGCCCGCTTCGAGGCCGTCGAATCCAAGCTCAATCTGATCGTCGGCACCCTAAGGGTGAATCATATGGAGCATGCCTTTCTTGCCTGTCGTGCCCGCTTTTTTGTGACAGTATTGTCGCTCAAAATGCTTTCTCATGCACGAGCCGGTCGTAGTATATTCCTCTCATCAATGATAGCTTCCGATTCGCCCTCCGTCAGTTGCGCCAAGGTTCAGATCAATGTTGAATTCCTGCTGCATAAGGTGCCAGAACTTAGCCATGTCAAACAGAATCGACTCACCTGGAACGAGTTTGGCGTAAGAATCGACGAACATCTTCAACTCATTCAAGTGCCGAATCGCTCAGCGCGCGGCCAAGCCCAATCCGCAACACTTACCGAACCGTCCGACTGGAGTCGTGCCAAGGCACTTGTGCGGGCGGCGCTGGTGTCAAGAGATCCGACATACGAACCGATGCAGAAACGCCTGATCCAGTTTGAGGATTCCTCGACAGCCGCGCTCCTGTCAACGCTCAGTCTGTGGGTGGCCGGAGAGCTGGGGATTTCGGTGACATTTACCCAACCGATGGTGGCGGTGATGCTTTACGCGGCCGCCAGATCATCGAGCAATTGGTCCATCCTTCTGGACCACTGAAATACGCCAAGACCCCCATGACCGGATGGAAGTGGATCGGCCTGGCCAGCAACGGCACCGCCAAATGCTGGCTCAACGAAGTCGTCGTCGAGAACGACGTGCCCTGATCTCGCCCTCAATGACCCTGCGCTTCACAAGGGGATGAGTTTCTTCTGCGCAATGTGGTCGAAGTATCCTTTGAGGTCGGCATCCACCACCTATGTTTTCCCGGCTTCAAGTTGTTTCTCAACGCGAGCCACGGCTGCCCGTGCACTGCTCCCGGGCCGGAAGCCCTAACTCGGTGCGCTGAAGCCCCGCTCGGGATCGGTTCGATGGCATTCATCTTCCTACCCCACTTCGCTCCACGGTGATGAGCGGTTGCATGGCTACTATGAGGGCTCTGCCGCCTGCGGCTGGTTCCTGTGCGCCGCAGGAGTCTGGGTTGAAGCCATGAAGCCTTCTTACCATCCTCACTCCACTCATCCAGCGGGTTTGCGCGCCTATATTCATAACTCTTTCACAATCAGTAAAATACGGGCAATCCGCCAATCGTAATATGTCAAAACCTCTTGCAAAACGCATTGCAAATATATGGATTCCATTGTATGCTCTACGGCCCGTCGGATCAGGTCTCGTCCGGTGTTCTGCCATTTGACCGGTCCGGCGCAAGCCCAACCCCCTAAAGTCATGAAACTCGCCTCCGCTTCCGCAGTGGTGTTGATTTTGTTAGAAATGGTTGTCTGGAGCAGCGCTGCGGGCATCCGCCTCAACGAGGTCGTTTCCTCTAACGGCGCTACCATCGCCGATGAGAACGGAGATTACTCGGATTGGATCGAACTGTCCAACGAGGGCGACGCCCCGGTGGACCTCGCCGGCTGGGGCTTGAGCGACCAGCCCACGACTCCGTTCAAGTGGGTGTTTCCCCAGCGCTTCATCGCGCCCGGCGAATACCTGATCATTTGGGCGTCGGACAAAAACCGGGCCAATCCAACGGGGCCGCTGCACACGAATTTCGCAGTCTCGGCCGGCGGCGAGACCTTGGTGGTGACCGACCCGTTCGGCACGACGGTGGATAGTCTGGCAGTGCCCGCGCTGCCGCGCGACACGAGCTACGGGCACAAGCCGGGCCATGGAGACAGCGGGTTTTATTTTGAAATTCCCACCCCCGGGGCGGCGAACACCACGGCGGGCTATCCGGACCTCATGACCCCACCGGTGTTTTCCCACGTCGCCGGGTTATCCACGACGCCGTTCACCCTCGATTTGGCGACCACCGCAGGTTGGACCGTCTATTACACCTTGGATGGATCGGACCCGGATCCCACGCGGGTGGGTAAAGGTGCGCAGCCCTATCGGATCACCCAAGTGTACGGCTCATCCATTCCCATCGCCAGCCGCAGCGGGCAGGCCAACGTGTTTTCGCAAATCCCCACCACGGGGATTGTGCCTACCTGGTTGCCCACATGGCGGGCACCAACGGGCGAGGTATTCAAGGCCACCATCGTGCGGGCCCGCGCCCACGACCCGGCAACCGGTCGCCTCAGCAAGACCGTCACGCGCACCTTCTTCGTCGATCCTAACATCCAGGGGCGTTACGGCCAGCTGCCGGTCATCTCAGTGGTTTCGGATTACAACAACCTGTTCGCCGACGCCACCGGAATCTACGTGCCGGGCAAATCCTACGCCGGCAACTTCGACTTGCAGAATTTCATGTTGGATTGGAAGCGGCCGGCCAGCATTGAATATTTCGCGAGCGACGGCGCGGTCGGTTTTGCCGGTGATTATGAAATTGGCAACCAAGGGTCGAGCTCCCCGGCAAGCCCGCAGAAGGCGCTGTCGGTCACATCGCGCGCGGAGTTGGGCAGCGAGTCGATTCCCTATCCGTTGTTTGCCGGGGCGGAGTCGCCGGCCAACCGCCTGACCACCTGCAACCGCTTTATCCTGCGGGCATGGGGCAGCGCGCTCAATTGGCCGGTGTTTTTTTCCGATGCCTATCACCAGACGCTCGCCGCCACTGCAGACCTGGAGATTCAGGACTACCGCCCGGCCATCGTGTTTATCAATGGTGAATATTGGGGCCTCCACGAGATCCGCGAACAGGACAAAAACTCGTGGTATTTCCAGGAACACACCGGAATCAACCGCAACAATCCAGGCTTCGATCTGATTAGCGAAGACGGCGCGGAAGAGGGTGATTCCGTGCATTGGGACGCCACCATGGCCTATGTCAATTCGAACAATATGGCGAATGATGCCGCATACGATTATGCCTCCACCCGGATTGATGTGGCCGATTTCGCACGTTATATCGTCCACTGCGTGTACGCCGGCAAACGGGATTGGCCGGGCCAGAATGAGTTAAAATGGCGCCCGCGCACGGCCGAGGGCAAGTGGCGGTGGGCGCAGCGCGACATGGATCATGGCCTGAACGCATACGGGGCGCCCGAATACGACATGCTCGTGCAGGTCTTGCTAGGCGGCAGCGAAGGGTATGGGCCACATCCACTACTGGTGAAACTGCTGCAAAACGCCCGCTTCAAGTCGATGTTCATTAACACATATGCGGACTGGCTCAACTCGCGTGTCCTGAGCTCCGTCGAGTTGGCACGCTTCGATGCGATGAAGGCCGCACTGGCCCCCTTCATCGCCGAGTATGATTCCCGCTGGCCAAACATGCATGCTTGGGATGGCACGGCGTACGGTCGGGAAATCCTGCTGCGCCGCAACGGAGTCCGGCGCACTCAACTGCGGAATGCCTTTGCCTTGGGCGGTGACCGCCTGGTGACGCTGCAAACCGACGCCACGCAAGGAGTGATCCGCTGCAACAGCCTGGTGGTGGACCGCAATACCCCCGGCGCCTCGACCCCGGCCTATCCGTGGAGCGGAACGTATTTCCAAAACCAGCCGGTCACCCTGGAGGCGCTGCCACGCGAGGGCTATCGCTTCGTCGGTTGGCAGGTGAAGGTCAACGGTGTGATCTTGCCGCCGCTTGACAGCGATGGCGCCTATTATTCGCAACAAACGGCGATCATCCTGAATCTAACAGAACCCGCCGAGGCGGAGGCAGCCTTCGCGCTGGTCCCCAGAGCCACCTTGCATGTCTGGGATTTCAATAACCTGCTAGACCCGCTGCCCCCGACGTTCACCCTGGGCGGGGGCATGCTGGGGGTGACACCACCGGCAATCGACACCTCGGTGTCGCCTGCCTCGCAAGGGTTTGACACGGCACACCTGCGGGTCAACTACCCGCTCGGCAAAATCGTGGAGTGGCGCTTGCCGACGCCGGGTTTCCAAGCGCTGAAACTCGCGTATCTCACGCGGCGCTCCGGCAGCGGCGCGGGAACCCAGACCGTGTCCTACACGGCAGACGGCACCACTTGGACGCTGCTTGAAAGCTATCCGGTGGCCGATGCCAACCCGCAACCGAAGAGCTTCGACTTTTCCGGCATTGCCACCGTCAGCGATAATCCCAATTTTGCGGTGCGGGTGGAATTCGCGCTGGGCGGCGGCGGTAGCGTTGGCAACAACCGCTTCGACGCCGTGGTTCTCAGCGGCGTGCGCACGCGCACCCTGGTGGTCGACTCAGCGTTGGCCACCGGCGTGCATGTCAGCGCCAGCCCGCCAGACAACAGCGGTCTAACTGATGGCGTGACCGGCTTCAGCTGCCGTTATCCCGATGCCACGGTGGTGACCCTGACGGCGCCTGCCGTGAGCAACTGGGAGCGGTTTCAACAATGGCGAAAGGACGGCGTGGATCTCGGAGCCAGTCCTAGCATCAACGTGGCCATGGACAGTGATCACAAGCTGACCGCCGTATATGTGGCCAGTGCGCCGGTCATCACCGTTGATCTGGCCGACCTCGGCAGCCGCCTGGGCGACGCTGCCACGTTCCGGGTCACGGCAGGCGGCTCTGGCACCTTGTCGTACCAATGGCGTTTCAACGGAGCCGACATCCCCGGCGCCCGGACCGACACGTTGACGCTTCCGAGCGTGCTCGTGGAGAACGCCGGAACGTATGACGTGGTGGTCTCCAATGCCGTGGGCTCGGTCACCAGCCGCAGCGCCTTGTTAGAAATCGTGACCCTGGTCAACGGCAGTTTCGAGGCGGACTTCAGCGGCTGGACCGCCAGCGGCAACCTGTGGATCGAATGGGAAACTCCATATTTGGCGACCGCTGGCAGGAGCTTAGTGGCATTCAATGGCGGCCAAACCACGCCCAACGGCGTGCTGGCCCAAACCTTCGCCACCACTCCCGGCCAAGCCTTCACGCTCACCTTCGACGCCGGCGTCCTCGCCTACAACACCTACGCGCAAAGACTGCTGGTCACCCTGACCGGCACCAGCAGCTTGCTCTCACAAACCATCACCCTCACCGGCTTGGGCAGGGGTGCGACTCGCTGGCTGCCCCAGAGCTTCACGTTCGTGGCCAACAGTGCCGCGACCACCCTGACTTTCCGTGACCAGTCCACCACCACCACCAACCTCGACCTGTTACTCGACAATGTGCGAGTCGCTGCCGTGGTGATCCCACCTAACACCGCGCCAGTGGCCGTGGCCGAGGCTTACTCAACCTATCAGGCCACCCCGCTTCTGGTGGCCGTTCCAGGCGTGCTGGCCAATGACAGCGACGCCCAAGCCAACCCGCTCACCGCAGTGCTCGACAGCGGACCGAGCCATGGCGTGCTCACCCTCAATGCCAACGGCGGTTTCACCTACACGCCGGCGGCCGGCTTCACGGGCAGCGACGCGTTCACCTATCATGCCAACGACGGCAGCTTGAATTCCAACATCGTGACCGTGGGCCTCGCCGTCAATGCGCTCGCCCCCGGCATTTTGGTCAACGGCAGCTTCGAAGCGGACTTCACCGGGTGGACCACCAGCGGCAACCTGTGGATCGAATGGGATACCCCTTATGCGGCGAGTGTTGGCAGCAAGTTGGTGGTATTCAATGGCGGCCAAACCACGCCCAACGGCGTGCTGACCCAAACATTTGCTACCACGCCCGGCCAATCCTACACGCTTACCTTCGATGCCGGCGTCCTCGCCTATAACAAAAACGCACAAAAAATGCAAGTGACGCTCACGGGTAAGCACAGCCTCCTATCCAAGTCGCTCACCCTCAGCGGGGTGGGAGGTGGCGCCACCCGCTGGTTGCCCCAGAGCTTCGCTTTCGTGGCCGACAGCGCCACGGCCCTACTCAGCTTCCGCGACCAGTCCACCACCACCAACAACCTCGACCTGCTGCTTGATAATGTGCGGGTGATTACCGCCGCATCCTTGGCGGCGGCGGTGTCAACGCCTGGCGCAACCACCGGCAAGGTCCTCACACAGGTATTGCCACAGGCCCTCATCCAACCGTCCGGACTCATCGGCATTCCAGAGCTCTCTGGCACCCTGGGTGCCATGACCATCCGGATGACAGCCCCTCAGACCGGGTCCTATATCTTGGAACGCTCGCCCGACCTCAACACCTGGCAATACGTCGGCGAAATCCCATGTGCCGCCCAGCAATGCATGGAATTCCACGACACCCAAGAACCGCCCAGTGCCGAGCGGCCCAAACCGGCGCTGTTCTATCGGATAGGCATGCGACCCACTTCAAACGCCGAGTGAACCGGCCCACTGCGCTTACCGGCCACCTGCAAATAGGTCGAGACCATGCACTGTGAGGAGGTCATGGGCGGCGTCAGTCCTCGCATGGTAACATGAGCTCGAGGATGCGTAGCTGTTGTCTCAAGCCAAAGGTCCCGCCAGGTGGCGCGCTCTCGCCGAGAGCGCACGCGCGGGCGACGCCAATGATCCCGCCAGGTGCGGAAAAGAATGCGACGGCCGCCGAGCGCCGCAACCTTTTCCAAGCTCACGGCGCGAGCCGCTCGATCTGCCAGCGGGTGTCGATTTTCCGATAGAGGAACCGGTCGTGGAGGCGGGCCGGGCCGCCCTGCCAGAACTCGATGGCATCGGGCACCACCCGGAAGCCGCCCCAGAACGATGGCAGAGGAACCTCGCCCTGGTGGAATTTGGCGCGCATTTCAGCGAGTTGGTGCATCAGGAATTTGCGCGAGGTGATCACCTCGCTCTGGTTGGAAACCCAAGCCCCGATCTGCGACTCGCGCGGGCGCGAGGTGAAGTAGCGCAACGACTCGGCGGTGCTGATTTTTTCGGCGTGGCCTTGGATGATGACTTGCCGCTCGAGGGTGATCCACGGCAACAACAGCGAAACCCGCGGGTTGTGGGCGATTTGTTTGGCCTTGCGGCTGCCATAGTTGGTGAAAAACACGAAGCCCTGCGCGTCGTAGTATTTGAGCAGCACGGTGCGCTGACTGGGCATGCCGGACTCGTCCACCGTGGCTAGGGTCATCGCGTTGGGTTCATGCACCTCGAGCTCGGTGGCTTGGCTGAACCACGCGGAAAACTGCGCGAACGGATCCGGGTTCAGTTGCGCGAGGCTGAGCCCCCGGTCGGAATATTCTTTGCGGAATTCGGCCAAGTCCATGCCCCAGCCGTAGCCGCGCCGGGCCGGGCATGCAAGACATCCATGACTTTACCAGCGGATCGCAGCGGCAGCCCAGGTCAGGCCGGCGCCGAAAACCACCAGCACAATGTGGTCGCCGCGTTTGAAGGCGCCGGTGCGATTGGCTTCGTCCAGGGCGATGGCCACCGCGGCCGCCGAGGTGTTGCCGTATTTGTCGAGATTGATGAAGACGCGCTCGTTGGGCACGGCGAGGCGGTCGGCGATGGCATCGATGATGCGGCGGTTTGCCTGATGCGGGATGATGCAGGCGATGTCCTCGGGGTGCCAGCCAGCGCGCGCGATGACTTTTTCGGCCGCTTCCTTCATCCGGTTGACGGCGACCTTGAACACCTCCTTGCCCTGCATGTTGAGGGTATGGAGGTTGTCATTGACGTTGCTGTGGGTAATCGGGCAGGCGCAGCCGCCACCGGGGATCATCAGCAAATTCGTTAGATTTCCGTCGGTGCCCATTTCGGTGGCCACGATGGATCCTTCTCCGGGTTCGGCGCGGCGCAACACCGCGGCGCCGGCACCATCGCCAAACAACACGCAGGTCGAGCGGTCCTCCCAATTGGTGATGGACGAGAGTTTTTCCGCGCCGATGATGAGCGCGTTTTTGAAGGCTCCGTCGGAGATCAGACGCTTGGAGATTTTCATCGCGTAGAGGAAGCCCGAGCAGGCCGCCGAGATGTCGAAGGCCACCGCGCGCGACGCGCCGAGGCCTTGCTGGACATAGCAAGCCGTGGCGGGCGTGATGGTGTCCGGGGTGATGGTGGCCACGATGATGAGTTCGAGATCCTCGGCGGCCAGGCCGGCTTGCGCGAGCGCGCGCTCGGCGGCCTTGGTGGCCATGTGGGAGGTGAACTCGCCCTCGGCGGCGATTCGGCGTTCGCGGATGCCCGTCCGGGTGAAGATCCATTCGTCGCTGGTATCCACTTTGGTGGAGAGCTCCGCGTTGGTTAGAATTCGGTCCGGAACGTAGCTGCCGGTGCCTGCGATGCAGACGTCGATGACGGATGTCGTTTCACTCATGCGGCGGGAGACTGGTGCCGGGACCGGGTCGTCACAAGCGCGAAGTTTCGCGGCGCGTCATAAGCGGGTGCGGGACAAAAAATCAAGGAGCGGCGGAATCCGTCCACCGAGGTCCATGGGAAGCCAATGAAACGCGAGCATCGCACGGAATTGGCCCCTCATGGACCAGGGCGATCCGACATCGCCACTCCTTGTGTGCCTAAGGTGCTCTTCTTTTTGTCCCGCAACACGTCATAAGCCTCGCACCAAGTCTGGAGTCGGCAGCGGGTTGGCGGCCGCCAGCGGCAGCGCGGCCAGGGCCGCCTCGATGTGCAAATTGACGCGGTTGCCGGCGGTTTCCATGCCCACCCGGATGGCATTGCGCACGGCCAGCGCGGACGAGGATCCGTGGGCAATAATCACCACCCCGTTCACCCCGAGCAGCGGACTGCCGCCGTAATTCTCATAATTGTATTTTTGCTTGAGCGCCTTGAACGCGCCTTGGGCGAGCATGGCGCCGCAGAGGCGCAGCGGATTGCCTTGAATTTCGGTTTTGAGCCACCTGGCGACGGCCTTGGCGGTGGCTTCCACGGTTTTGAGCATGATGTTGCCCACGAAGCCATCGCAGAGGATGACGTCGAGTTCGCTTTCAAACAGGTCGCGGCCCTCGACATTGCCGACGAAACGGATGCCCGGGGTTTGTTTGAGCAGCCTGAAGGTTTCCTTGGTGAAGGAGGTGCCTTTCTCGTCTTCCTCGCCGTTGGACATCAGGCCAACCTTGGGATGCTTGACGCCCAGCACGTTGTGCGCGAAGGCCGTGCCCATGACCGCGTAGGCGACGAGGTGCTCGGGCTTGGCCTCGGGATTGGCTCCGGCATCCAGAATGTGGCAGAGGCCGAATTCGTTAGGGATGGCGGTCGCGATGCCGGCCCGGTCCACGCCGACGAGCGTGCGCAGTTTCAAGGTGGCGGCGGCCACGGCGGCGCCGGTGTTGCCGGCGGAGACAAACGCGTCGGCGCGGCCGTCCTTGACCATTTCCATGGCCACGTTGATCGAGGATAGCTTCTTGCGGCGCACGGTTTTGGCACCGGGTTCGGCCATCCCGATGACTTCGGGAGCGTGCACGATGCTGACGCGCGGATGGTTGAGGTCGAGGCCCTGTTTGGCGCACGCCGCCTCCAACACCGCCTGATCGCCCACCAGAAACAGCTGCCGCAGTTTCGGATAACAACGCAGGGCGTCGATGGCTCCTCCGATATTGACGGCGGGGGCGTGATCCCCACCCATGGCGTCCAGGGCGACTTTCATGCGGGTTCAATCATGCGGCTAGGCGGCGGGGTTGCTGGGGAATGCCATGCGATTGAGCAACGCCCAAGGAATTCCCCAGCCGTTGCCTTGTCATACTTCCCCTTAGCGTGGGGTTAAAGAGCTTCGACCTCGAAGACTTGCCGGTCGCGATACGAACCGCAGGATGGGCAGGCGATGTGCGAGGGCACTTTGCTGCCGCATTCAGGGCAGTTCTTGAAGATAGGAGCGCGCCAACGGTTGGCACCACGGCGCATTTTCTGACGGCTTTTGGATTGGCGGCGCTTTGGTACGGCCATGATCTTGTTTGGTTTAGAGTTGGTCCTTGAGGTCCTTGAGGTTGTCGAGGGCTGACCAGCGGTCATCACTCTCGGCGCGGGGCGGAGTGGGTAGCCCATCTTCAGGCGGTTTGTCCACTGATAAATATCGGGGGTCGATTTCGCAGCTGCCCGGGTCGTCGCCATCCTCGCAGCGCGGGTCCACCGGGAAATTGAGCAAAACCTCTTCGCGCAAGGCTTCCGTGGCGTCGATCTCGCCCTCATTTTCGATCTCAATGGCCATTGCGGCCGCGTCCAACCCGATTGTCTGAATGAAGGGATGGAGCGTCCGGACGCAGGTAAATTCGAACGGCGCGCTCAATGAACCGGTCAAAAGCAGCTCGGAACCGAAGCGCTGCACCCACAAATCGTATTCCAACGGCCCGACCGCCTGGGCGTCACCGGCTGGCAGGTCAAAAATTTCTTTGGGCAATTCGCCCGCAAAGCCCTTCCCGTCTTCGGGCAGGGCTGACAGATCAATCTTCAAACGTGGTTTCATGGCGGCCAGTGTAGTGGGCCGCCGCCCACCGCCAAGCCGCAATTCACCGCGCACGCCATGGCCGGGCCAAAGGTCGCGCCAGCGTGGTGGCCCAGCGCGGAATCTGTGGGTGTGCGGGTCACCGCACGATTGGGGATGCCCCTAGCAGGCAAACCGCCCCATACCTTCTGACGAACGCGCGAGCGCCGTGATTTGTCGTTTGGCTGCGAAATCATGGCTGGCGCTGGCAACAGCCGCGGTTGGGCGATACGACATGAGCTAAGCCCATGCCCGCAATCTCAGCCTTTCCGGCCAGATGCGCCGACTGAAGTCAGTGCTCCGTTGTGCGGTCGCAGTGACTCATCGTTCCACGCCCAACGCGCGGGTTCTGGCGCCAGAAACGCATGGATCGCGGTGCGGGTGGTGCGCCTGCAAGGTTTGCCGCAATGTGACAGGATCGTCACATTTATGCCATTGAGGAGAAATCATCGGCGCAAGTAGCTTGCGGTGGCCCGGGGTTCCGGCCAACGCATGAGGGTTTTCCGTTCATTTTCCGCTTGGGTATCACCGTCTGTCACATGGACAGGGGTCGTTGCGTCCCTGGGTTTTACGGCTTTGCTTCAATCCCTAACTGCCCAGGAAATCACCCGCTTCTACATCCGTGAATACCGCGTCGAGGGGGCGCGGCGGCTGCAGAAGATCGAGGTCGAGGAGGCGGTCTATCCGTTTCTCGGGCCGGCGCGCACCCCGGCCGACGTCGAGCAGGCGCGCGCGGCGCTGGAAAAAGTCTATCACGACAAGGGCTACCAGACGGTGTCGGTGGGCGTCCCGCAGCAGGACCCGCGGCGCGGCGTGATCCGCCTGGAGGTCGTGGAGGGCAAGGTCGGGCGGCTGCGCGTCAATGGCGCGCGGTTCTATCTGCCCAGCGGCATCAGGCGCGAGGTGCCGTCCTTGGCAGAGGGCAACGTGCCGGAGATGAACCGGGTGACCCAGGAGATCATCGGGCTCAACCGGTTGGCGGACCGGCGGGTCACGCCGGTGCTGCGCGCCGGGGTCGATCCGGGCACGGTGGACATTGATCTGAACGTTGAGGACAGGCGGCCGTTGCACGGCTCGCTGGAACTCAACAACCGCTACAGCGCCAACACCACCGAGTTGCGCCTCAACGGCTCGCTGAGTTATTCCAACCTGTTTCAAATGGGCCACACCGGCGGGGCGAGTTTCCAGCTCGCCCCGGAAAAAACCGCCGATGCGATGGTGTTTTCCGCCTACTACCTGGCGCGCGTCTCGGACGGCGTGAGCCTGATGCTCCAGGGCACCAAGCAAAACAGCGACGTCTCGACACTGGGTGGCGCGGCGGTCGGCGGCCGCGGCAAAATCGTCGGTCTGCGCGCGCTCTACGACCTGCCCTCGACGGACAAGTTCTATCAAAACCTCAACATCGGAATCGATTACAAGAATTTCCAGGAGGACCTGGTCATCGGCGGCACCACGATCTCCTCGCCGATCCAATACTACCCGCTCACCGCGAACTACGGTGCCACCTGGCTGGCGGATCGCAGCTTCACCGAGTGGAACAACTCGCTCAATTTCCACCTGCGCGGCCTGGGTAGCGCCGAGTTGGATTACGCGAACAAGCGCTACAACGCCGATGGCAGTTATGTCTATCTGCGCAGCGACCTCGCCCACACCCACGACATCGCAGGCGGCTCGCAGGTTTTTGGAAAGATCCAGGGCCAGCTCGCCAGCCAGCCGCTCATCAATGGCGAGCAGTTCGCCGGCGGCGGCCTGGGCACCGCGCGCGGCTACCTGGAAGCCACCGCGCTGGGTGACAACGGCCTGTTCGGCACCGTCGAGTTCCGCAGCCCGTCGCTCATCGGTGCGCCTGGCAAAACCGGCACCCGCGCCGACGAGTGGCGGTTCCACGCGTTTGCCGACGCCGGGGTGCTGGGGATTTACGACGCCCTGCCCGGCCAAATTCAAAGCTCGCGCTTTGCCAGCGTCGGCCTCGGCACGCGCTTCAAGGTTTTGAACCATTACAACGGCTCGCTCGACGCCGCCGTGCCGCTTATCGACCAGCCCGACGCCCAGTCCGGTGACATCCGCATCACCTTCCGCGGGTGGGCCGAATTCTAATATCCAACATCATCCTTCATCCCATGACCCGACGATTCTCCGCCCTACTTCCCGCCGCTTTGTTAGCCGCGTTTACCCTGACCAGCGGCCTGCACGCGCAAGACGCCGCCTGGTGGAACCCCGCCTGGTCACAGCGCCAGAAGCTCACGCTCGACACCGGCAGCAGCGCCGCGGCCGTCACCGAGGATGCGGGCGGCGCGACGGTGCTGGTGCGCCTGTTTGAAGGTAACTTCCACTTCACCGCCACCCGCGAGGATGGCAGTGACCTGCGCTTCGTGGCCGCCGACGGCAAGACCGTGCTGCCCCACCAGATCGAGCGCTATGACAGCCTGCTCAACGAGGCGTTCATCTGGGTCAAGCTGCCTGCCGTCAAGGCCGCCACCACCGAATCCTTTTATGTCTATTTCGGCAATGCGGACGCCGCCATGCCCGCCGCCGGCAAGCCCACCGACGCGTTCGACGCCGACACGCTGCTCGACTATCACTTCGCCGGTCGCGCCGCCGCCCCGGCGGATGCCACATCTAACAATAACAACGCCACCACCGTGGCTGCCACCGCCGAAGGCTCGCTCATCGGCAGCGGGCTCAGGTTGTCGGGTGCCGCCCCGATCAGCATTCCCAACTCCGCCACCCTGGAGTGGAAAGCGGGCCAAACTCTAACGATTTCCACCTGGCTCAAGCCCGGCGCGCCGCAGGAAAACGCCGTGATCCTCAGCCGCGCCGATGGCAAGGCGTCGCTGCGCCTGCTGTTGGATAAAGGAGTGCCGGTCATCCAGCTGGATGACGCGCGCAGCCAGCCCGGCGCCCCGCTCGCCGCCGGAGCCTGGAGCCATCTCGCACTGGTGGCCAACGGCAAAACCTTGAAGCTGTTTCTTAACGGCGCGCTTTACGCGAGTGTCGACGGCGGGCTGCCCGCTCTAACCACCCCGCTCGTGCTGGGCGGACTGGCCACTGAAACCGCAGACACCAAGGCGCTGGCCGGCGAGCTGGATGAGTTTTCCATCTCTCGCGTCGCGCGCTCGGCGGGCTGGGTCAAGCTGGCATCGGTCAACCAGGGCGGCAGCGATGCCGGCCAGCGCACGCTGTCGCTGGGCGCGCTCGAGGGCGAGGGCACCAAGCCGCAAAGCAAGGTCATGGAGCACTTGTCGCTCTTCGGTGACATCGCCAACAACATGATGTTCGACGGCTGGATCTCGGTGGGCATCTGCGCCATCATGATTATCATCGGCTGGACGGTGGCCGTGCGCAAGTTCCTCTATCTGAACTCCATCGAGAAGGGCACCCGGGTCTTCCTCAAGCAGTGGAAAAGCCTGTCCACCGACCTCACCGCGCTCAACCCGGACGACTCCTCCAACGTCAGCAGCCTCGGCGGCCAGGTCGATCCCTCGGAACAGGGCATGATCGAAAAATCCCCGCTGTTCCACATCTATCAGATCGGCTCGGAGGAGATCCGCCACCGCCTCGACAAGGACAACAACCGCGTCCAGGGGCTCTCGGGCCGCTCGATCCAGGCGATCCGCGCCAGCCTGGACGCGGGCCTCGTCCATGAAAGCCACCGCCTGTCCGACGGGCTGGTGTATCTGACCATCAGCATCGCCGGCGGGCCGTATGTCGGTCTGCTAGGCACCGTGGTGGGCGTCATGATCACCTTTGCCATCATCGCGCGCTCCGGCGAGGTCAATGTCAACTCGATCGCGCCGGGCATCGCCTCGGCGCTGCTCGCCACCGTGGTCGGGCTGGTCGTCGCCATCCCCGCGCTCTTCATCTACAGCTATCTGAACGGCCGGATCAAGAACTCGCTGGCGCTCATGCAGGTGTTCATCGACGAGTTCGTCGCCAAGATGGCCGAGTTCTACCGCCCGGCAAGCGAGGTGACCCAACACACCGACTCGCCCTGATGATGAGACGTATGAGAATCATGCGACTTATGAATTTCTAAATTTCCGAATTTCAGCTTTCAGCCTTTCAACTTTCAGCTTTTCCACCATGGCCTCCGCCGACGAAAAAAACTTTGATGACATCAATGTCACGCCGATGGTGGACCTCTATCTGGTGCTGTTGTTGATTTTCATCATCATGACCACCGCCAGCGTGCAGGGCGTGAAAGTCAACCTGCCCAGCGCGAGCAAGGCGGCCGCCGCCAAGCTCGAGGCGCCCAAGACCCAGGCCATCACCATCGACACGGAGGGCCGGATCCGCCTCAACACCCTGCCTGTCACGCTGGCCGAGCTCGAAAGCAAGCTCGGCCAAATCAAGGCCGCCACCCCCGACGTGCCCGTGGTGGTGCGCGGCGACCGCCAGAGCCAATACCAGGGCATCATGGACGTGCTCGATGTGCTCGGCCGCCTGGGCATCAACCAGATCGGGCTGGCCACCCAGGCACCGCAAGCTGGCAAATAACATTTTGATATGCATTCGAAACTTCCCATCCAACCCAAAGCCAACCGCAGCCGCCTGATCATCGGGATCATGCTCGGCCTGGTGCTCTTGGGCGGCGTGGTTTCCTTCCTGAGCTCGGGCGCAAAAAGCAACAAGCCGATGGTCCACGCCAACGACATCGTCACCATCACGCTGCCGCCTCCGCCGCTGCCTCCCCCGCCGCCGCCACCACCGCCCCCACCGCCCAAGGAGCAGGAAATGATCCAGCAGGACCCGGTGGCCGACGACGAGCCTCCGCCGGACACCGCGCCCATGGATGCCCCTCCAGCCGTGGATCTAACGACCGGGATCGCTGGCAACGGCCCCGACATGGGCTTGGGCCGCGGCAACGGCAACGGCCAAATCGGCGGCGGCAAGCGCCGCGGCTCTGGCAGCAAGTTCGGGTGGTATGCCGCCAAGGTCCAGAGCTCCATCGCCGAGGCCCTGCGCCGCAACCCCGCCACCAAATCCGGCAGCATGAGCCTGCAGGTGCGCATCTGGCCGGATTCCAACGGCCGCGTCACCCGCGCCCAACTCGTCGGCACCACCGGCAACGCCGCCACCGACCAATCCATCAAGGACCAGGTGCTCACCGGCCTGCAGCTCCCGGAGGCTCCGCCCGCCGACATGCCCACACCCATCGTTTTGCGCATCACCGCCCGCAAGGCGGCTCTCTAACACACTCTTCCCATGTCATCCATCCGCCTCTTATGCCCCATCGTCGCCCTGCTGAGCGCCTTGAGCCTGCTCCGGGCCGAAGAACCCGCCACGCAAACCACCCCGGTTGATACCGCCGCCGCGCCGCCCGCTGGCGACTTGCCGGTTAGTCCCGCCGCGCCTTCTCCCAACGTCACGGTCAATTTGATCAGCCGCCTGGTCCAGAAAGGCATCCTCACCCAGGCCGAGGCAGGCGAAATGATCAAACAAGCCGAGGCCGACGCTGCCACGGCGGCGCAAACCACCGCAGCCATGCAAACCGCGGCGGTGCTGCCGCCCGTGCCCACCGCCGACGACCTGCGCGTCACCTACATCCCGGAAGTGGTGCGCAACCAGATGCGCGACCAGATCAAGCAGGAACTCATGGCCCAGGCGCGCAGTGAAAAATGGAGCGAAAAGTCCGCACCCGATTGGACGTCCAAGTTCCGGCCCTTCGGCGACATCCGCGGCCGCTACGAAAGCACGATGTTTCCCGCTGGAAATGACAACTCCGGCGCCTTCCCCAACTTCAATGCCATCAACACCGGTGCCCCATTCGATACCTCAGGCGTCCAGTTTTCCCCACAATACAATGTCGATCAAAACCGCCAACGCGAGCGACTGCGCGCCCGCCTCGGCACCGACATCATGCTCGGCGAGGGCTTCAACGCCGGCATCCGCATCGCCACGGGCGACAGCAACACCCCAACCTCGACCAACCAGACGCTGGGCGGCTCAGGCGGCAATTTCTCGAAATACCAGGTTTGGCTGGACCGCGCGTTCCTGAGTTATGACGCGGGCCCCGGCGATGGCGAGGAGCTCGTGTTCCTGATGGGCCGCTTCGACAACCCGTTCTTCTCCACCGAAATCCAGTGGGACGACGACCTCGGCTTCGACGGACTGGCGCTGCGCGGCAAGGTGAAGCTCACCGACCGCGTGTCCACCTTCTTCACCGCGGGCGCCTTCCCAGTTTACAACACCGACTTCAACTTCGCGTCCAACCAGCCGTCCAAGTTTTCCAGCACCGACAAGTGGCTCGCCGGCGCCCAGATCGGCATCGACTGGAAAATCGCCACCGATCTAACCGCCAAGGTCGGCGTTGCCTACTACGACTTCCAAAAGATAGCCGGCCAGCTTTCCACCCCGTTCATTCCGCTGAGCGCGAACGACGCGGGCTCCACCGACACCACCCGCCCCGGCTTCGCCCAGCGCGGCAACACCTACATGCCCCTGCGCAACATCGACAACTCGACCGCCCTCAACGACTACGGCAACAAATACCAATACCAATACTACGGCCTCGCCAGCGAGTTCCGCAACCTCACCCTGACCGGCAAGATCGACTATGACGGCTACGACCCGGTGCGCCTTTCGCTGTTAGGAGAGGGCACCAAGAATCTCGCCTTTGACTCGTCGGCCATCAACGCCATCGCAGTCAACAACCGCAACTCCGGTGCCGGCACCTTCGCCGGCGGCGACACCGCCTGGAACCTCCAGTTCCAGGTCGGCAAGCCAGCCTTGGAAAACTTCGGCGACTGGCAGGCCGGCTTCGGCTACCGCTACGTCGAGTCCGACGCGGTGGTGGACGGCTTCACCGACTCGGACTTCGGCGGCGGCGGCACCAACGTCCAGGGGTTCACCCTGGGTGGCAACTTCGCCCTCTCCAAGGCGGTGCGCTGCGCCCTGCGCTGGATGAGTGCCAATGAAATCTGCGGCCCGCCGCTGCGCTCCGACATCCTCCAGTTCGACATCAACGCCAAGTTCTAACATGATCATGAAATTTCTCATTACCCACTCTGTTCGGTTAGCGTCCTTTGACAGGAGAACAGGCTGCCAGCCCAATCCGCTTCAATTAAGAAATTCCAACCGCAGATGGACGCAGATGAACACAGATGAAATCAAAAAT
>Ga0114958_10000476_pt1 | contig 34160 bp, 42 predicted proteins | sample C_130208_EF_Meta_FD_89577 | JGI IMG/M metagenome (GOLD analysis project Ga0114958, IMG submission 89577) | Freshwater microbial communities from Lake Croche, Canada to study carbon cycling - C_130208_EF_MetaG | ecosystem: Environmental > Aquatic > Freshwater > Lake | place: Lake Croche, Canada... | reverse complement strand
TCTTCTTATTCGCATGTCTATCATAATGACTTTTTTGGTCGAATTCCATCTTACAGTCTTGGCACACATAACTCTTTCCCATTTTACTTTATATATATAATATACTTTATAAAATAATCTTTATATCAATTTTTTCTAATTTTACTAAAGTATTTTTTAACCGATAAATTGGTTAATTTAGGTTAATTAAATATCTATAATTTATAATATTAAATATTAACTGTTCTTTTGTCATCTTTTTACTAATTTTTAAATTAATCTTTTCATCATATTATTTTTTAGCATTTCTTACTATCTTTTTCTTATCCGCTTCTCCTACTAAACTACCATCAACTATCATAGCTTTACCAGCCGTTAATACACTCGCTAAACGTGCAAATGCCCAACTTTTCGGTGTCTGATTGGGTCTGCTACCTCCTGATCCATACGCTCCAATACCCTTTTTAATTATAGTATCAACATCAGTATGTGGAAATTCTTCTTTAACTCTTTTAATATCAGTTACTGGATAACCATATATTCTTTGAAACTTAATTGCATAAGGTGAATGTGTTTTACTTTCACTTACTTTCTCTCTAACTCTTACCAAACCTGTCTTCTTATACACTTCTTTTGATTTTTCAATCTCGTTTATTTGTTTTTCTTTTTGCTTTGCTGTTAATCCTGCAACATATTTTTTGGGTAATCCTGATTCTTTATCTTTTGGAGTACGCTTTAATTTAGGCACCATACTATTATATTATATTAAATTTATTTTAAATTAATTATTCACTCTCACTACCATCTATATTAGTCCCTACTACAATACCAATTGTACAAAAATCTTTGTAGCATTGAGTATTAGATCCTAACATCTTTTTCTTAATTAATTTATTTAATTTATTTGCTTTTAATGCAGTATGTAAATCATTTGCTGTAACATTCTTATTAATTACAATATCACGATAAACATCAAATATAATATCTTTCCTTAACGTGCTTGTATTAAAAATACCAAAATAATCACACAAAACCGCACTGCTAGTTGGTAATTCATTGTCTAAACAGTTCTTGACTAATGTCTCACTCGTTAGCATTTTTTAATAATATTATTAATTAGTATTATTTATATATTTCAATTTTTAAATTAATCATTCACTCTCACTACCATCTATATTAGTCCCTATACGATATTTTAAGGCCATGAAAGGTGAGCGTAGCGAACTGAGGAGCATAGCGACGAAATGAAGCCGTATGCGTAGTTTTTTTAGGCCATGAAAGGTGAGCGTAGCGAACTGAGGAAGCGTAGCTGACGAAACGAAGCAGTATGCGTAGTTTTTTTAAATTAATCATCGCAATATCTTTGTCTCAATATCTCCACTTGACGTAGAGTAATAAATCTTATGAATCTTATAACCCTTCTTAATCGCCTGGGTCTTCATATACTCTTCACAATTATGACACGGCGCAGAAGAACACAATCCTCCTGTACTCGTAATTCGAATCACCATAATATCCACCTTGACTGGCTTCTTATGCTTGTCTCGCGGCTTTAGCTTATTTACTGCATCTACTTCTGCATGTGTTGTACAAAACTTGTGATAACACCTATAATTGTTGTAACCTACACTGAGGTTCTTTAAGATAACGTTCCTTGCCAGAGGCACAGAAGATAGATGCCGCATGGGAGAAGTTCTCACCACGCGGCTTAATAGACAATCGGAACAATTGGAGAGTATTTATCAATGCTTGCATCTTATTTATACGTACTATTATTTAAATAGCTACAATACTATTATTTTTTCAATTTTTTATTTAAAAATTGACAATTTAAATAAATACATATATTAATGAATAATACCAAAATGTTAGGATCAATTTCAAATATATATGCGCATATAATTAAATTAATGGTTCCCTCATTCTATTTTAGTAATACAACTAAAAATATTAATATTATTAATACATATGATTATAAAATTAGTTTAATGGAGGAAGGTAAATTAAAATAAATTATGCAACTTCATTATCATTACTATCTTCAATGTCTTCTTCATCGTCACTACGCTCATCTTCAACATATTCGCTATCCCATACTGCTTCCCCATTATGAGATGGATTCTTAAAAGTTACAACTTCAATTTCACTGTGTTTCATATTCCAAAAAGTATTAGAATCTTCTGTCATTTCTTTAGTAACTTCTTGTTTAACTTCATCATCTGCACCATATAGGATAAATTTAAGAGTAACTTCCGAAGTTTCCAGAATAAGTTCTCCAGTAAAATTCATAAATCTCACAATATCATCATTAGTGTCTTTTTTAAAAGCACCATTATGATATTCTAAGATATTTTCACATATTTCAACAAGCGTTTTGCCTGTAATAATATCAGTTTTATCATCGATTGTGTTCTTTGACTCGAAAACAAACATTCTTATTTATATTTCTTTTTTTGTTATTAATATTATATAGTTTCAATATAATATTATTTCAACTTTTGATATATGTAGCCATAAATTGATTCATATCCATCGCCCCCATACTCACATTACATTGATGACATATTGGTCGTAAATTATCCAATGTAGTACTACCACCCTTTGATTCAGCCTTTACATGACCCGCCTCAAAATCTATCTGTCTTATATCTTGATGCTTGCAACAATAACATTTGGCTTTTCCTTTAGTTTCTCCAATGTACTTATCCCATACCATTTTTTTTAATGTTTTTGGTATCGCTTTTTTTTTCTTCTTCTTAAATTTCTTATTTACATATGACTTTGTTGTAACACTCGGCGATTTTGATAACTTTTTTTGCTCTTTTCCTATACATGACCCCATTACTATTATTAGTAATTAATATTTATATTTTAATTACTTTCTGGTTTTTCTTCTTCTTTTTTAATATTATCATTTTTTTCTGATAGTTTTTCTTCTACTGGTTTTTCTTCTACTTGTTTATCATCTGGTTTTTCTTCTTTATCAACTTTAATATTTTTATTAGATGGATGACGTGCTATTTTATATTTATGAACATTTTTATAACGTGACCTCTCTTTATTTATTCTTGACAATTCATCTTTTAACTTCTCATCAATTTCTACTAAATCTAATTGTAATCTTTGCATAAATTCATAATAACTTTTCTTAATAATTTCTTCATGTTTTTTATTTTTAGCTCCTTTTAATAGTACTGATAATCTATCTTCACCATATGTGTCTATTTCATTTATCGCTCTTAATATATTATCTTTTTGTTTTATTATCATATTTAATTTATTATTTTGAAAATGTACTTTTGGTTTTTCTATATCTGATTCTTCACTAGATTCACTTTCAGGATCTACTGCCATTGATACTGACATATTTTTCATATCATTAGGTGATGTTATTTGATCTTTAGCACCCATATCTATTAACATATCATCAATATATTTTATTTTAGTTTTTGCAGCTCTAATTCTGTCTGAATATGATATTCCAAAATTTGGTCTAAGTTCTTCTGCTTTTTTCTTCCAATCTTCAATTACTGCAATTAATTCTTCTTTCTCTTTAATTAATTTTATTTTTCTAATTTCATCCTTTCTACTATTCTTATTATCATTAATATTTTCTAATATATCAGCTAAATGTGTTTTACTTAATATCGCCTTCGAACCATTAACATAATATATTAATGGTTCTTTGATCCTTGTTCTTACAAATGATGATACATTAACATCTTTCTTTAATAAATCACTATATTGATCTTTATGCTTCCATATTAAATATGATGCATCTCTTCTTAGTCTAGTCGGTAACTGTAATTCAGATATAATTAATGTTGTAAAATCTATCCACTCTTGTTTAATTTTAATATATACTTCTAACTGTTCTTGCACTTGATACACTTTCATATATCCTGAACTTATCGTAATTAAAAAAGAAAACACTGTCAATATAACTGTATATGCTGTCGTTATAGTTACATTCGCAAATTGTGACGCCGATAATGTTCCCGTTAATGTTGATAATGCTATACCTAATATACTGTTCCACCGCAAAAATGATCTATTAACTTCACATGCATAATCTAATAAACGAATATGATACGTACCAATACCAACCCATTCATGTAATGTATCCTCATTTGTACCATCCCAATGAGTACCATACTGTTTTGCTAATTCACTGAATTTACCTATATCATTTACATCTACATCTATTTTAATATTATTTCTATCTTCTTTTGGAATAGCATCTTCATCTCCCATAAAATTATGAACTAAAAAATTATATAAATAGTTATATTTATTTATTCTAAAATGTGTGGAATTCATGCTGTTTTATCCTATTTTAATAAACAACAATTAATTGAGTATTGTTGCAATGCTAAAAATTTATCTGCTCGAGGTCCCGACGACCATAAAACATATTCCGATCCAAATATTATTATGAATTTTTTCCGCCTTAGTATTAATGGTATTGGTTCTGGTGCTCAACCCATGATATATAAAAATTACGTACTTATGTGTAACGGCGAAATTTATAACCATAAACAACTAGAAAAATTAATTGATTATACTAATACTACAGGTTCCGACTGTGAAATTATTACACCATTGTTTGAAAAATTCGGCATTGAAAAAACATGTACTCTTTTAGATGGTGTGTTCGCTTTTATTATTTGGGATACTAATAAAAAAGAATTATATGTTGGTCGTGATCGTTTTGGTGTAAGACCATTATATTATTCATTTGATAATAATATTTTACAAATATCTAGTGAATTAAAAGGTATGAATATTATTGATAAAATATCTCATTTTCCACCTGCAAGTTATGGAATAATTAATAGTACTTATTATATTAGTTTTAAAATTAATCCCTATTATCTATATTCTTGGAATGAAAATCCAGTATTAAAAAATGATTATCGTGAAACATTATATTGTATTTATGAAACATTAAATACTGCGGTTAGAAAACGAATGATGACTGAACGACCAATTGGATGCCTAGTTAGTGGTGGATTAGATTCTAGTTTAATCGCCGGATTAGTCCGCAAATACTTACCCAGAGATAAACAACTCCGAACGTTCTCCATTGGATTTGAAGGATCACCTGATCTTAAAAATGCAAGATTAGTAGCAGATTATCTTCAAACAGAACATCATGAATTTCTTGTTACTCCTCAAGAATTTTTAGATAATATTGATGAAGTTATTAAAGTTACAGAAACATTTGATATTACCACTATTCGTGCCAGTGTCGGTAACTATTTAGTCTGCAAAAAAATTAAAGAATATAACCAAACTCAACTACCAGAAAATCAATCAATTGTAATTTTTAATGGTGATGGCGCGGATGAAGTCGCCGGTGGATATTTATATCACCGTAATGCACCATCTAAATTAGATTTTCATTATGAAAGTGTAAATTTATTAAATGAAATTCATAAGTTTGATGTATTACGATCAGATAAATCTTGTTCTGATAATGGATTAGAACCAAGAACACCATTTTTAGATCGTGATTTTGTTAATGCTTATATGAGCATACCAATCGAATATAGATTTGATAATGAAAAACAAGAAAAATATTTAATTCGTGAAGCATTTAAACGTGAAGCATTAATCCCAGAACAAGTATTATTACGAAAAAAGGAAGCTTTTTCTGATGGTGTATCAGTAAAAGAAAAATCATGGTGGCAAATTATTCAAGAATATTTAGAAGATAAAGTTGTATTACCTAAAGATAACTATAATTTACCATTTCCTGAAACTGGTTTAACTAAAGAAGCTTATTACTATTACACTAAATATTGTGAATACTATAAACAACCTTATAATATATTACCTCGTTATTGGCTACCTAAATGGTCTGGTAATGTTATTAATCCATCGGCTCGTGTCTTAACTGAATATTCAGTTTAATCAAATTTATCTGCTAACTGTAAAGCTAATTCAATCGCTTGGTCCATATTTAAATATTTATATGAACCTAGACGACCTAAAAAGTATATATTATTTGCCTCATCTTTTTTAGCCTCTTCTTGATATTTTTTATATATATCTTGATTCTTTTGTGTTGGTACTGGATAATATGGATCACCACCATCACATGTATATTCTTTTACAATTACTGTTTTATTTGCTGATATTTGATCACTGAAATTCTTGGAAGCACTAAAATGCTTGGAAGCACTAAAATGCTTGGAAGCACTAAAATGCTTGGAAGCACTAAAATGCTTGTACTCAATAATCCTCGTCCATGGTGTTGGTACAATTATATCATCTTCAATAACATAATGTTGTGGATAATTAATTACCGACCTTGATTGATAATAATCGATATCATGATATTCTTTAACAAAATTAATTGATCTGTATTCTAATTTTGGTAACCCTAATTCACTATAATAATGATCAATTGGTCCTGTTATAAATATTTTACTATATTCCTTACAATCCCCTTTGTTAAATTCTACATTTAATTTTACATTGATATTCGGGTGATCTAATATATTTTTTATAAAATGTGTATAGCCTAATTTAGGCAAAGCTTGATATTTATCGCTAAAATAATTACAATTATAATCTGATCTAACTGGTATTCTGGCTAATACACTCGCATCTAATTCATTAGGATATTTATTCCATTGCTTAAATGTATATTCTTTAAAAATTAATTTATATAATTCCTCACCAACATTATTAATTGTAACCTCTTCACCATTTTTTGGATCACTATATATTTTATTATTTTGTAAAAATGCTCTCATTTCTTCTTGATCATAATTTTTATTTAATAATGTATTTACAGTTGTAATATTAACAGGTATCGGAAAATATTTGTTATTAATTCTACCTATTACTTGATGATACCATGATTCCCATTCAGAATATTTATTTACAAATTCCCACACCCTTTCACTATTAGTGTGAAATATATGCGCACCATATTTATTCATTAATATATTTGTTTCCTCATCATAATAATCATAACAATTTCCACCAATATGATCTCGTTTGTCTATTACCGTTACATTATATTTATTACATAATCTACGTGCCATTACTGCGCCAGATAATCCTGCACCCACTATTAACACATTTTCCATATCTGTAAAAATTGATTTTTATTTTGAATATATAACATATAAAATTTATTCAAAATAGTAAATATAAAATATTTTTAATTATATATATCATAATTGGTGTATATTTGTGTTCCAAATCCTGCTTTATTTTTAATAACATAATTATTTTTTGGATCTTTATCATCTGGCGCATAATTATTTGTAACACTATTTATAATATTAGAAGATTTAAATTTACCACTTCCAGTACCTACTGTAGTACACGTACTAGAAATAGAAAAATTACAACTATTACCACCATTTAGAGATACACGTTGTTCAAGAGTACCTTTACAATTAACTCCATTTGCATTATAATCTGCTATTATTAAATTATTAATTTTTGATACATTATCTTTCCAGTTATTACATCGTGTAAAATCCGAATCAGTAATCGATTCTAAATTACCATACATCACACCTTTAACGCCCTTATTTTTACCTATATCACATACATATCTATTCATGCCATATTCTTTAATACCATCTCCATCATTAATAACAGTATTAGTACCCTTCATTAGCGTACATATATCTTTTATATTTGACATTATATAACATATATAAAGAAATTTTTAATAAAAAAATTGATAATTATTTTGAATATATAACATATAATATGTATTCAAAATGACAGACTCTATCGAAGATGAGACATTAAAGGTAGTAGAAGATATATTAGAATCATTAATAACTACTAAAAAAACTCTCAGCGATATCGTTAAACTAAAAGATGGTTCTGTCCTAAATATTTCCCCTGATTATCCCGCACATGATATGAAAGATAATATTTTACCCATCATTGAAAATATTCCTCAAGGTGAAGAAGCTACCAGAATTTTTATTAAAAATAAAGACACTGGAATTGTATTAGGTAGCCCTGTTGGTGCTTACGGTACTGTTTATATTACTAGATACGGCACACCTCATACATTTGATTATAATTTACACCGTTATGACAATTTTCGTTCTATACTTTTTAGCGATAATAATAGCGTATGCCCTTTTCATAAATTTGGATGCGATTCAAAAATAACTTCATTAATGCTACCTGATTATGATACTAGGATTAATACATGTAGCAAACATAGATACATACCATTTTATATTGGTAACCTTAATATTGCTGAAACGACTAATTTACGATTATTTTTAGAAGATAAAATATTGCTTAAATTAGCAACATACTGTCCATATGATAGTGATAAAAAAATAGCACTTCTCCAAAAAATTAAAGTAATCCTAAATCTCGCCGAAAAAAATAGAATTAATAAAATACAACTTGACGATGAACTAAAATTTCGTGGTATTCATTTTTATAATCACGGATTTAAACACCACAATAAATATGGTTGGGCACTTTTATACGATAATAATTATAACCGTACTGCTCATATTTTTCTCGATGAAGTAACAAATGATGAAAAAGTTAAAGAAGCTTTATCACTATTTGCTTTTGAAATTATTACTGCTAAACAAGAACACGATATTCCATATACAATTAATTATATTAAAAAACAAAATAAATCAAATTTTACATATCTTTCAAAAGTAGATAGAACATATTTTAACCTTAGCTCTAAAGAAATTCTTAGTAATAAATTACTATTCTAAAAAAACTTCGCTGACGCTCGTTTCGGTCGCTACGCTTCCTCAGTTCGCTGCGCTCACCTTTAATGTGCATATACAACATTTATTTTATACGCCGTTAAAATTGAGCATAACAATATATGTATAAACAAATGCTATTTTATAGGCTTATTAAAGGTGAGCGTAGCGAACTGAGGAAGTGCAGCGATAATTAATTTTTTCAAAAATTAATTCTGGTTGAAAAATTAAAAATTTTTCAACGACCGAAACGAGCGTCAGCGAAGTTTATTCTAAAAAATAACACTCTTCTTTAGCATAGTAACCCCAATAGTTATATAACACTCTCATTATTGGTGCTAATGGTATATAACAATTATATAACATAAATATTACATTTTTTTGAATTTTTTTATTATCTTTTATCATATCAATATAAAATTGTTCATGCTTTCTATCAGATTCTTCCAAATTATCATAATTCTCTATTAAATTCTCAAAATGATCATATATATTATTATACAATTGCTCATCACCTTCTTTTATTTTTATCTCAGATGGTAGTATAAATAATTCATCTTTTTTCGTTTTACTATTATATAATGGCCTAATTAATCTTAATATATCAAATTTTATTTTAATAACATTATCATATATTACTTTAAAATTCTTTTTATACATATCAGTATTAAATCTATTATATATATTCAAAATCTTATTAATAAATCTTAAATTATACATTTCTGGAAATTTCTCTGTCGTTTCTAAAACATAATATGCATTATATATTGCTGTTAATAATTGACTATTTTTTCCATCTTCAACAACAATTTTACATATCTTTTTAAAACCTTCATATGATTTAATTATTGATTCATTCCAACCCAATAAATCATCAAATAACAATGAATCAATATATTCTAATTCTTGTATAAATTTATTACTCATATACATACCACCCTCAAATAATAATGCCAACATTGTATCAGTTGATCTATCATTAAATATTCCAAATAATGTAGTTACTGATGTTAATGTTGTTTCTAATACATTAGAATATACTGGTGTATCTGCTAATTTAATTAATTTTTCCTTAGTATTATCTGTTGAAAATAGCTCATACAAATTATTAAGTTTTAAATAATTTATAAATGGTGACTTATTATTAAAAATATATCTCTTATCAACTAACTTTGTAATTGGTATATTATACTTTTTCATTAAGTGAAATAATGTTATTACAAAATGCACTTCATAAGCTCCTTTGTAAAAATGAATTGTAACTACCTTCCACATATTCTCTGTTAATTTAGGTACCATAATTGGTAAATAATCCCATCTTGACATAATACATACATTTTCAATCCAATCTATTATAAATAATTCATTATCATATGGATTTATTTTATTTATTTCACACACTTTTTCAAATCCCATTACTCCTAACATAAACCATGTCATATTAAAAAATGGTAACTTTAATTCTTTTTGAATTTTCATCAATGTATTAATTGAATCATATTGAAAACATCTCAAAATAATTTTGTTCATTTCTACTCTTATTGGATTTGCTACTTTACTTATAGTTAGCTTACTTTTTAATATTTTATCTTTATTAATATACGGTATAATAATTTCTGCATCATCATGCACATAATACATAATTCTATTTATAACATAATCTTTCATATTCATTGTTTTGTATATTTTATGTATGTACGGCTTAATTTCTGGATTGTTTATCCCCGATAAATATAAAATTGCCATTATATTTTCATTCATTAATTCTGGATCATATCCACAAACACTGTACCATTTACACATTTCTAAATAACAATGTGGATATGGTATAGAAGCTAATAGTAAATTTGCCATGTTACGATATATCATTTTTTTAATACTTTTGCTATCTTTAAATATTTCAAATAATATTTGTAACATTTCAGTATTTTCTGATGGAAATTGTAATAATATAAACTTAATTAATCCATCTTTATTAAATACATCAATAATCATATTCTTAAATTCTTCACTAAATTTATCGTTTATCTCTTTTTTAATATAATAAATACAAGCATCTCTCTCTACCTGCTTGGTATCTATCACTTTAGTCTTCTTCCCCATTTTATATTTATTATTAATATGATTTATTCATCAAATAATTTTATCAATTTTTTATAATCCTCTTACAATATTCCCTATTCCCCTACTTACATCTGTACCAAGTGCTAATGCACCTTGTGTTGCTACAATAGGCCGTAACGCTACATTTGTTAGCAATTTATAATTATAATATGCACCTAAATAAAAGATTAATCCTATTACTATAATTATTGGTAATAACCATGATGATACTTGCGGTAATGTAGGTGGATATGTTGGATCAGCTGAATTATATACCAATCCTATTTTTTGACCAACTTTTACCGGAGAAATATCACTTTGTTGTAATTGTGTTGTACCACTAATACCATTATAATTATATGATACAGTAAATATACATGAATATGATACATTTCCTTTAGCGTCTGATGATGCATCACATTTATTATTTGGATTATCTATTGAAACAACTGTTCCTTTAGTTGATATATAATTTGATTGCCATTTATATACATAATATGCACCTATTAATAGCACTGTACCAATTATAATTAGTATAATTATGCTAGTAAAATCTTGAAATTGTCCATATGCTAATGACGCATTATATAAATCTTGTTTCATAGACATCTTATTTTATAATATATATTTATAAAATAAAAATTAATTTGTTAAATTAAACATCAAAAATTCCAGTTAAATTATCAGGTAAATCATGCACTACTGTGCTATAAAATGTCTCAATATCTTTTAATAAACTCTCCTCTTTCTCTGTTACAAAATTTAATGCTACACCCTTACGTCCAAATCGTCCTGTACGACCAATACGATGAATGTAATTTTCTCGGTTATTCGGAATATCATAATTAATTACTAACGATAATTGTTGTACATCAATACCACGTGCTAGTAGATCTGTTGTAATTAAAATACGAGCTGTTCCTTTATGAAAGTCTGTCATAATTTTTTCACGCTCTGTTTGTGTCATATCTCCATGTAAAATTGTTACTGACATCTTCTGTTCTGTTAAATTTAATGCAAGATCTTCCACCTTCTTCTTATTATTGCAATAAATAATCGTCTGTTTTAACGATAACGCCTGATATAAATCTAATAATACTCCAAATTTAAATTCTTCCTTCTTCAGCAAAATCTTATACTGTTTAATACCTTCTAATGTTAAATTCTCTTTTTGTAACATAATGCGAACTGGAGATGTCATAAATTTCTTAGATATTTCTTCTGAATCTTTTGTCCATGTCGCCGAAAATAATGCAATCTGCGTTTCCTTCGGAATACCTGTCTTAAATATTTCATAGATCTGATCCTTAAATCCACGATCTAACATCTGATCTGCTTCATCTAATACTAACACCTTTAATTGTTCTAACTTTAAATTACCCCGATTAATCATATCATAAATTCTTCCCGGCGTTCCAACAATAACATGCACACCATCTTTTAACGCATAAATATCAGATCTAATATCAGTACCACCAATTAAGGCTAATACTTTTATTTTAGAATATTCTCCAATACTAGTCATTACTTTCTTAATTTGCTGCGCTAATTCACGCGTCGGTACAATAATCATCGCTTGAGGTACTAGCTCCTCAAATACAATTCGGTGCATAATTGATATAGTAAATGTTCCGGTTTTTCCTGTACCAGATTGGGCTTGCGCAATAATATCTTTTCCTGACATCATTGGCACAATACCCATTTGCTGAATAATCGACGGCTTTTCAAAGCCATAGGAATATACACCCCTTAATATATTATCATTTAACCCCATTTCATCAAATGTCTTATATACATCTAATACATCCGCCTCAAATTTTAACGAGTTTTCATTTGTTTCTGACATCGCCATCTATTTGTTTTCTATTATTATATCCTTAAATTTGTTTATATATCCATTATATATCAATTTTTCTTTATATAGATTTTATAAATACGTACTTTTTATTAACTTTTTTTATAATATATATTATGGAAATTCTTGCTAATATTATCGCATTTTTACATTTAATTTTTGTTATATTTGTTGTTGTTACTCCATTTGTCACTGATGATACTTTAATATTATTATTTTATTGTTTTATTGTATTTTCAGTTATGTTCCATTGGATCACTAATAATCACGGTTGTGTATTAACTTTAATTGAATCTAAATTAAGAAATAAACAAGCTGGACAAACATTTATGGGAAGACTTATTAGCCCTGTTTATAAAATAAGTAGATTAGAAGTTAGATTAATTACTTTAGCTCTATTTTTATATGCTTTCTATAAATCTCACATATGGGATTCTACTACATTTTTTAAAACAATGAATTTATTTTCATTACATTATAAAATATTTCTAAATAAATTTAACGATCAAACACTCCCCGACGCACCAACTCCCCCAGAGACACCTGTCCAGATGACGCCAAGTGAGCAAATGCTGCCGGATGTGGGTGGTCAGACATTCCACCCGGTACCCGTCTAAATCCAGAAATATTTATTGGTCCTGAAATTGGATTTGGGACACTACTCTGGACAACAGTTACATCACCATACACTGGAGTCAGAGTACCATCAGGATTGCGAATAAATGCCGTTGGCTTACGACCGTCTGCAATGCACAGGCCACTACCCGAAATTGCAATTGGACTAACAGGAATTACTGGAATTGCCAGTTTAATAGAAGGAAGCTCCGCATATGTATATTTGATCGACATTCTTAATTAAAAATTATATACACCATATATGATATATAATTTTCAATTTTTTAACATTCATGCTTGAATAAAAAATAATACAATAAATATAATAATCCAAATATATAAGCTAATCCAGCATATAATAATTTTAATACAGTTGATTCCCCATGTTTAGTACTGCATTCATAACTTAAATATCCCGCATATAATCCTATACATATCGATAATATCCTACCAAATGATAATATATTATTATCACTCCTAGATACAAATTTTTCTTTTCTATCTAATTTCTTATTTTCTAATATTCTGTTTATTATTAATATTGCATCCATATTATAAATATATAAAAAAATCATTATTAAAATTATATCAAATTTTAATAACGGTCCTTGATGGTGTCGATCCATCTACCTTCCGGTTATTGCTATCAACATACGTGACAATAACAGCCAGATGCTCTACCAGATGAGCTAAAGGACCAGATTTTTTTATTTAAAATCTGATCCTCTTCAAGATATATTATTTTGAATTCTTTATATCTTTACAACTTTCTCTGCAACAACTTTAATTAATTCTGTCTTATTTTCTTTTTTATTATATGTGCATGAATGATCATTGAAAAATCTATGAGTTTTACAAAAGAATTTATCACATGCACATTTTGGAACAGTAATATTAATCTTCTTCTTACAGTCACCAAAATCACAAGTCTTCGGTGGCATTTTATCCATATATTTATGTTGTATTATAATTGTATTTTTCAATTTTAAAACATTTATTTAATTCATCTATATATTGATTTATATACATATCATATCTACTTTTATTAACAATATTTATATTTAGATCATGTGTTTTTACATATTCTTCAAATAATAAATATCCAAATTCTTTAATATATTTAATTACAATATTTAGATTTATAACATCAACTTCAATAATTTCTACCTGTTTTGGTAAATATAATTTATTATTTGTATATTGTTCATTTTTAATATACATTTCTCCTAATTTACATATATCTGATTTTGCCATATTAAAATATATATGCTGTTTTTTTATCGTCATACCTTGCATCAAATCACTTAGATCGTCCATATCTATTATCTTTTTATTTTATATAGTTATATATTTAAATTATTAATATAAATGCTAAAATTTTTAGATATTATAAATTAATTTTGCTTATGCTTAAAGAAACCCTTGAAAAAAATATACTACTCAAAAATGTAGATATATTTAAAAAAAATGTTAAATTAGCTACCAATAATTTACTTTTAAAAATACTTCCTTTTATTTGTGCTTGCGGTAATTTACAAATGTATTCCCTAGTTGAAAATATAATATATAATTTTCCTGATGTTCCTAATAAAGATATGTTAATACGTATGAGCTTGATTAGTGAAAATTATGAAATAGCTTCTTATTTACTACCAAAAAATTATATGTCACAATCTAATTGCCTTAGATATTATGTATGTAGTGGCGGTAATGATATTCGAATTTATAATATGTTAGATACTGTTGAAAACTGGGAAGCTATTATTGATACTGATATCAAACATGGTATCAAAAATGGTAATCTTTTTACTATTAAATATATATTATCTAAAAAAATATTACCATTAGATGATTATAATTATTTACCAAATGAAAAACATAGTCTAATATTAAATGATAAATTAATTATATATTATAAACAAAATAATATTAATATTGAATTTTTATTAGAAGAATTATATAATAGAAAAGTTAAGAATTTAGATTTTATAAAACATATATATTATTTAAAAAAATTTACAAAACTAGTAAGATATAAAATATAACATATATTATTATTAAAAATGAATTGGGATAACTATAATAAATGGAATTTATTTATATTAACTACTCAATATAAAGATAATCTTATAGAAAGAGCGGGGGCGGAGTGTAATAAATTATTTTTTTATAAAAATAAAAAAGGTTTAGAAGACAAAAAAACTATAAGTAAAGAGGAGTGGAAGGAATACGGAAAGTTGAATATTATTTTTGACAAACTAAATAAAAAATATAAACTAAATTTGGGACTGCCGAGACAAATTTGTGAAAAAACTCAAAAACATAAAAAAATGGAGGATATTATAATTGGAAAAATGTATAATATTCCAGCAGAACTTAATGGTATCGAGACAAATAGTAATGAATATTTTTATGTTCCCATACATCAATCAAGGCGACATATTCACGGTGTCCCCAAAGAATTTTTATATGATTATGTCGTTAATATGATTGATAAAGCTAATTGGGAATCTAGATACAATTGGTATTATACAGAACCTATTTATCAAGATAAATGTGCAATATATATGTGTCCAGAAAAATATGACATTGATAATGTCACTAAAGAAAATAAAAAAATAAAAAAAGAGTGTGTGTGTGGATATAAAATTAATGTATTTAATGTGATGAAAAATTTATTCGTTCATTTAACCTCAGTCGAAATTGTAAAGCTCAAGAACTATTTTCATAAAAAAAAGATAGATAACTATCGTATTAATTTTCCAAGTAAAAGCAATTATATTTCCTATTGTATAGGTAATTGCATTGGTTCATTTGGGATTATCCATAAAGGAATTCCAAGTGGCAAACAAAAATGTACTGAATGTAATATTATATATTGTCGTGAATGTGGTAAAAAACCATATCACTATAATTCTTTATGTAAATTTACGGATATTGAATTCGAAAATCCTGAAAAGTACAGAAAGTGCCCAGGTTGTAAAATCTGGGTTGAAAAAGAAATTGGATGCGATCACATGATATGCTTATGTGGTGTGCATTTTTGTTATAATTGCAGAAATGTATTAAATCCCAATGATCCTTATTTTCATGTATGTAGGATGGGGGTAACAGATCCACATTTCAGAGATTTTGAAATTAATCATCCAACAGTTAGATATGTTGGACAACCAGTATGTAAATGTTCTAAATGTTATTAATTTATCAGGTTTAACAGGTATTAAAAAGGCAAATGCCTCCATTATGTTTTGTTTTGTTCCTACAACATGATGTGATTAATAAGTCAGCGTTATGAAAATATAGAAATGTATGTGTTTATTCATGAAAGTTGCTGCAGCGGTGATTGTGAATAAATACATATATTTATTTTTTCCCAGTCGATCAATGGAAATCGATTAGTTTTAATTAATTTGTGTTATGGTAACCATTTATAAATTATTTTATCGTGTTTAGATTTAATTGAAAGTATATTTTGGTTAGATTTTTTAAATAAATATTTTAAAATAATTTATGATTGGCTACATATATAACGAATCAAATTCATTAATTATTATTGTCACAAAAGCCACAACGACGATGACCTTCGCGAGTTAGTTGTGTATCTTTATTGACAATCAAATATGCCCGTTTGCACTGGCACACAATTACTTCCTGTGTGCGAGGGGGCGGTGCCGGCGGCGCATTCTCTACTCTGTCTCTAAAAGAGGTCAGAGAAAATCGTGGAAGTTCGCCATCGCGAAGATGTTCATCATACTTCGGGGGAATATTAATAATAATAGAAGGGGGAGTGACAGATCTATTAAGATTCATTTTATATATACAAATTATAAAATGAATGATATGATATTAAGTTTTCAATTTTTTGTAAATATAAATATTTATAGATATTAATATATAATGCCAAGTCATAAAACACTTGTTATAAACGATGATATTAAAATTATATTTACATTTTTAGAGCTAGTAGTAAATATTGATATATATAATAATGAAATTATAAATACAAGTGCTATATATCATAATGAATTTATATTAGAATTTAATAAATTAGTTGATGATTATAATGTAACTACTCATTATGCTAAATTAATTAGATATTGGTTCAATAAAAATTACAATAAATTATATCCTCAAAAAACATATATTACTATGTATGGTAGAATAATTAATTTAAAATAATTTATTCAGGATCACTATCATGCGAGAAACTTGTATTTTGACTACTACTAGCACTTTCCATCATTTCATACAGATCAACAACAGGTTTAACTTTCTGCCTCTTAATTACGATATTATGAATATTCTTATTAATATATTCTTCCATCTTATTTTTAAGATCAAAAATTGAATTTGCAATATAAGTCATTTTATACGCCTTGTAAATTTTATTATTATACATAATGTAAATTGTTGCAAATTTATCATCATTATCAAGTACAAGATAATAACCATTATTTGTTTCTTTTTCAACAATAATAATATTCTTATCATCCTTTTCAATTTCAAAATCAGATGGAATATTAGTTTTAATATATGTATGTACTAGATCAAATTTTAATTTATGGATCTCAGTATTACATACATACTTGTAAAAATATACTAGGATTTCTTTTATTGTTTTTACTTGGATAACTAATTTCTTATCCAATACATTATTTTTAATAAGATATAAATGGTATGTTGATATATCATACGGCGGCAAAGATACCAACATACCATTATTTGTATATTTATGCATTACCTTAAAATAGTAATACACGTTAGGATATACATTGATATTATCACGAATAATATCAAATGTACTAGTGTTATCTATAAACTCTTTTCTTGTATTGATAAGAGTTTCAACTGCAGTATTTGTATCATCTTCATCGACAATTGGACAACCAGCAAAATTTGATTCTGCCGAAGTATTGAAAGATAGCTTGTTAAAAGACATTGTATTGAGTTAATATAAATTATAGTATTTATTTGTAATTTATTTTTCAATTTTTAGTATATGTATATAATATTGATTATATTTACTATAATACTATATCTCATTTTACCAAATATGGAGTATTTTGATAAAATAGATCCACCCACATTATATAATAAAAAAATAGCTATTATATTACCCTATAGAGAACAAACTGAACAAAATAGATCTCAACAATTAGATATTATAACTAAACACTATAATAACCTTAATAACCCTAATATTGATCTTTATATAATCGAACAAGGCAATGATAGACCATTTAATAGAGGTATTTTACTTAATATAGGTCACGATATTATATCTAAAAAGAATACATATAATAATGAAATACACCATGATATTGATATGCTACCAAATACAGATTTAATTAAATACTTTTTTTCTGATAATGTAATAAGCGCTCATCCTGAAGCATTTTACAAAAATTTTCTTGGTGCAATTGTAGTAATACCTTTAGATATTATGAATAAAGTTAATGGATACACAAATAATATGTATGGATGGGGTTCTGAAGATGATAATTTATATCAACGATTAAAACATAATAATATTACACCATTTAATGTAAATTCAGGTGAAATTGTTAATTTAGAACATAAACCATCAAATCGAATTTTTAATATATACAATAAAAAAATTAACAAAGATGAATTAAAAAATAATTTTAATTCAGGTCTATCTGATCTTAAATATATTATTACTTCTCAATCAACTATTAATAATATTCCTATATTTACTGTTGATTTTTAATTAACGAAAATGTCGTAATATTATGATCTATAATATCCATTTCTATTAAATCAATTAAATTACATTTATTATTTACTGATGCTATTGTCATCGTATTTTCATTCTTAACACATTTTAAAAATGCTTCTTCTGTATTATCACATATTTCTACCTCTATATTACCTAATTTTTTTTCTATATATTCTATTGCTTCTTTATATACCATTTCCTGTAAATATATCTTCTTACCCTTTTTACATTTATTCCCAAACAAACCTAATCTTATTGTATGATCAGCACATCCAATACAATAAAATTTATCCGGTATATCATACAACTTTCCTATTAATGAATTATACGTCGGTAATAATCCGTACTCTATTTCTTTACTACTTAATCTTACAAATATATCTTTTATTGAATTACATCCTATATGTGTTCCATAAAAATTATTAATAACTTCTGATGAAAAACTACCTTTATTACCTAAATATCCTATTGTCTTAGTTTTTACATACTCTTCTAAATATCGTGTTTGAATCCTCTTACTCAATTCTATCATTTTTATAAATATATTATATTGCCTTACTTTCGTTAATATATTATATTCCCTCTCCCTATCTGTTATTAATTTATAAAAATCATTTGCCTTATTCAAAAATTTAAACGGCTCTTTCATATATTTTATATACCCTATCACTTCACTACTACTTAGCCTCTTATGAATGTAACACATTAACTTGATATTATCTTTAACTATATCATATAATTCATCATCATAATTAATTAATATATTATTTACCATATTATTCTCTAATAACATATCATCTTCTACTTCTTTATTCTCATATAAATTATCAATAATCGTTTCATACTTATTTAAATAATTTCTCACTTCATCTATAGTATATAAATCTACAATATTTTTATTACTATTTAATACTTTTAACACAATATTAGATGATTCAATATTTATACATCCATCTGTTATACTAACCCCTCTTTTTAACGGATATACAACAGCTTGTCCTATTAACGCTGATGAAGACGATACTAATTTCTGATTACCACTATTTATATTTGACTCTATCATCACACCCTTAATATTATACTTTTTTAATCCAATTAATCTTGTAATTGAACATGCTACTAATACTTGCTTTACATATTCTTTTTGACTATTACCATGCGAACAATCAATTATAATCCCCGTATTAATCTTTTCTTTCTCAAGCTCTTTACTAATCTCTTCTACATCTTTCTGATAATAATTTGGCAGTAATCCACCTCTTAATATTAAATGACTATATTGATTACCATTTGTCGATATATGACATGCCTTACCTTCATAATCTATCCCTAAAAACTGATGACTATATTTCGCCGATAATATCCCATCTATCGCTTTCTTATAATCCCCCTCTGTTAAATTTTTAAATCCTACTGGCATAGATAATCCTGATGCTAATTGACGATGAATTTGACTTTCACTTGTACGAGCTCCTATCGCACCCCATGATACTAAATCAGATAAATATTGTGGTGAAATTGTATCTAAAAATTCACACCCAATAGGTATGCGTAATTTTGTTATTTCTAATAATAATTTTCGTGCTAAATTTAATCCCTTGTTAATATCATATGTTTCATTTAAATCTGGATCATATATAAATCCTTTCCAACCATGTCTTGATCTTGGCTTTTCAAAATATACCCTCATTACTATAAATAAATTTGGATTTTGCTCTTGAAATACTTTTACATGTTTTGCATATTCTAACGCTAAATTATAATCATGAATTGAGCATGGTCCTATTATTACAATTAATCTATCATCTTTATTCGTTAATATATTTTGAATATTAATTCTGGACTCTTTAACAAATAATTCATCTTCGACATTTAATACATATTTTTTAATTAATTCATTGGGAGATGGTATTGTTTTAATTAATGTTATATTTGTATCCATTTTTATAAATTATTATTGTTTATTTCTTAACTTCTTTTTATACTTGTAATATATGGATCCACATTTTTGTCCCAATGATAAATTAATGTTTTATAAATATTTAGATAATGCAACTACATATTTAGAATATGGATCAGGTGGATCAACCTACCAGGCATCTATTAGAAATAATGTTAAACAAATTATTTCAGTAGAAAGTGACATAGATTGGCATAATAAATTAATAAATACTATTACTAATAAAGATCATATATTATTTAAATATATTGAAATGGATACCCAACCTAATAATTGGGGTTATCCTGGTCCTAAAAGTAATTGGAATGATTGGTTTAAATATAGTAATGTTATATGTGAATTAGATATTAAAAATAATATTGATTTAATTTTAATAGATGGTAGATTTAGAGTTGCTTGCTGCCTAAAATGTTTCGATGTTATAAATGATGATTGTCTTATAGTTTTTGATGATTTTTTAAATAGAGGTCCTTACCATATAGTATTGGATTATTATGAAATTATAGATAAAACAATAGATAATGTAATGGTTGTATTAAAAAAGAAGAATGTAGCTAAACCATCAGATGAATTAATTAATTCATATATTAATAATGTTTATTAATTTTTTTTCATTACAAATATATCTCCTGTATATTTACTATCAATTATAGTTACTTTATCTTTATTATTAATTAAAAATTCATCTGTTGCATCTCTGGCTCCTTTCCATGCATTATAATCATCAACAATTATATAGCCATTTTTAGATACTAGAGGAAATAATACATCCAACTCTTTTTTCGTTGAATCATACCAATCAGTATCTAATCTTAAAATACTTATTGATAATGGATAGATATTATCTAATGTACAATTTATATCACCAATAACATATTTTATTTTAGATGTATCATAATTTATTTTATTTATATTATTTTTAACTAAATCAATTGGAGCATATGCCCATTTTTTCTCACCATGCCAATTATCATAATCTCTTTTATACTCACCTGATTGTATTTTATTATATAATTCTTTAGCATATGGATGATCTTTATTACTAGCAGGAAATGTCATACCATCAAATGTGTCATATAAATAAAATTCTCTATTCATATTATATTTTTTTTGACATAACATCATCCACATACAACATCCTCCTTTCCATACTCCACATTCAATAATTGAACCATTTATATTATTTAAATTTATATCATCTATAATTTTTTCTAAATAATACAAATGTGATTCATTTATCATCGTTTGATCTTTACAGATTTCCATTTATATTAGTTACATATATTAATATATTCTATTCTAAACTAAAAATTGATTTAATAACAATAAAGAAATATTATTAAATAGTAATAAGAATGTATAAAAATTTACAAATATTACGTGAAAATCCAGAGACTGCTAATGCAGGGAAAAAATGGACCGAAGAAGAAATTAACATACTTTTAAATGAGCGTAAAAAAGATAAATCAATTGAAGATATTGCAAAAATTCATAAGCGCACCGATAGCAGCGTTAAATCAAAACTACTAGCTATTGCTGTTTCTCTACTAAATAAAATGTCAATGGAAGAAGCATCTAATATTGTAAAATTTTCTATACCTACAATTAAACAATATATGGAAAAACATCCTACAAAACCTGAAAAACCAAAAGAAGAAAAAAATATTAATATTATAGATACATTAGGTATTAGCACTCTTAAAATAGAAGAACCAATTATTATTAAACCAGAGATTGTACTTAATTATGAACAGCAATCTGCACTAAAACATTTTAAACTAGGTAAGAATATATTTTTGACTGGTCCTGCTGGTACTGGTAAATCCGTTACTCTTAATAAAATAAAAGAATATTGTGTTGAAAATAAATATAATTTTGGTATTACTGCTTCTACTGGTACAGCGGCGTTTTTACTCGGCGGTAAAACATTACATTCGTTTTTAGGCATTGGATTGGCTGCTGAATCTGCAGAAGATCTGTTTAAAAATGTTAGATATAAATTACCGCAAATCGCTTCTAAACTAAGAGAATTAAAAGTATTAATTATAGATGAAATTTCAATGCTAGATGCTGCATTATTAGATAAAGTATCTGAATATTTACAATGGATGCGCAAAAATTATACCCCCTTTGGTGGTATTCAAGTTGTATTAACTGGAGATTTTTGTCAGCTAGAACCCGTTAATGGTGATTACTGTTTTAAATCTAAAGTATGGGAACTACTAAATCTTAAAATTGTTTATCTTACAAAATTAATCCGCCAAGATGAAGACCTTCAATTTCAAAATATCCTCTCAAAACTAAGATATGGTAAGTGTTCCCAGAAAACATTTGAATTACTATCATCATTATCAAAGACAGAATTTGGTGAAATAAAACCCACGATATTGTATCCACGAAATTTTGACGTCGATAAAATTAATAAAATGGAATCTGAAAAGCTTATTAAATCTGGTGCTAAAAATGAAACATATAAAATAGAATTACCTGTATCTACAAGAATTAAAGAAAAAACAGAACGCTGGATTAAATCATTGGATATTCCTGATTATGTTTTATTATGTGTTGGTGATCAAGTTGTAGTAACTGTAAATATTGATCAAGATAATGGAATTGTAAATGGTACTCGTGGTGTTGTAATAGACGTCCAATATAAAAATGTTATTATCAAAAATATTGATGGTAAATTATTATTAATTCAATATCATAAATCTACCAACGTAGAAGATAGCAATGTGTATGTATCATATTTACCACTTAAATTAGCCTACGCCCTTTCTATCCATAAATCACAAGGTATGACTTTAGATGCAATTGAAATAGATATTGGAAGCAAAATATTTGCTGCAGGTCAAGCATATACTGCATTATCTCGTGCCAAAAATTTAAACAGCGTAAAAGTTAAAAGTATATCTAAAACAAGTTTTATTATAAATCCCGATGTTCTCGAATTTTATAAAAAAATAGAAAAAGAAATTAAAATAAAAGAAGATAAATTCATTAATAAACATCTTAATACAATAATTTACAATATTGCTAATCATATTAATCTCGATAATTCATTAGATTTAATTTGGGAATTAATTCCAGCAGATGAAATAGAAATTTTAGAATTTTTTGATGGATATAAAAAACCTAAGATTACATTAGAATTAATGGATTATGAAAATATGCTTGATTTGAATGATATTGTTAAATATGTATATAAAACAAAACCATTTATTGATATCGATAATTTTCGTAATAAATTAAAAGATTTTATTTAAGCTGATTTTGCACTAATAATTAACATTCGTTGAAGGAATAGGCTTTTATGATCCTTGTCCATAGTTTCACGATGCTTATCTATAACTTCACGAAGTGATGGGGATATAATAAACCCAGTTAATGCTTGTTCCTCTACTAGTGTATATAATATATTTATGAAATCAGGAACAGGCATTGGATTTGTTGAGTCTCTAGATTTCAAATGATCCTCAAAGCTAGCTAGTAATTTAAACATAATAATAGGATTAAATGGCTTAGCATCATTTTTACTTGATTCCTGTAATGCCATAATGTAAGCATTTACAGTTAATACAGCAGGGTGCGTCAGTTTTATTACTCGAAGACCTGACATTTTTAAAGATTTTATATCTAAATTATGCTATTTATTTTTCAATTTTTTATAAATTAATAATTCTTAAACTTTACATTTAATGATCCAAAATAATCAGTAATTGGATTACTCTTACTATTTTCAATACTAAATAATATTTCTTCTTTAGTATAACTACGTGAAGATAATTCTTTGATGCATATTTTATTAAATCTTACGATATCACCAATTTGCAAATCTAGATTATTCTTCTTAAATGTTATTAATTTACTATATATAATAGCAGATACATTATTACCCTCTATTTTTTCAATCCACACCCAAAACGATTCACGAGAACCATCTTCGTGTTCATATGTAATTTTAGCCATATGATTTTCTTTGTAATACTTCCACATCTCATTATCATCGGGAATATTCCATTTGACCAACATTTTTTTATTAAATAATATTCATAGATTATTCAATAAAATATTCAATTTTAAATATTACTTCTATCATTAAATACTATATTTACACCTTGCATATCATATCCTGCATCTTTTAAATATTCATATAATTGTTTATGTATAATTGGCTCATCATGTAAATATATATTTTTTTGATCACTATGTAAAAAATATTTATGAATTATATTATTTTCTTTTATTTCATTAAAATTTTCTTCTTTATCAATTGTATCTATTAATAAAAATTTTATATTTAATTTTGGATTTATACTTTTAATACTTTCTATAAAATCTTCTATTTCTTTTTTACTAGTACTTATTGTATAAGAATTTATTCTAACAAATAATATCTCATTTTCATTCTTAATGTCATTTATAAATCTTTCTACCCTTCTTTTAAATATTTCCTTATACTCAGCTACTGTATAATGAAATGTATAGATATCTGAATTATTATGTAATAAATATATTTTATAATCTTGACCACATACTATATTTGTGTCTATATTATTTTTTATTATATTTATTATTTTTGTTACACTTGTTAAACTATCAGATTCAAACCACTCAAATAATGATGTTTCTTTTTTTAATCCTAATTTTTGCAAACTATATGTTATATTACAATGCTGACCAATTGGTATTAATTTTTTAATCATAATTATTATTTATAATTAATAAATTAATTTTTAACTTATAATGCCGCAACTACAACCATCTCTACCATCCAGTTTGGATTTGGAAATCTAACATTACATATTGTATTTCTTGCCGGTGCATAATGATTTGGCATCCATTGTAAATATTGTTCATTTAATACATTATAATTTTGTGAATCAGATAAAAAAACTTGCAATGATAATATTTTTGCTTTGTTTGTTCCTGCTCTATTTAATTTATCATCTATTAAACTAAATACTTCTCTTACTTGTAAAACAAAATCATTTAAATTAGCTGTTTGCCATGGTACTTGTCCTGATAAATAAATTGTATTATTGTGAATTACGATATTAGAATATGTTGGATATACTTCGTATCTTTGAATCTGATTATTATTATTCATTTAATAATATATTAAAATAATTTAATTTTTATATCCTTATTTCTTTTTCCGACCACGTGTTGCTTTTTTACTAACTTCTTTTTCAACAACTTTAGATTTTATATCATCTTCTTTTTCAATCTCTTCTAGCTCTTTCTCTTCTTCTTTTTCATCTTTTACTTCTGGTTTAACCTCTTCTTTTTTAACTACCTCTTTTTTAACAACTTTTTTAACAGGTACCTTCTTAACTTTAACTACCTTTTCAACAACTTCATTTACATTTGCTTCCTCTTCATCATCTGATTTATCTTCAGTCAGATGACGTAATGCAGTAATCCTATCCCTAATTACACCAAATCTTACATTTATTGCATCTAGCTTCTTAGATACTTCTAAGGCTTCTTTACCTTCTTTATGATATAATTCAATTAAACTATTAATATCATTGATCTCATTTATGTCTGAATTATCTGTCATTTTTTTATTACTAATTAAACTTTAAATATAAAAAATAAATTTATCAATTTTTTAACTTTTACTAATATATGAATCAAACACATTTAATATTAATTTCCATACTCATTTTATTAATCATTATACATTTATATAAAATTATTGTATCTATTAGTGAAAATTTAAATAATAATATTACAGTTGGTAATGATAAACCAATAAATGATTATTCATATGATAATGAACAGGATTTATTAGTACCTGATAAACAAAATACATATAATTCAAATGATATTAATAGACCTAATAATAAATATGGTCACCAAACTACTGATACAGATTTAGATTTAAAAGTAGATAATCATACATTATTACTTAATACTACTGGGGATACTCCAATTGTTTATTCATTAGATGAATTAGCTGTTACATCTACATCAATGTACGCTCCAGCATTAACTCCTAGTATAGTACCATTATATATAAAACCTATTGATAGTGGATCTGGTAAAATTGTAACTGATGTTACTGTTAATAATAATAAATTAAACAGATTGAAGAGCATTGAATAATAAATTATTGGTACATACTATTATACCTATCCTCTTCCTTTGTATTAGTTTTATATATAGTCATTGCATTATCTATATCTTCTTTTGTAATGATATTACGATATATCATCAATTTACCAAACACTCTTTTAGAATGCATTATTTTAATATGAAATAATAATGTTTCTATATCACCACCAAAATTTGGAAAACATTCATAATTTTCTTTAATAAATGATTCCAAATCAAGAAATTCATCTATTTTTAATTTATCTTTATCCATTTTATTTTTTAATATATTATATAATTCTTTAGAATCATATTTATTTATTTTATATCTAAATGGAAACCTTCTATTCAATCCACTATTCATCTCAAATAATGAATTTAATCCATTTGGATATCCTGCTAAAATACAAATAAACTTATCCCCATTTTCTGATAAATTTTGATTTAACGTATTGATACATTCTTTTGAAAATGCATCATCACCTGCTAATGAATACGCTTCATCTATAAATAATACTCCACCAAATGATTCATTAATTATTTTTTGTGTTCTAATTGCTGTACTACCAACATGCTGACCTATTAAATCACTCCGTTTAACTATTTTAAATTTAGATTTTGGTAGCTCTTCTTTTATTGAAAGTAATGATGATAACATTTTCTTCATATTCATTGATGAATCTTCATCTAAATCTACACTTACTTTACATGTATTAATACATTTCATATCCAAATAAATATTTCCTAAGATTTTACCCAAACATGTTTTACCTACACCTGGTGGTCCTTCAATCACCGTATGTAACATGTGTGTATATGGAAATCCTTGTAAAAAATACATTAACTGACTTACAATATTTGATTTAATATCATTCATACCAATCATAGAATCTAATTCTTCTAAATGCGGGACAATATTATTTAATTTATGCAAATCAATTGAATAATCTTTTGTTTTATCTACTGGATATTTTTTTGATAATTTTATAATATCTTTAATATCTACTATTTTATCTGTAAATATAATCTCTACCATTTCTCTTTCAGGTGATGTTTCAATAGGTTTAAATTCTTTACCATCTTGTACATTTATTAATTTAATACTAACCTTCTTTCCGAATACTTCTTTTTCTCTCTCACATTGTTTTGAAAAGAAATCAGATACTTCCGCATCTTCTGGTGATGGTTGTCTAGATTCAATATAGTCCTTCCTTGCTTTTAATATTTCATCACTTGGAGATGCTCGTTCATCTACTAATGAACCACATGAATCACATCGTGATTTTTTATACATTTCATCTGTATATCTCATTCTTTTAATGTTTTCATATGGAGAATATCTATCTTCTCCTAATAATGGTTGTTCAATTGGTTCTGATAATTTGTATTTATTAATAACTTCCTTAACTCGAACATTTTTATTTCTATCTATTTTCTTTTTATAATTCTTATTTCCTTTATTAAAGGCATCGTAACGTCCGCTCATTTTATTATAAATAAATTAAAATTCTGCTAATTAATTTTTCAATTTTATTTGTTTCTTTGACTTAAAATATATGTTATTCATATTATATGAGTTATATTTATAGAGTTTATAATACTAAAACTATTGGATTTTTTAATAATAAAGATGATGCTATTAGCTTACTCTATCATATTAATAATGCACAAATAGAAGTATTTTCTAATTTAACACCTATTGGTAATTACAAATTACACAAGAATCAACTTTATTTTAATAACGCTAAAGTAGAACTTGAAGGATATATGAAAAGTTGGTTTTCTACACCAACAAAATCTACTAATAATGAAGTTGAGTTAAATTTATTTATTCCATTAACTGAATCAAATAAAAATAATAATGTAGAAATTAAAGATATTAATATGGATGAATTAGCTGAAAAAATTAGAAAATTAGAAGAAGAAGCAAAAGAAAATGAACAAAAAGCAAATGAAATTAAAGAAGTTGTTGTTGAAGAAGAAACAAAATTTTTAGAAAAAAGAGGTAATGTAGAACAAGAAAAGAAACGTCTTGAAAAAGAAAAAGAAAAATGGTCTCAGTTTAAAAACAAATTAGAAGCAGATAAACGTGTATATTGTATTATAAAAGAACAACTTGAATCTGGTGAATTAGCCGAAGATAATATACCTGTTTTATTTCAAGATAAATATCCTATATTTAAATATATGCACCAAAATAATAAACTAAATTTAGATGATGCTTTACATGATAATGAAATTAATAGTTATTTAGAAATATTAAATGATCCTCCACCAGACCTACCATGTGTTAATATTACCACTAATATTGAAGATAAGTCTTATAGTGATTTATTTTCAAGTGGTAGTGATCCGTTATATATATTTAAGAAAAATATAGATACTGATTTAGATAACTCAGATAGTGATTAATTTATTTCCATTCCCTATAAACATTCATATTAGTCCTCTTAGTTTCAACCTCTTCTACTTCATCATGAAATATGTCTGCAATTTCCGGATCACTAAATGCAAATTTACGATTATTATTTTTAACTTCTTCTACTTTACAATTATGATGATATTTCTCAATTTCATTATTTACTGCATAATTTTTAAATGATGCTAATTCTAAATACATTTGATTAATTATAAATTGTACTGTATTAATGTGCTTTAGTATTTTAAATACCTCTTGTTCAAATACAAAAGCACTTGAATCTTTATTCTTTTCAAAATATTTAATTAACATATTCAAATCATAATGGACTAAATTATGAATATAATGTGGAGCACAACATTTACCTTTTTTATTACCATAATTAATTTGACAATTTGATCTATGCGGACAAAAATCATACATACGCTTAACTAACTCCCCACTAAATGGTTTAGTGATTTTAGGTAATTTTAGTCTGTTAGCTAAAATTTCTGAAGCACCACTAATCCACGTTAAATATTTAATATATGTCGGAATATATTCTGTTTTAATTTTGTATTGTTGAATATGCTTACTAATATATTGAATTAAAAAATATTCATTGTCTAATAATATTAAACTATTTACAGACTCACTTGGCTTATTTTTAATAATTTTATTAACCTCTTCATTTACATCTTCATTATCAACACTAAAATTTGTTCTATAATCAAGCTTTTGATATACCTTATCTTCAATAACATCCGCTGATGATATTACCGCATTTGTTCTAAATTTATTTTCTAATGATATAATAGAATTATTATTAGTATCAATCGATTTAACCCAATCAATATTCATTTTATTATTAATAATCTCTAATGTTTAAATAAAATACTTTTCAATAATTATAATACACGATAATAAAATAAATTTATAAAACAATTTTATTTTATATATATAGAATATGGCAAAACCAACATTAAAATTAAGTTCTTATACTGGTCCTAGAAATGATAACTCTTATCAATCTAAATTAACCGAAGGTGATATTGAAGAAAGATTAAAATTATATAAAAAGATTACTGCTGATGATATACCAAAATTACCTTTAAATGTTACACATATTCGATATTTTTCAGTAACAAAAGATGATAAAGGTAAAAAAGTAAAAAAATTTAGATTAGGTGGTTTTTTAGTAAATAAAGATAAATCAGATAAATACATTATTTTAACAAATAAAGGTATTTCATGGTCAGTTGATACTCAAAAATCTATTTTATATCGTAAATTAAATGATGATGAAATACAAAAAACTATTCAAGAACAAACAGAAGTTGTTGATAATGAAAATAAAAAAATAAAAGATAATTATGAAAAATTACAAAAAGCTTATTATGAATTAGTAGATAAATATCATAAATTAAAAAATAAATATGAAAAAACTAAGACGCATTCGCAGCGCTAAAACTTCGCCTGCGCTCAGTTCGCTACGCTCACCTTTAATGTACATTTACAATAATATTTATTAGGCCATGTAAGGTGAGCGCAGCTCACCGAAGGAGTACAACGACTGAGACGAGCAGAGCATGGCTCTGCGAAGTTTTTTTTGGTAGTTTATATTATGGATGAATCCAATAAAAGATTATTAATGATATGGCATCATAAATCTAAATTATATTATGATTGTCATCGTGATACAGCAAATTATTATAATAATTGGGATAAATTATTAGGATTACCATCTATTATAATAAATGTATTTAATTCTACTTCATTGTTAGCTAATTATCAAGATGCACAGCAAGTTTTTCTTTTAGTTATTGCGGCACTTACTATTGTTTCAACTATTTTAAATGCATGTCAAGCATATTTTAAATTTAGTCATTTTATTAATTTACATAAAAAATCAATGGCTGCATATTCTAGAATTTTATATGATATTGAAAAAATAATAATTCTTGTTAAAAATGATATTACATACAAAATAGATCAAAATATTATGACAAATATACTATCTTCACTTGAAAAATTAAGAGAAGATAATTTAGAATTCCCCGAAAAAATATGGAAAAAATATAATACTGAATATAAGAGAAAATTATCCATTGATTATGATATGACTTCATCTGATACTATAAAAATTCTAGCTCATACTTTTAAAGAAAAACCGGAAATTATTACATATAGTAATATGATACCAGGACCTATTAGCCCAAACATCGGTAATAACAGATCTGATGATCTAACATTAGATAATTTAAATCTTGATTCTAAAACACCACCTAAAGATAAAATTCATCCAACTCCGTCTGTTTTATATGCAGAAGAACCACCTAAAACTATTAAAGATAGTAATCAGAATATTACAATAGATATAGATTCAAAAACTATCTAATAACTTTGTAAGGATCTACTTGTGTAAATACTCTCATTTTACAACAATATCTCATTATTCCAAATCCTTCAATTAATTCTTTAATTTTAATACTTTTTTCTTTATCGTTTAATTTAGATGACATTATTTCTTTGCTTTTAATGTCATATTCTAATTCAACATCACCTAGTACTTTTCCACAAGTAGGACAAATTAAATACTTCATTTTTAATATTAATTGATATATATTTAAATTTAAAATTTTTCATTTTTTACTAATTTATTTTATTTTTATTTTATATGGGAGATAAAAGTAAATCTATAAATTATGATGATAGATTAAGTAATTTAAGAAATCTTTATAATAAATATAGTGTTTCTGATCAAGAATATATATCTGATAAATTATCTGAAACAATTAATATAAATTTTTCTAATACAGATGTATCACTCACTAGTAAAAATGTTAAAAATGATGATAGTGTTAAATCATATTTAACTGATCCAGTTTATATGAATATATTATCTATTATATCTGAATTAAAAGATTACCGTGCCTTAGAAAAAGTATTATATACAGATGAAACTAAAAAAATTGATTTAACAAAAAAAACAACAGATCTTCCACCATTAGGTCCATCTGTACCATATACACCATCTAGTTATCTCTATGGAAAAATGATTCCTGGTAAATATCATGCTGGATACAATACACCAAGTGGTTATGTTAATGGCTATTATTCACCTAGTTATTATGCACCTGGTACATTTATTAATAACGTGCCACCTACACAATTATATTCAGGTAATGTCATAACTAATGATATTGATACAGGATTTAAAACAGAAAATAAAATGTTAAATGCAGATTTTAATACCCAATTTGATAATCAATTAGCTCGTAATAGAGTTGATAAAGTTAAAGAAGAACAAGAAAGATTAAAATTTTTAATTGAAAATGTTACCCCTGATGACTTATCTTCAGAAAAAATAACAAAATATTTTCATGAAATGACAATGGCAGAAGTTATAGATAATTTTGCAAATAGCATCGTAACTTTGTTTAAACAAGTATATTCAATGGATATTAATGGATTAATGAAATCTCAAAATAATTATATTTATTATGGATTTATTATGGTTTTTATATATATTGTATTAAGATTAACATGGCAAGATTTAAATGGTTAAATTACTAGTATTTAATATATATTTTAGATTTTTATATAAATCATTTAGTTCATATGTTGATGTTATTCTATCATCTAATGAATGTTCAAATGTTATAAATGTTTCTAGTATGTCTTGTTTTTGAGTTTTTAGATTACCATCTAATATTTCTTTTGGATATAATTTATATCCTTCTTTTTGATGCGTATTTATAAATTTTTCTAATTTAATATAATTGTCTATTTTATTCATAAAACTACTGTACAATGGTGGATTATATAATTTAAAATATTTTATATTATCTACAAATTCTAATATACTCTTATTGTTCGTATTTTGTATATTAACTCTTTCTTTTAAATTTTTTAAATCTTCTTTTTTTATTATTGATATATATATTATAATTAATACCACACTAATCACTAATAAAAATTGTAATAAATTAATATTATACGATTTAGTAAAATAAAATAATAATATTATAAATACTATCCCATATGATAATTCTAATATTGAATAATCAGATAAATTTACTAACATAATAATAAGTACGAATTTTATTTACCAACTAATAATATGTCTGATTTTTATTCAAAATATTTAGATTTAGTTAATACTCAAAAACAAAATTATCGTGGGGCTGGTATATTTTTTTATAAAAAAGATACCATAAATAATGACTATGACTTTTTATTAGGTGTTGATAATAAAAAAAGAGGTGAAAAATTAAGCGTGTTTGGTGGTGGTAAAGATAAAGAAGATCCTAATTCTTTATACACTGCTGTTAGAGAAGTATTTGAAGAATTATTTAATATTCTACCAAATGGTATTGATTTAGTCGTAGATCGATTACAAGAAAAAATTAATGATGGTTCTATTATAGAAAAAGTTTTTGTTAAAAAAGAAAATGAAATATCTTATTTTGCTCACATGGACGTATTAAATATCTTTATTAATCACTTACATTATCATGAAACCCCTTGGATGTTTAAAGGAAAAAAAGAATGGTCTAAATATTATAATAATTTAGATTTATTTATCAAAGATCGTGTGTTAAAACCAACACAAATTGCAGGTAATGGTCTAAATGAAATTAAAAGAATATATTTAGTTAAATGGTCTGAATTATCTA
>Ga0114958_10000475_pt1 | contig 34164 bp, 19 predicted proteins | sample C_130208_EF_Meta_FD_89577 | JGI IMG/M metagenome (GOLD analysis project Ga0114958, IMG submission 89577) | Freshwater microbial communities from Lake Croche, Canada to study carbon cycling - C_130208_EF_MetaG | ecosystem: Environmental > Aquatic > Freshwater > Lake | place: Lake Croche, Canada... | reverse complement strand
CTTGGGAAATTCGTATTTGATGGGCACAAATGTAGGTGTCGGAACAACGAGCCCTCAATATCCATTAGATATTATGGGAAATACCCGAATCTTGGGAAATTCGTATTTGATGGGCACAAATGTGGGTGTTGGGACAACTAATCCTCAATATTTGATGGATATTAATGGCGGTAACTTGCGCATTTCATCTTCTTTGATTTCGCAAAGCGCGTATAATTTACCAGTAACTTCTTCTGTTAGCCCGATTACATATATTAATATAAATAGTAGTGCTTATGCATATATGGTTTTTACACAAAGTGGAACAATTACTTTTCCCACTAATACTCAAATTGGATATTTAATTGTTGGTGGTGGGGGTGGTGGTGGAGGATATGGTAATTCTAGTGGTATTGGATATGGTGGCCCTGGAACTGCTGGTAATATAATTTTGCAACCATTGTCTACTTCCACAACATCATTAAATGGTGCTATACAAATAAATATAGGGTCTGGAGGGGTTCAAAGTTCTAATCCTAGTTCAGGCAATAATGGTGCAAATACTACAATTACACAAGGAGCAACTATAATAAAAACAACATCTAATGGACAAAATAATTATGGTATAGGTGGTATTTATACTTCAGGGTCAATTGGGTCAGCTAGTAGTAATACAAATAATAATATTGCTACATTAAATGATATTAATCAATCTAGTTCTACAACAAATGGATATGGTGGTGCTGGCGGTTATCTTACAAATGGAACAATAACAAGTTATTCGTTTTATACTACAACATCTACTCCTAATTCAACATCATTCACTGGAAATATAGCTATTAGTAGTGGCTCATTAACATTAAGTTCATCTTTTCCAGGCGGCGAATTAGCTGTCGGACAATTAATAAATAATAATTGTGTAATATTAAATGTGACTTCAAGCACAACTGCTACAGTATATCCAACAAATATAAATCTAACAATAAGTAATAATATTTCTGTTAGTAATGGAGCTAGCACATTTACTGCTAATATAACTTTTGGAGGCACAAAAAGTTTACCAACAATGACTGTAATTACTGCTAATCCAATATATCCTATTATTGTTAATCAAACATTTACGTACTCGGGCACTACATTTACTATAACTTCTATAACTTCTTCTCCCCCTTTATATTTTGTAGTATATAGTTTATCTGCTAACCACCCATTGAATGCTACATTAAGTGATTCTAACAAAAATGTTACTATAACTAGAACACAACCTACTTTTACAAAATATACATATAACTTTTATAATGCTAATCCAGGAAATGCGGGTTCAAATGGCTTTGCACTCATATATTATCAATTGACTAATTACAACAGACAAACGAGCATTGGCCTAGATACATATATAGCATCAAATCCCGCATCATCCATTGTCGCCATAGATAATGGTTTTGGTTCAAATGATGTTATTGTGAATACGACTAATCCGGCAACATATAATGCAACATATAATCCTGTATCACAAGAACGTTTGCGTATTACTGCATCGGGATATGTCGGTATTGGAACAAATTCACCACAATATCCTTTGGATATTTATGGAAGTACACATATTGATGATAATTTGCAAATAGAGGGTGTATTAACAGTTAATAACGATTCAACAATATATGGTAATACAAATATAGGGTCATTGTTGAATGTAATTGGTGCAACTACACTTTCGTCAACATTAGGTGTAACTGGTGCAACTACACTTTCGTCAACATTAGGTGTAACTGGTGTAGCTACACTTTCTTCCGTGGTAGTAACTGGAACAGCAACTATAGGCACAACATTGGGAGTAACTGGCGCAACTACACTTTCGTCAACATTAGGTGTAACTGGTGCAACTACACTTTCATCAACATTAGGTGTAACTGATGCAACTACACTTTCTTCAACATTGAATGTAGCTGGAAATACATTTTTAATGAAATATGTCGGTATTGGAAAAACAAACCCATCATACGATTTGGATGTTTCTGGAACTATCTATACAAGTAAGGATATAAACATAAATGGTTTAACTGTGGGCAAAGGGGGTAATACTGTAGCAAATAATACTGCATTCGGGTATCAAGCATTAAATGTGAATACATCTGGTTTTCATATTACTGCGATTGGATATCAAGCAGCTTTAGCAAATACAACAGCTCAGGATGGTGTGTTTATTGGATATCAAGCTGGTTATAAAAATACTACTGGTTATCAAAATACAGTGGTTGGAGCTGCTGCTGGATTAGATAATACCACTGGTAATTTGAATACTTGTATTGGATATCAAGCTGGACAATCTAATACAACTGGTAGTAATAACACGTTTTTAGGATACTTATCTAAAAACCCAAATAATTTTAGTTCTTCAACTGCTATAGGGTATAATTCACAGCTTACTGCGAGTAATCAAATCATGTTGGGAACTGCTACCGAAACGGTTGTTTGTCCAGGAAAAACAATAATTAGCAATAGTAATTCAGTGGGACTTCTTTCCAACTTCATGTACGGTTGGCAACATACAGGTCAATTACTTGTAACAATCCCACCATCAAATAATATAATAAATCCATCTCGCTCTGGTTCAGCTAATATAACTGATGCATGTAAATTAACTATAGCATTATCTACCGATGGATTTGGAATATTACAAGTTAACCAATCAGGCACTGGCTATAATCCATTAATGTTAAATCCAGCCGGTGGATCTGTAGGTATTAATATGACGACAAATCCAGCATCTGCATTACATGTAAATGGCGTGACTACATCTACATCATACAATGCAACCTCCGATTATCGTATCAAAGAAAATGTTGAACCATTAGACTCTCATTTTACCGTAGATAATTTACGTCCAGTTCAATATGATAATACTTCTTCAAAACAACATGCAATCGGGTTCATCGCCCATGAAGTCCAAGAACATTATCCATTCTTGGTAGATGGTGAAAAAGACGGCGATAAAACGCAATCTCTCAACTATAATGGATTAATTGGAATCTTGGTAAATGAAATACAATTATTGAAGAAAACTGTCCAAGAAATGAAAACTAAAATAGATTCATTAGAAAAATCAGTATAACCTACAATAATAATAATAATATTCATATTTTATGACTGCTATAGTCGTCATAAAATATTCTATAGGCCTAAGATAAGGCCTAAGATAAGGCCTAAGATAAAATCTAAGCCAAATTCAAATTGAAAGAAATCGCCGTATCACTAGACAATGCATCATCATAATATTTCGGCGTATTTACTACAAATCGGTCATTCGCACTTAAACATATCGCACTCGGTATAGAAACTGCGCCTATCTTGGGATTTGCACTTACTGCATATCCCCCCGTCGTAAATAAAGTCATATTATTCGGTGCCCCGTACCACGTCAATCCATTATAGCTATAAGCAACCGTATTACCTCCGGTGCCTGCAGCTACCCATCTCTGCGTATTCCACATTACATCAGCCCCCGATGCAGTAAAAGTCACATTCCCTCTACCCGTCCAGCTAATCCCATCCGCACTCGTCGCCACAGTATTCGCAATACACGTTCCCACAGCCACGGCAACCTGTCCGTTCCAAAATATAGAATTACACGATACGCCCATTATTATACCTGATGGGGATGCAGTCCATCCCGATGAACCCGCCGAATTCGTGCTATATCCAAATACATTCGTTCCTGTGCCCAATGCTCCACCGACCGACCATTTATTCGCCATCCACCTAACCGCATTCACCGACTGTTTTATTAATGTATTCCCAAGACCAGACCATCCGGTCGCCGGATTCGCATTTGTGCAATACGCCAATGTATTCATGCTGCCTTGGCCGCCCGCGACCCATGCCTGTCCCGACCAATCGGCGACTAGACCACTTACATCAAATATAGTTTGGCCTATGCCCGTCCATGTTTTACCATCGGCACTCGTCGCCATCGTATTCCCGCCCGAACCGAGTGCGAGCCAATATTGTCCTGACCATGATATTCCATATCCAGCAGTAGAGAAAACGGTTTGACCCAAGGCCGTCCAGATTAAACCGTCCGGACTATAAGCCAAGGTATTGGTCCCCGACCCCACGGCAACCCATATTAATCCATTCCATTTCACATGATTACATGCTACCGAGAAAATGGCCGAACCGAGCGATTTATAATTGATTCCATCTTGGCTATACGCCATGGTATTATAGGTCCCCATACCACCCACGATTGTGGGTTGCACAATATTCACAGTTCCAATCTGCGGATTAGTCCATATAATAGCATTCCCATTTTGCGACGAATTGACTACACTGGTCCAATTTGTTCCATCATAACTATATCGTATTGTGCTAGAATTAGTATTTAATACAAAAGTTAAGCCATTCCATGTCCCGCCCAAATAATTATATGTTTGCCCTCCACCTACTGCGGTCCATGTTATTCCATCATAACTTACCAAGATTCCGGGAGTAGATGTGTTTGGCGGTGCAGTCGCGATGACCCAGGTGGACGAACCGTTCCATATAATAGATTGTATAGGACCATTTGACGCGATTTGTCTCGTAGTCCAAGAGACGCCATCCGGACTTTGGTTCAAAATCGTAGGCACCGTTCCCGCGGGGCCTGGGGGTCCGCTACACAAGAAATACGCCCCATTCCATTCTACAGGTCCGCCACCCAAAGCATTCGGTGCAATGGCCGGTGCGGCCCAGTTGATTCCATCTGCACTATACATTAATACATTGCCTGCCGCAACTGTGCCTGATGCGACCCATATTGAACCCGACCATACTAAGCCATTGCATGTTCCTGAGCCATTAAAATATATAGACCCAGTTGGAGTCCAATTGCATCCGTCATATGAATATTGTAATTCTTGGCTCGTGGTTGATGAACCGCCCAATAACCATTGGGTTCCATTCCATTTTATAATATTCGGCAACGTATTTGTGAACCGATTCACTATATTTGCAGAAAAGTCGGTCGTCGCCTTGAAAATATTCCCCGATTGACCGGCGAAAACGTAATATGTTCCATTCCAACCGACTGCATTGGATGCTTGGGAAATTGCGGGAATGGCCGACCAAGATTGTCCATTATTATATGATATTGTATTACCGGTAATAGTCATATTTTGGGGGAAATATACGGTATGTGGTTGAGTTAGTGTGCTATCGGCGACACATGCAATAGTCGTGAATATAGTGTTGGATGTCGGTGCTAGATTCCACGTAATACCATCATAACTATATGCGATGCGATTAGTCGTATCTTGGGAACATGCGATGAATTTATTGTCTAACCATTTCACGCTTTTATAATATCCACCGGCGGTTCCGAATATTGCGGTGCCCAAGCCTGACCATGAGAGTCCATATATATCACTACTATAAGCCAATGAATTACCGGTAGAATTTGTAGTAATACATCCTAATGCGACAATACGGGTGCGATTTGTAGCCAAGCCAGTAACACTTTGTGTGATGGGACAAGTGACTGTTGTCCAAGAAGTTCCATTATTTGTGCTATATGCTAATACACCGGCAGTGCCCGTGGTTCCTCCGGCTAACCATACTGCCCCAGTCCATAATATTGTATTACATTGACTTGTGAAAATAGTAGAACCGCCCAAGCCTGTCCAGTTGATTCCGTCTGAACTAATCGCGATTTTATTGGTGGTCGCATCTGACCCTGCTAACCAATATTGTCCAGACCAGCCGAGTCCTACACCGCCATTTGTGAACCCGGTAAACATGCCCGTGCCGCAACCTGACCAATTAATTCCATCATAACTATATGCGATGTTATTTGTAGCAGTGCCTGTTGCGACAAACATTTTCCCATTCCATATAATATGATTACAACTAGTTGAAAAAATAGAAGTTCCCAAGCCTGTCCAATTAATCGCATCGTAACTATACGCCAATGTATTGGTGCCTTGTCCTCCTGCAACTAATATATAACCATTCCAAGCGAAATCATTGATAAGTGTAGAAAACGTAGTTGCACCTTGATTATACCATTTTATACCATCATTACTAAAAGCCATTGTATTACCCGCGGTTCCACCTGCGACATATCTTATTTGCGGATTTTTACCAAAAGTATATGTTGTTGGATAAGTATTATATCCATTATTACGGGCATAATAATTCGCATAACTATCACGAATGACCGTTGTCGTTGGTATTGTCTTGGTAAAAATGGTATTTGGAACTGTTAACCGGTCAGTAATATCAAATGTGGGCGTCGGCATATTAACAGTTTGATATGCGAATAATATACTTTGTCCTGTGAGGCCTATCGGTCCAGTTAACCCTTGACCAGTTGGACCCGTTTGACCCGTTTGTCCCGTTTGCCCGATTGGGCCAGTCACATTTTGACCCGTTGGGCCGGTTGAACCTGTGGTTGATAGCCCTGTAGGACCTGTAGGGCCGGTTTGACCAGTGGGACCCGTTGGGCCAGTTGAGCCGGTTGAGCCAGTTGAACCGGTTTGACCGGTTGGTCCAGTTGGTCCAGTTTGACCGGTTGAACCAGTAAAGCCGGTAGGTCCCGTAGGTCCCGTATTGCCTGTTTGACCAGTAGGTCCTGTAGGTCCGGTTTGACCAGTTGGACCCGTTGGTCCAGTGGGACCTGTGGGTCCCGTGATTCCGGTAGGACCCGTTGGACCGGTTTGACCTGTTGGTCCTGTTGCACCAGTATTACCTGTAGGGCCTGTGGGGCCAGTAGGACCAGTTGGACCAGTCGAACCAGTAGGTCCGGTATAGCTTGTAGGACCAGTAGGTCCAGTTGAGCCAGTTGATCCAGTTGGACCAGTTGAACCAGTTGGTCCAGTTACACCCGTTTGTCCAGTAGGACCAGTTGAGCCCGTCGCACCAGTAGCACCTATTATGCCGGTTGACCCGGTTGAGCCAGTTGCACCCGTTTGGCCAGTTGGACCAGTCAGACCCGTTGGACCAGTTTGTCCAGTCGGTCCAGTATTACCAGTTGGGCCAGTTGAACCAGTTGGACCAGTATTACCTGTCGGGCCTGTATTGCCGGTTGGTCCTGTATTGCCGGTTGGGCCGATTGAACCGGTTGGTCCTGTTGCACCCGTAGAACCCGTTAGACCAGTCGCACCGGTATTACCAGTTTGGCCAGTTTGGCCGGTTGGACCCGTTGGACCCGTTTGAGCAGTAGGACCAGTTTGACCAGTAGGACCAGTTGGGCCGGTTGAACCAGTTGAACCAGTTGCACCTGTAGGACCAGTTGCACCGGTAGGGCCTGTTTGGCCGGTTGCACCAGTTGAACCGGTTGCCCCGGTCGGACCAGTTTGGCCAGTTTGTCCAGTCGGGCCAGTTTGACTGGTTGGACCCGTTTGTCCAGTTGGACCAGTTAGACCAGTTGACCCGGTTTGTCCGGTTTGTCCGGTTGGCCCAGTTGCTCCAGTTTGGCCAGTTGCTCCAGTTTGGCCAGTGGGACCTGTGATAGATTGACCAGTTTGACCGGTTTGTCCAGTAGGTCCGGTTTGACCTGTAGGTCCGGTTTGACCGGTAGGCCCCGTTTGACCAGTGGGTCCAGTTTGACCGGTGGGACCAGTTTGACCAGTGGAACCGGTTTGGCCGGTGGGACCAGTTTGACTCGTAGGCCCTGTTTGACCGGTGGGACCAGTTTGACCAGTGGAACCCATTTGACCCGTAGGACCCGTTTGACCAGTAGGACCCGTTTGACCAGTAGGACCCGTTTGACCAGTTTCACCTGTGATAGATTGACCAGTTTGACCGGTTGGTCCCGTAGGACCAGTTTGACCGGTTAGGCCAGTAGGTCCAGTTTGACCTGAAGGACCGGTTTGACCTGAAGGACCGGTTTGGCCGGAAGGCCCCGTTTGGCCTGAAGGACCCGTTTGGCCTGAAGGACCTGTTTGGCCCATAGGACCCGTTTTACCAGTTTCGCCGGTTGGCCCAATTGGCCCAGTTGTGCCTGTTTGACCTATTTGTCCAGTTGGACCAGTTGGACCTATTTGTCCAGTTTGACCAGTGATTGATTGTCCGGTTTGACCAGTTTGTCCAATTTGACCGGTCTGACCGGTTTGACCAGTTTGACCAGTAGGTCCTTGTTGACCGATTTGGCCGGTTGGACCGTGTTGGCCGGTTTGACCGATTGAACCAGTTGGACCCGTAGGACCTATTTGACCCGAAGGACCAGTTTGACCAGTCGGTCCAGTTGAACCCATTTGACCAGTTTGTCCAGTTGGTCCCGTTTGACCCGTAGGTCCTTGTTGACCGATATGGCCAGTTGGACCGGGTTGGCCTGTTTGTCCGATTGAACCAGTTTGGCCCAGTTGTCCCGTTTGACCGGTAGGCCCAGTTTGACCGGTAGGCCCAGTTTGACCAGTAGGTCCTGTTTGACCAGTCGGTCCAGTTTGACCGGATTGACCAGTTTGACCAGTAGGTCCTGTTTGACCAGTCTGGCCAGTCGGACCAGTTGGTCCCGTTTGACCATTTTGTCCCATTGGCCCAGTTTCGCCAGTTGGACCCATAGGCCCGGTTTGTCCCATTTGGCCAGTAGGTCCAGTTATTGATTGTCCAGTAGGTCCAGTTTGACCAGTTTGACCAATAGGTCCTATTTGACCAGTAGAACCGGGTTGACCCGTAGGTCCTGTTTGACCGGTAGGTCCCGTTTGACCCGTATAACCAGGCAACCCTGTTTGACCAGTTGGTCCAGTTTGTCCCGTTGGTCCAGTAGGACCTGTTTGGCCAGTTTGTCCAGTTGGCCCGGTTTGACCGGTTGGCCCGGTTTGACCGGATTGGCCAATTGAACCGGTTGGTCCAAATTTTCCTGTTGGTCCCGTTTCACCAATTGTTCCGGTCGGTCCAGTTTGACCAGTTGGTCCAGTTGAACCGGATTGTCCGGTATATCCTGTTTGACCATTTTGTCCGGTTGGTCCAGTTGGTCCAATTGGTCCAGTTTGACCTAATTGACCGGCTTGACCAGTTGGTCCAGTAAAGCCAGTAGGACCAGTAGGACCAGTTTGACCGGTATATCCTGTTTGGCCAGGAGGACCAGTATATCCCATTTGTCCAGTTTGGCCCGTTGGACCAGTATATCCAAGTTGTCCAGTTGGTCCAGTATATGATGCTCCAGTTTCTCCAGTTTGCCCGGTTGAACCAGTTGAACCATTTTGACCGGTAGGACCAGTAGGTCCATTTTGACCGGTAGAACCTGTAGAGCCAATATATCCGGATAAACCGGTTTGGCCTGGTATCCCGGGTTGACCAGTTGGACCTGTATATCCTGTATAACCGGTTTGACCCATAGGACCAGTTGGACCGATTATACCCGTATATCCTGTATAACCGGTTTGACCCATAGGTCCTGTATAACCGGTTTGACCCATAGGTCCTGTTTCACCGGTTGGTCCAGTTTGTCCTGTTTCACCGGTTGGTCCAGTTTGTCCAGTTTGTCCGGTTGGTCCAGTTTGTCCAGTGTCGCCGGTTGGTCCAGTTTCGCCAGTTTCACCTGTTGAACCAGTTTCGCCAGTTTCGCCGGTTTCGCCGGTTTGTCCAGTTTGTCCTGTTTCGCCGGTTTGTCCAGTTTCGCCAGTTTCGCCAGTTTCGCCAGTTGGTCCAGTTTCGCCAGTTTCGCCGGTTGGACCAGTTTCGCCAGTTTCGCCGGTTGGACCAGTTTCGCCGGTTGGTCCAGTTTCACCGGTTTCGCCAGTTTGACCCGTTTGTCCAGTTTCGCCGGTTGGTCCAGTTGGTCCAGTTTCGCCAGTTTCGCCGGTTGGTCCAGTTTCGCCGGTTGGTCCAGTTTCACCAGTTTGTCCAGTTTCACCGGTTGGTCCAGTTTCGCCAGTTGGACCAGTTTCGCCGGTTTCGCCAGTTGGACCAGTTTCGCCGGTTTCGCCGGTTGGACCAGTTTCGCCTGTTGGACCAGTTTCGCCGGTTGGACCAGTTTCGCCTGTTGGACCAGTTTCGCCTGTTGGACCAGTTTCGCCTGTTTCGCCAGTTTCACCTGTTGGACCAGTTTCACCTGTTGGACCAGTTTCACCTGTAGGTCCAGTTTCACCAGTTTCACCAGTTTCGCCGGTTTGTCCAGTTTCGCCGGTTTGTCCAGTTTCGCCGGTTTGTCCAGTTTCGCCGGTTGGTCCAGTTTGACCGGTTGGTCCAGTTTGACCGGTTTGACCAGTTTGACCGGTTTGACCGGTTGGTCCAGTTTCACCAGTTTGACCGGTTGGTCCAGTTTCACCGGTCAGTCCAGTTGGTCCGGTCAGTCCAGTTGGTCCGGTCAGTCCAGTTGGTCCAGTCAGTCCAGTTGGTCCGGTCAGTCCAGTTTCACCGGTTGGACCAGTTTCGCCAGTTTCACCGGTTGGACCAGTTTCGCCAGTTTCGCCGGTTGGTCCCGTTTGTCCAGTTTCGCCGGTTGGTCCAGTTTGTCCTATATCTCCTGTCGGTCCAGTTTCGCCAGTTTCGCCGGTTTCGCCTGTCGGTCCAGTTTGTCCTATATCTCCTGTCGGGCCAGTTTGGCCCGTGTATGAATTACCAATAGGTCCCGTGTATCCGGTATATCCAGTATAACCAGTTGGACCGATAACAATTTGTCCGGTTGAACCCGGTTGACCCGTTGGGCCGATAAGTCCAGTATCCCCACTGGGTCCCGTTGACCCGGTTAGTCCCATTTCACCAGTTGACCCAGTTGACCCCGTATACCCGGTTGACCCAGTTTCACCGGTTGACCCAGTTTCGCCAATTGAACCAGTTTCACCAGTTTGTCCAGTATCGCCAATTTGTCCAGTTGGTCCTGTTTGTCCGGTTGAACCAGTTGGCCCCGTTGGTCCAGTCGTTCCAGTTAATCCAGTTGGTCCAGTTGGACCGGTTGGTCCAATTGAACCGGTATATCCCATTTGACCAGTAGGTCCAGTATCACCGGTATCGCCAGTTTGGCCAGTAAATCCTTGTCCAGTTTCACCCGTATCGCCTGTTTGCCCAGTATAACCAGTATCACCAGTTTTACCAGTTGGACCAGTATCTCCCGTATAACCCGTGTCTCCCGTTTGGCCCATTACTCCAGTATCACCAGTTAATCCTATATTTCCAGTATCACCAATCGGTCCCGTCGCCCCCGTTATACTATGACCAGTTGGTCCAGTTAACCCTATATAACCAGTTGGACCAGTTGGACCCATTGGTCCCGTTTCACCAGTTGGTCCAGTTTCACCAGTCGGCCCAACTGACCCGGTTGGTCCCATTTCACCAGTTGACCCAGTAGCACCATTGCCCATAGGACCAGTATCTCCGGTTTCACCAGTAGGTCCTATGATTAATTGCCCGGTAGGTCCCGGTTGTCCAGTTGGACCAGTTGGACCAGTTGGACCAGTTGGACCAGTTGAACCAGTTGCTCCAATTTGTCCAGTTGGACCAGTATGTCCTATTAAGCCAGTATCGCCTTGAGACCCGGATGGTCCCATATCTCCTGTTTCACCCGTTGGACCTTGGGCACCAGTATTGCCGGTTGCACCAGTATCGCCTACTTGGCCCGAATTACCGGTCGGACCAGTCTCTCCTGTATTACTTTGTCCCGTTGGGCCGGTTTGACCGATTAGTCCGGTTGGTCCATACTGTCCAGTCGGTCCAGTTTGTCCGGTTGCACCCGTGTATCCGGTTTCACCAGTTGGTCCGGCGAATCCGGTTTGCCCTGTATGTCCGGTTTGTCCCGTAGGTCCACTCGGTCCAGTGATACCTAATTGACCAGTTTGACCAGTTGAACCGGTTTGTCCAGTTGGTCCAGTTGAACCACTAGGACCAGTTAAACCACTAGGACCAGTTAGACCAGTTGGGCCGGTTGAACCAGTTGGACCAGTTGACCCGATTGGACCGGTTAGACCAGTTTTACCGGTTGGACCGGTTGGACCGGTTGACCCGGTTGGACCGGTTGGACCAGTAGGGCCGGTAAATCCTTTTCCCATTGGACCCGTATATCCTAAAGGTCCAACCGGGCCTAATATACCAGTATCACCCGTTGCACCAGTATCGCCCATTTGACCGGTCGGTCCAGCAGTTAATGATGATATAGTAGTTTGCAAACTGGATGATAATTTGGTTATAGTAACTGAACCATCCAATATATTCGCAGTTTGTATGGAATTATTCGCCAATTTATCGCCAGTAATCGTATTTGATGCGATACAACTATTAGTCAATGACCCTAATTGAAAATGTGTAGCATTCAACGTATTATTCGCAATTTGCAGCCCGGTAATAGTATTATTTTGAATATTATTCGCAAGAATTGTGCCTGGTGTAATTAATCCGCCGGTAATTGTTTCCGCGACAATTTTTGACGTCGTTATTGAGCCATCCAAAATTTGGGCAGTAGTTACAGCATTTGGTGCGATTTGTATACTTGTTATAGAATTCGTAGCAATATTTGCAGTGCCTACTGCACCTGGTGCGATATTTTGTGTATAGATTAATCCTGCCCGCGTGATATTAAATGCGACTTGTGACCACGTTACATTAAATGTTAAATGATCGCCAGAATCTGAAAATGTAGCGATAAAAATATCACCCGATAATACAGGTAAAGAATTCGCCGAATTATCCAAATTTTGTATAAGTGTATATGTTTGGCCAGTTGTAGTATTAGAAACCGATATAATATGATTTGTATCCATATTTACAGTGCCTGCATTGGACACTATTATATAATTACCACTCAATACATTGGCTATACTTTCTGGCGATAGAGCCAATGATAATGATGAAAATAATTGACTAATACTTTGGTCAAATGTATGAATCGTTGGGTCATATATATTCAAATAACTCAAACTGGTAAAAGGTAGAAAGGCAGAATCTATTTGGGTTGGATTTCCAGGAGATGTTTGAATCCCATATACAACATTACTTGCACCCGATGTATCCAAATAATTATATGAAACGCGGCCACTCGTAGTATCATACGACATGGACATGGTATTTCCGCATGAATCTAATATAGTAATCGTGTTAGGGTCTATAATCAATTCATGTGCATATATTGAGCCAAAACGCATACCAGTGGAACCTAAATCATATGTTCGGTCCGTTAATGGAGTCACTGCATTACCCGATATTTCTAAACCGCCGAATAAACCGCCCGAAAAATATCCACTTTGGAAAGGTTGACTAAGTGAACCGATATTTAATGATGAGGTTGAAGGTATAATAGAAGAATATACTTGACCACCAAAATATCCTGTCGGTCCAGTCGCCCCTTTTTGGCCAGTAGGGCCGGTTGGACCTTCATGTATACCAGTAATCTCACCCATAGGTCCAGTTTGACCAGGCGGTCCAGTCGTGCCTAATGTTACTAAACAGGTTGTTCCACTGCTCGTTGCATAAGTTTTAGAACGTTTTCTATCTAAATATCCTGCATACGACATTGTATATAATTATAATACTTATTTATTATTATTATATGAATGCATTTTTATTATATTTTGTGATTACATATGTTTACAATTGCATGGTTGTAATTCATTTTTTAAAAATGTTAATCGGGCATTTGAAAAAAGCGTATTTGCATTATTTGTTTGTTTTGTGGCGGCATTTTTGGACCAACAATTTCGACAAGCTAAATTCGGTTTATAATGGGGTTTGTGATTCGTATATTTTATTAGAGGTGTTGGGTTAGAATACGCACTTCTCAATTTTACGCGATTTGGACGAGATTGTGTTCCCGAATCTATTAAAAATCGGGTGCATGCTGCGGTTTTCGCATTCTCCATACCGAAAATAATCTTGGTATTTGTGGGTATTAATTCATTATATCTTGGTCTCGTATTTAATACCGCATTTTGTAGGGCGAATTGTTTGAATTCGGTATAATCCAACGCATCTAATACTGGTTGTAATTTGGTTTGGTATTTTAATTCAACCGCATTTCGTTTATATTGTATATAATCACTTTGCGACATTTACTATATAATAATTATATAAAAAAATGGCGATATATGCAATCGCCGAACCAATAAATACCGTTGTCTTTTATTTTTATTTATTGGTAGTTGAATTTGTGGTATATAATTGGTCACATGTTAATGCAAATGACCAGTTTGCACCATTCAAGTCAATAGTTTCACCTTTATCATTTAATAAAGTCACAGATAAGCGATGAATATTGACTGGACCGAAATAACTGCGTTCTTGTAGCTGTAAAGAACCGCCAAATTCAATATACGTTTGACCATTTTGCATACCGGCAGTTTTTACGGGAACAAACCCGAAGATATCGTGGACAAAAGGTCCTGCCGAATAATTGGATTTTTTGGTTTGTTGTGCACTTAATATTTGATTTGCTGAATATAATTGTTTCGTAGTTAGATTATTATATCCGACCAATGAACTATTCGCCACCAATTTGCCTGTAACGGGGTCTATCGTATAACTCGCTTTACTTGAATATGATGGTAATGAAATATCGGTATCTTTGGCTGCGATGGTTACCAGACCATCATTCAAACGATTTTGCGTATAATCGTCCAAGATAATCATAAAATAACTATATAATACTACACTTACGCATGTATCGCCGGTTAAAACTGCGATATTAGTATTACTGTTATATGTATATGGGGTTAAGGATGATTGTGCGTAATATGACTGGCCTGTGCTAATATTGTGGGTAACATTATCGGGGGTCATATCATATTCAGTTAAATTGCGAAATCCCATAATCCAACCGAGTGTTGAATCCCAAAGCACATTTTGTATATTAGACTTACCTATGACTCCTGTAGTAGCTCGGGTGAATGTTTCTGGATTATAAAATACGATTTTATAATCTTTGGCCGTGAATATTTTATTTATATTTAAACGGATTTTGGTATATTGATGTCCAGTTGAATCTGTAATAAAACTTATTTGCGACCCTGCGGTTTCTGGGTGATTTGAATCATTTAATATGTTATTTATTGCGATTATAAATGTTTGAATTGAATATGATATTGTTGGAATTGGTATTGTGATTTTTATATCATTATAATATGCATCACCTGTCGCATTGAATTCAGTTGTATATACACCACCGGTTGCATTATATATAGGTCTAATATAGAAAAAATTATTGGAACCATCTATTAAATTAAAATTTGTTTTACTCGATATTGGGTTATTTCCAGTTATTATATCGTATCCATTTGTATCATTAAATGATAATGGTATATATTGTGCAGATATATTTAAATATGACCATGAATGTGCAGGTGATAACCATTGTAAATTTGATGGTAAATCTCCGTAATATCCATATGTATTTGGTTGAGATTTTAAACTTAAGTTTGATATATCAAGAATTATACCATCATTATAAAAATAAGCAGTATAATCTTGTTCGGTTAATGTACTATTAATATTCATAGTTAATGTGCATAATATCATGGTGTTATCGTATGGGTCTGTAATTAATGTTATGTTTGTATTCGCAAATATTATACCATAATTAGCATCAGTATATTTGGTGAATGCAGAATTAATAGCATTAGATAATTCAGAAACTGAATATGATGAATTCTCTATGTTTGATATATTAATTGTTATGGTAGGAACATATTTGTTTGATTGTCCAATTGATATTATATTGATTGATAAATCAGACAAGGTATATCCTGAAACTTTATTTTCAAAACGGCTGATAAAAATGTTTGACCCATTTTTATGTGTATAAGGTTCAGTTTCTTCTGTAACCGAATTTATATCAAGAAGAGTAACGGGAAAATTCAATATGGTAGCTAATGCTTGGGGTAACTGTATTTTATATTGATTTGTATAAATCTGGTTTGATATATTAAAACTCAAATTCGGATGTGAATTCGCATCTAAAAGATATGATATTTGTCCAAAATTGGCGTCTACTTGAGAAAATGCAGTGGTTAATGCATTTACATAAGCATAATATGTATAATTATTACTCGGTGGTATTTTGATAACATAGTCATTATAACTATTATCAGATGAACCTTTTACCGTATTACCACTATTATCTATATATCTATATTGACCTGAAGAACTAGGGACATATCCATAATTTTGTTTATTACATTTTAAATATATATATGTATTATCAGTCACATTATATATATCATTTAATATTGGTGTTTCGGCAATTATATTATTTAATTCATTATATGATTGATTTGCTGATGTATCAAAATTAAAACATGATCCTGGTCCTGTCCATATAGTTGATTCATTTGGGAATAATATACATGCTTTCATATTACTGGTATATGGTATCGTGAGCCGATTTAAATTAAATGAAATTGTGGTTATATTACTGGTAGGATTTATTACAAAACTAGCATCTGTTAAAAATTGGTTTGAATGTAATATAGATATTACATTATTCATTATTATTGTTTTCGTTGTATAGCCTACAGGTAATGTTAATGTAATAGGTATGCTTTGTATGATGGTTTGATTAGATATATCATAATATTCATTTATATTACTAGTATAAATCTGTATAGTGAATGAATTATTTGAATTATCAATATTAAATTTGGTATTTAAATTGTTATTAGTTGTTGAATATAATGATATGTTTGAATATATATTATATGTTTTATATGTTGGATGATTAAATCCCAAGAATCCCGGTATTGAATTTAAACGGTCTGTCTCATATGTTGAGTCAGTCGGGTCAGTCCATGTAGGAAAATACACTTCATAATTATTATCATTATATGTATTGGTTATATCAAGTGTAACTGAAGCTTTTACATTTCCAACATTGAATGATATATCAGTTGTGCCGAGGTTTATATCAGTAATGGTTGATTTCAATTTAACAATGGAATTATGGACTGCATTTATCAAATCAGTCGCTATATAATTTCCCGAATTAATAGTGATTTTATAATCGTGGTTTCCATCATTTATACCCGGCGAATTTCCATTAATATTGAAAAAATTACTTCCAAAATTGTTATTGATAGTATACCAAGTATATGGTATTTGAACTGAATATAATTTCAAAGATACGACATCTATTAGAGTATCGGATAAATTGAAAGTAAAATCGGTGGAAAGGGGATAGGTCACCATATCGCGATACTGACTATCAATACTTATAATACGCTTTACTGATTCTTTTAATAATGGATTGACTGTGCCTTTGGTATAATTGAGGGCTTGGGTATAACCGATATTGGCGGATGGTATGGTTAGAGAATCGGGTTGAACTGATTGAGTTAGTGGAATCGCTATATTGGAACTACTATCGGTTACCAGCATATTTTCAAGCCCTTCTATCATATCATCATCATCTAATACAGATAATTCAAAAAAATGTCCATAAATATCTTGGAAAAACTGCGATAATGCGACATTTGCATCATTCTCTATATTAGAATACTTTTGAATAAGTAATAGAATTTTCGCCTCTAATTCTCGGTCCGTCGGATTATTCACATCTAAAAAATTATATAATTCCACATCTGAATATTTAGTTATATCATATATATTATCTGTGTTTTTGGTGTTCATTCTACACAATGATATACAATCCCATTTATATTTTTTAGAGTAGTTTATGTTTTTTTTGTTTATTTATGAATATTTGGGCAATAAAGTCAACTAAATCTACTATATGTGAACACCGATACAACTTATCTGGCGGAAATGATGTTATTCCCATCAGTCGTTTTTGATGTGTAGCACCTTTAAAGCACAATATATCAAATACTTGCATGATTTCTTCTTCTTTTTCATTCATATCACTGCGGTCAATGCGGTCCTTTCCCAAATACGCATATGTATTATATATGGGTTCATTATATGTATGGTATTTATTATATATCGGTTTATTCTTTACCATACCGATTCCCATAATACGATTCGTTTTGTTATTCATTTCCAATATAAATAGAATTTTATTGTGGTCTATGTGTTGACTCGTTGGTTCCGGTGATGAATATATGCAAGCTATCATGGGGTTTTTTTGACGGTAGTGTTCGTTTTCAGCCCATGTTATATCATTGAATCGGGTAGTTAATAAATGATACTTCTTTGGGTTAATATATGCAGTGATATTGAGTCGTTCCTGTTTTTGCAGTTGTTTCTGGTGGTCAGTTAATGTCGGTTTGACTATAGTTGGCGGCATTATTAGTATTTATGTTTCAATCATGGTAAATGGATGATATTGTTTTGACTTAATCAATTTTCTATAATAATTGATATGAATGGGTATTGTATTATCGTATTTTTTTGGGCTTCAGTTAAAAATGTAAATCGGTCCAAATTAGAATTAGTCCACCAAGAATAATGAAATGAAACATATAATGGTATATTGTATTCTTTATGAATAGCATATAAATCATCCAATATGTGTTCTTCGCCGCCTTCAATATCCACTTTTATTAATGAAATTTCATGCGGATTTATATTATATGTTTCTATTATCGTTTTAATTGTTATGGTTTTTATAATATATTGACCATCTTGGGGGGGTATACCAGTATTGATACTGATTTGGCTAGTTGAATCATTCAAACTTGAATTGGTTAAAAATTGATTTTTACCAAATACTATATCTGTATCATTCACATTGAAAATCGCACGATTTATTAATGTAGTATTATCGCAATTTATTTTACAATTAGTAGTCAAATCGCGGAATGATGTTTTATCGGCTTCTACGACATATACATGTTTTGATTTACGACTTCCATATATACATGTAGTTCCTATCCAACCACCAATATCTATAAATGTTTTATCTTTTTTCAAATATTTATCAAATACTTCAAATGTATCATTTTCCCAAGATGAATAAATAGTTGTCCAAAAATTCAAATTTGTATCTGTTTCTCGGGTTTCTATAAGCAAATATTCAGCGTTTTTATAAATTTTCAGGTATTTTTCATCAATATATTTATTAATTATTCGTAATATAGTTGATATAACTTGGGTATTATTGATTTTATTATAATCATATAATGTGCAAAACTCATTATTAATATACCATGGTAAATGTTTGACTGTGAAATCGCCGGCAATTCTAATATCATTATTATATGCGACTCGTTTATTAAATATATGAAATGTGGTATCAATCGTAGCATGATATAATTCATATTCGTCATCTTCTATTTTATTTAACCAAAATGATGATTCATGTTCATAAATCGTTTTATTGTCTGTATATATACCATTATACATCTCATTAAAATCGCTAATTTTTAAGGCAAAGCCTAATTTTCTACATTGATATTTTTCAGATAAAGAAACCATTATTTCAATGAAATCGGTCGGCATATTTTTATCAAATTCCAAATCTGGGTCTGTTAATATGAATTTATCGGGTAGAATATCATATATATGTTTATTGCACCATGGTACTATCCATGGGCCATTATTTTCATTATTATTGATAATTGCGATTTTGGTATTTTGTAGAAATTGGATTGTCTCGCTATTATCACTATTATTATTGATGATGGTTATTAATTGTGTATATGCAGCATTGATTCGTGTTATTTGTTTAATCATATTTTCTACATATTTGTGATTATTATAGCAAATAATCAAAATAGGCGGGATATTCATAATATATGGTATATATTATGCAAACTTTTATATGTTTTATGTGTATCAATATAAAAGTTTGCATTATATCTATCATATAACAGTATGACTAGCCCCAATTTTTCCAATATAAAACATGATATGGAAACGGTGGAATTTGACCATTTTCGCCGCATTATAAATGTAGACAATCAATCTTTGCCCGATTGCATTAGCGAGTTTTTTGATGTTCCGGGGAAACAGCATTATCGCCTATTATCTTATCTTTCTACCTTATATAATAATACGACGATTATTGATATCGGGAGTCATCGGGGTAATTCGGCGACGGCCTTATCATATAATACGACGAATACTGTGTATTCATTTGATATTGAGGATAAGGTATTGAATCCCGCTATACGAAGTTTACCCAATGTCCAGTTTCACCTGGATAATTTGTTTGATTCGGTCGGTGCAGATAAATGGAAAGATACGATTTTACAATCGCCCTTTATTTTTTTGGATGTGGACCCGCATAATGGGTCAATGGAATCGGATTTTTATAATTGGTTGGTTAATATCGGTTATAAGGGATTTGTGATTTGCGATGATATTTGGTATTTCAAAGAAATGCGTGATAATTTTTGGTATAAAATTCCCGACCAACAACGATATGATTTGACTGAACTCGGTCATTGGTCAGGAACAGGTGCATTTACACTCAATCCATTTATCACATTTCCAAAACGCAATAATTCGGATTGGACGTTGGTAACGGCCTATTTCAATTTGACGAAATGTCCCGATGCGAGTGAGGAGATTTTGAAGCGGGATGATACCTATTATTTAAGTCATTCATTGTCTACTCTCGCATTACCGTATAATTTGGTCATTTTTTGCGATAGAGAAAGTTATCCCGAGATTTTGGCTAGACGTCCTGGATATTTGAGTAGTCGGACGCGATATGTTATACAAGAATTTGACGATTTTCGGTATAAAAAGGGGGGCGTTTTATTGGATGATAATTTTGCGAAATATCGTGACCAAATTAATGAAAATCGCCGAAATAAACCCTACCATTTTGATAACCGAAATACGGCGAGTTATTATTTGTTTTGTTTATCTCGTTATGCTATGTTGAAAGAAACTATTGAAATTAATCCATTTAAAAGTAGTCATTTTTGTTGGATTAATTTTTGCATTGAGCGTATGGGATATCAAAACCTGATTCGTCTAGATGAAGCCCTTTCTATTAAACGTAACAAGTTTTCTACTTGTTATATTGATTATATACCTGAAACCTTGGTCCAAGATACAGCGGAATATTTCAGGTTTGGTAGATGCAGCATGTGTAGTGGATTTTTCACGGGAAATGCCGAATATATGTATAAAGTGTGCGATTTAATAGAAAATAAATTCTTGGAGTATGTTCAGCAAGGATATGGACATGCCGATGAACAACTTTATAGTCCAGTCTATTTCCAGAATCCAACATTGTTTGAGCATTATTATGGCGATTATCAGCAAATGATTACCAATTATACTTATATATATGATTCACCTGAACCGCCCATTTACAATTTCATCACACGTAGTTTTGAAAATGCGAATTATTTAAAATGTGTCGAGGCTTGCGAGTTTGTATTTAAATCGCATTTTTTGAAGAAATGTAATATTAGTAGCGATTATTTGAGTCGTTTATATTATTATTATGTCGAGGCGAAGAACCGCCTACACACACTGTAATTGTGCTTCATAATGCGGTGATGTTTCATATTGCACTTTTATATATGGATTTGTTTTTACTAAATACCGTATATGATTAGCAATATCCTTTGCTTTATGATATTTATGATAATATGCTGATATGAAATAGCTCATTAGTATAGAAAAATACGTATTGTATTCAATTTTTACATGATAATGTTCAATCTCATGTAATAATTTCTCACAGCAATCATAGCAATCTTGGTTATATCCAAAATTTAACATTTTAATTATTATATTATTATCTATGTAATAATAACCTATAGTTGGTCTAATAAAATTATTCAAAATCGTTTTATAATCGCCATAGCTTCTTTCTATGCTATCATAAAATTCGTCCAAGATTTCCAGAAATAACATTTCTTCACCATGTCCATACCCCATATTTATAGTTTCAATTGCGATTTCACTTAATCTATTCAAAATTGGTTTGCCTATTTTCATGCTGGTTGTAAATAAACAACCACATACGAGCCATTGATATTTTGAATAATATTCCCGTTTATGTTCTGGATTTTTATATTTTTTATCACATGAATGCATAACTTGAATATGAAATTTTTCGGTTATATTTTCCAAGACATACAGTAATTTATTATTTTCATAATTTGTGCAAATCTTGGAAAACTGGGGTCCGACATTCGCATCTATCCATCCAAATTTGCTTGTATTAAATGGGTTTGTATTCATTGTTTTCAATACAAAATCGGGTTTACTAATATTTAATATATGGGTTTCGGCGCATATTTGGGCATCTTTCGTTGGATGATATTTTTCACGGTTTTCTTTAACTGTGTCCAAATATTTGTATTTCGGCAAAAATCGCATCTCCAAAATAGTATAGTGGGTTAATTCAGACAAATTACATGAACTGCGAATAGATTTTATTTGTTCAATGCACGTATTATCAGTAAATATATGCAAATAGCACGGGACTTCTAATAATGGCTGCATATTATTAACCGTTTCAATTGACCTTGATGCATTATTATATGGGGTTAGGTCAAAACATGCAGTGGTTAATGTGCAATCTGGAATCATAATATATTATTTTTATTGAGTTATATATTATGATTTTGTAACGTATAATTGTGATATTTGTAATTGTGATATTTGTAATTGTAATATTTGTAATTCATTTGTGATTTTTGTAATTTGCTAAATACATATTTGTATAGTTACCACTTATTTGAATAATATCATAGTTTAAATTTTTTAGATATTGAAATAATTCAGTATTCGTATTATTTGATTCAAATAGAATGGTAGGATAATTTGACCGCTGTAATGTATCTTGGGCACCTTGTAATACAAACAATTCATTTTCTTCCACATCCATTTTTATAAACCCGATATTATCATAATAAAAACTATCAAGTGTTCTTATTTGGATTTCTTCGGTTGCTAGAATTTGGTTGGCGTTTTGATGAAGCGTTGACCCACCTCCATCTAAACTAACTATATTTAATATTTTGGTGCCGGTTTGTTCATCCGACCCTAGACCATAATTGATACATGTAACATTTGTGATATTAGATAATGCGATACTACCACATAGCGAATAATACGTCATTTTTTGTGGTTCAAATGCATATATATGTTTACAATCATCCGCGAGACTGATTGAATATGTCCCGCTATGTGCACCAATATCTAACATATTCTTATCTTTACTGCAAAATTGCTTGGCCCATTCAATCAAATCTTTTTCAAATAGTCCATTTGTTATATAATAACTCATGTTGGATTGTGGTAAAATATATGTCCGTGCATTCAAAAACGTCATTTGGTTATCGGCATCATGTGTGATTGGTTTATTCGTCGGCTTGGTCAAGATAAAATATTTGCACGACATTATATGATTTATTATATGCGATTCTTTATTTTGATTTTTGTCTATATAGATTGTAATATACTGTAATCTTTTTGTAAAATGGACGTTGAAGAATTTGATGATAATAATAATGAATCATTGCATCATATCAAAATAAATATCCATGCTAACGCGAATATTGACCAAGATATTCAAAAAGAAATCAATTTAGTGAATTATACGGGTTCTAGTATAAATACATTGACCATTGCTACTGGGTCAAATATTGTGGTAGATAATGATTCTTATCATAGTCTAAGTAGTCATAATTTGGGGCATAATCTTGGGCATAATAATAGTCGTAATAATAGTCCTATTACTATTTCCGACTCTAACAATAATTCGGCCAATAATTCGGCCAGTGATATTAGTGATGATGATAGTCAGAGCGAAACAGAACGTAATGATATTAAAAATGAACGGATTTCAATAGATAGTAATAATAAATGTTTCAAGAAGTTTTCATATAATGATATTGAAAAATCATTGAATAAATATTACGATAAAGAGTCCAAATATTCAAGTGAATTAGATATTTTGATTACTTATTTGAATGGTCAGAAATTCTTATATACACATGCTAAGAATGTGACTCAGCAAAAATTGAATTTATTGATGATTCCTTCACTCATTATGAGTACGGCGATTGCGATTTTCGCCCCTGTATTGCAGTGTAATTATATTAATGGTATTATTATAGCGGGATTGAATGCTTTTATAGCATTTATTTTATCATTGTTGAATTATTTGAAATTGGAGGCATCAGTGGAGATGTATTTGCATGTGGCGAATCAATATGATAAATTGGAAACATCTTTGGAAATTGCGAGTAATAAATTGTTGTTTATTGAGAATGGAATAGACCAAGATAAAATGGTTCTTGGGAAAATCAAGGAATTTGAGAAACAATTGAATGAAATCAAAGATTCATGCACTATTTTGATACCCGTTGAAATTAAACAGCGGTTTCCGATTATTTGTTATATCAATATTTTTTCCTTTATTAAAAAAATGGAAATGTATAAGAAAAATTTGATTGTGAAATTCAAAGACGTGAAGAATGAAATACGATATATTTTGTATAAATGGCGGACTCAATCGGTGGGCTATTCTGATGCTACAATAGAATATTTATTGGCTGAAAAAGAAAAAGAAAAGCGACGCTTGGATTATTTATATGGATTAAAAGAAACGATTAAAGATGAACTGGTTCATTACAAAAATGCATATAATTATATTGATGAATTATTTACACGGGAAATTAAACTGGCTGAAACTAATAAATATTTTTGGCCATTATGTTTATTTTGTCCAAGTCCCAAGCCCAAATTTGATACATGTAATCCAATTATAGATAAGTATTTGAAATTTATCTTTATGGATTAAAGACCGAACATTTCCAGAACCACGGTCCATTATATATGATATTCACGGGTAGTTTTGATTGTAATCGGGTTTGGATATATTCGGCAGTCGTTGTTTCATTCCATTGAATCGTGATGGCGACTCGTTTATATTCGGGGGTTTTATGTGATATATTTTCGGTAATCTTGGTAATTTCACCGATTTTCAATGTAGAAAATACATTGAAAATCTCTTTTTTTGATATTTTGGCGTCCATTCGGGGGATGCATATGATTGGTCTATGAGACATATTATTCGTTGAGTAGGTTGGTTATTATGTGATGATATAGTATTATTTATGTTCAATTTTATAGGCTTCAACCGGCTTCATTGGTGTATATATTTTTTCAATTCACTAATACCGATATCTAATAAGTTACGACTACTTTGTATATTTAAATGACCTTGATTGTAATTGCAACTATCACAAAGTAAAAATATTTTTTTAACATTTGCTAGTGTATATGAATTGAATATACCGGGAACAACTCCCGTATTTACACCAATAATCACTTTACATCGGGTTGATAATGCCGCTATATCTTTTAAACTTAACTGATGGTCTAATGTGCATTTTATTCCATCAACTTTCAGGGTTGTTATAATGTTGAAAAAATGGTCATCTAAATTATTAATATAATTAGACCATAAGTTTTTATCAAGTATATATTGAGTAGAGCATGGTTCAGAATTGATTACTAATATATCAATATCTTTGCACGATTCGGGTAATTTATTGTAGCGACTCAATAAATCAGGGTCTGTATATTCTAATTTATTTATTTTAATTGGTATGTTTATTTTTTCTAATACTTTACTAAAATATAATTTTAAATAATCATCATGCGGCATTTTATCTTCGTATGCGGGCCAAGAACATAAAGCATGATAATCACACCCTAGTTCATTATTTGCTATCCATATATTTAAAGCATTTTCTGGTTTTTCAGTTAGACTGAATATTTTTACATTATCGCATGGGATAAATTCGCATACTTGGTTATATTGGTTTAACCAATTCGTATTTATATAATAATGAATTATAATATTATTTGCGATTAAATAATCTTTTATATTGTAAAACATAATACAGCTGAAAATATTATCACCCATATGAAATTCATTATATAAATGAATTATAGGATTTGAAGTCATTTTATTAGGATATGTATAATTCATCTTCATGTTTCTTTATATTATTATTTGTTATTTTATTTACTATGAGTGATGTGCTCTTATTTTCAATATAATTAAATAATAAAACATTATCGGCATATTCACGACCAGCAAGGTCTTCTATTACATAATCTCCACCTTTTACTAGTAGGCTTGGACATATTAGTTTCAAAATGGGTTCCGGTGTATCTGTATTGAATACAACAATATAATCTATGAAATCTAGATTGGATAATAATTCAAGTCGCTCACCAATATTATTAATGGGTCTACTAGGTCCTTTGAGACGCTTTATAGATTCATCACCATTTAATCCTACTATTAATATATCACCTTGTTTCTTGGAAAATTTCAATAATTTAAGATGTGCTGAATGGATAATATCAAAACATCCATTTGTAAAGACGGTTTTATTTGTTTGTTTTAATAATTGTAACTTTAACAGCTGGTTCGGTTCATAATCATATATAATTTTCTGGGGCTTTATTGTAGCATAATATTCGTCAATGTCTGTCGGACTTACTTGATAATTGCTCATGGTTTCCACACTTTTTCCACATATATAATTCGCGATTTTTCCGGCTAATATCATGTCCTTTTCTATCAAATAAATGTGGGTTAAAATACATAAGGCCATATCTCCGGCACCGGTTACATCAATAACGTTTATGTTTTTATTAGTATGTGTTAGATGGTTATTGATATCATCTATATATAGTCCATTTTCACCACATGTTAGCACGGTATGTTTACTATTGATTTGCTCTTTTATAAATTGCAAAATCTTGGCGATTTCATTTGGTTTATTATTAGATATGGTTGAACCTTCTAATAAATTCGGTTTGAAGCAAAAACAATTGCGATATTTTTGATAGTCTTTTATTTTGGGGTCGGCAAAGGTGTATATATTATTAGCATTAGCGTATTGAATTATATTTTTACACAATGATATGGGTAAACATCCTTTATTATAATCCGAAAATACGATTGCATCTATCTTGGTTTTTTGTTGAATATAATTGAATATCTGGTCTTGGACGCTTTGTTCAATATAATCGTTTGACTCAATATCATATCTGGTAATTATTTTATCATTATGAATGATTCGGGTTTTAACTGTTGTATTTCGGTCTAGTATATTAAAAAGCATATGTTTAATATTTTGATTATTCAACAAGTTTTTGATTTTATTATTTATACTTGATTGAATTCTATCTTCTTCTTCTTGGTCGTTTCCTTGGCCGTTTCCTTGGCCGTTTCCTTGGCCGTTTCTTTGGCCGTTTCCTTGGTCGTTTCCTTGGCCGTTTCCTTGGCCGTTTCCTTGGCCGTTTCCTTGGCCGTTTCCTTGGCCGTTTCCTTGGCCGTTTCCTTGGCCGTTTCCTTGGCCGTTTCCTTGGCCGTTTCCTTGTCCCAAGATAGATATTATTTCCACATTGTTACCAAGATTTTTGAAGTTTCCGGCGACGTTGGCTGCACCCCCTAAAATATATTCCGTTTTATATGTTTTATATACTGGAATATCGGCTTCTGCTGCAGTTTTTTCAGTTATACAATATTGATAAGTATCTAATATAATGTCGCCTATTACTAAAATATTCATTTTACATTATATCATATTTATTTATGGTATAATGAACTTATGATATAAAGATATTATTTATTAATTATTCAAAGGCGTAAAATTATGGAAGTAATCAAGTATAAAAATGAAACATATCCGTATTTTCAAAGTATTGGAAATGCATCACAATTTGCGATTCCTTATGCAAAGTTTTTTTGCAAGGGAAATGGTTATGATATAGGTTTTTGTAAAGACGAATGGAAATTACCAAATTCTATTGGTATTGATTTAGCTTTGCAAAATGGGTTTGATGCAAATATTTTACCCGATGAAATTGTTGATTTTATTTATTCTAGTCATTGTTTAGAACATGTTGATAATTGGTCAAAAACATTAGAATATTGGATATCTAAAATTAAAATAGGAGGTATTTTATTTTTGTATTTACCTGATATTTCTCAAAAATATTGGAGACCATGGAATAATAATAAGCATATTCATTGTTTTACACCAGAAATTATACGGATATTTTTAATAGACCATGATATGAAAAATATTTTTATTAGTGGTATTGATTTGAATAATAGTTTTATGGTTGTTTGCGAAAGGTAAACTTATTTATGCATAAATAATGAAAACCCATTACGTTCATTAATATATTCAACTTCTTTCCATTCGGGGTGTGTTTGCAAAAAATAACGTATTTTTCTGCACTTACATTCATGAACATCATCTAATGCGATATAATTAATACATCGGGGAAATAATTTTATGAACTCGTAATATGTCGTAAATTCGCCTCCATCAAATAAAATAAAATCTATTTTTTCTGGTATTTTATCCAGAACATATGGTGAATTCTCAATATTATATACATCAATTGAATGCCATCTTTGAAATTCACTATTTGTTAAAAACTCGGGAAAAATTTCATCCATATTTGTAATTTCTTCTTTTTTTAATATACTTCCCCACAATAGTTGAGAATTTGTATTAGGTAACAATTGTTTTAAATTTTCAGTTGCTATATATTGTTTATCTTTATTTATTTCTAAACTGATAAATTGCGTATGCATATTACCTTGTAATGCTAATAAAAAACACTGAGAACTGCCCAAACCATTCCATGTTCCTACATCAATAATATTATCTAAAATATTATTTTTTACATATCGCATTATAGTTTGTCCAACCTGGCCACCAGGTGTAATTTGGCCTTGATTTGTATTATCAAAACATGATTTATCATTATAACACCACATTTACTATAAAGAATATTCAAACATATTCTTTATATTATTCATAAGCATTTATTTTACTTGTCCAATAACTCAAAAGCAATTTATTATAGTTAAATGTTTGCGTTTTATATTTTGCTATTGTATTTTGCAAGAGGTCTATAGTCACATCCGACCATGAATTTACAATTAATACCGGTAGTTCTTCATACATGGGGTCCAGTATAGATGTTTTTACTATTGGAATACAACCTAGACATAATGCTTCCCATGTTCGGTGGCAATCATAACCGCCTCCGTGAGGAGATATAACAAATGGAAATTGTGCTTGATTTTCCCAAGATTGTTTTCGTTCAAGTTTATGTGGCTCATAAAATACCAGTTCATTTGGAATGTTTGACTGTGCATCTTTTCGGTCATATCCATGTTTTGTAGTCATGAAAAAATGGAAGTTGGAATATGCTATCTTCGCTTCATTGATTTTTCGTTCATAAAATGGTAGGGAATTGGCCTTTATAGTTTTTAATATAGATTCTTGGTCTAATGGAATTGACTGTAGACCCCATGAGGAATTGCCTCCAGACATGGTATGATAATCTAATCCTATAGGCATTTGAGTCAATTTGGGATTAATTGCCCGACAGTTTTGCGAATACCAATGTATGATTTTATCCGATTCTATAAATTGTCTGAATTGTTCGGGTGTAAGTATATCATTGGGCGCGGTTTCGTCGCAATCGCCACTGACTAACACAAATGGAAATGGGATTTGTGGGAAAATGGCGTGTATGAAATGGGGAATAGCCGAAGAACAAACATAGATGCTACAATTGGGTTTCAGATTGCTAAAATCATAATTGATTAATTGTGATATGCTTGAGTGTGGAGTGCTACTATGAATAGTGCACGATTTTAATAAACCTCGGGAACAAACATATTCACAATTGGATTCCATTATTATTTGATTATGAGCAATGTTTTTATGTCTGTTTATAGCTTTTTATGATTTATATATCTTAACCGTTAAGCTACCATAAAGGACACATTAGTCCTTTCTTGTAGCTTTAGGCATGCTTTCAAATATTTCATGACCATTTATGGTAATGAAATATTCATAGTAACCCCGAGAAAATCTGTAAAATTTTCTTGGGGTTATGAAGGTTAAATAATAAAAATAAAGGAGGAAAAATAGGTAATCAGTTTATTTTACATAAGATAATTCTTCCAATCACTAAAAATATAGCTTGAGATTGTATCATTGTAAACTAGTTATTTCAATTCTTTTTCATTAAAATATATTGGTCTTCTGACCCATCTGTATATTGCTTATTATCATTTTTTAATAAAATATATTCATCTTTCAATAAATCTATTATTTTTTGTTCTGTAATATTGGACCAATCATAAATCATTGTAGGATATATTGGATGTTCTGGACCGCAGCCACATGTTCCAGATTTTCCTAATAATCTACAATCATCAATTATAATAATATCATTATATTTCCTATTTTTTAATACTTCCAATTCAAATAATAATGGTGTTTCTTCTTCGCCAAAGGCAGTTGAACCACCGGAATAATGTGCATCTAAATATATAGTAACTGGTTCATTAATTTTATTTAATAATTCAGGTAATATTTTTTTTGAGTCACCTAAATAAAGTTTAACGTTTTTATTATTTTCAAATAATTTAAAATTATGGTCATACCATTTATTTGAAAGTTCTATAGAATGAATATAATCATAATTATTTAATACATGTCTTATACCATCTCCGCAATAAGCGCCCGTTTCAATATAATGATTTGTTTTTACATTATTAGTTAAAACATAAAAGTTTGAAGTCAAAATAGGCATATATACAATTATTTTATAAAAAAATGGGATTTTTAACTTTCATAATACCAGCGATTTCTTACGGAATCGCGATGGTATTACTTGTTTATGTGGGAGACCATACATGGTCTCCCACATAAATGAATGCATGCCTAAAGCTACAAGAAAGGACTAACAAGTGAATCGTCGCTCAAAAAGCGACAATTTACACATGTGTCCTTTCTGGTAGATTAACGGTTAACGTTCAAGCTACCATAAAGGACCCTACGCCTATTCCAATTAACGGAATATGGTCATATAATTTTTTGTAATACTCATCTATTGTTAATCCTGAGTTTTCAAAATCTTTTTTATAATGACTTGATTTTTCATATTCTGTTGGATATTTTATATAATAACCTAATTCATGTGAATAATTACCGGGTGACCATCGCGTAGTTCCATTTATATTTCTTACAGAATACATTACATAAGGAAATTCTTTTACAATATTTAATACATTATTTTCATTCAAATGAAAAAATATTAGTCGTTCTAAATTCCATTCAGTATAATTTTTCATTTTCATAATATATTCATTTGATTTAAGAACAAAATTATTTAATATATTCAAATAAGATTCAATATTAGTTTTAGATAAAATCACATGCCTATCAGTATATCCACCATAATGCTCACTATCCGGAATCCATATATTCATTGTATTCATACATTCTACTTTAGGATGGGGTAATTGATATATATAATCACTTCTTGTAATAATAAATCTATCATATTCTTTTATTAAATCATTATCTATAAGATTTTTTAATAAAAACCATCTGAAAAAAATTAATATACCAGCTGAACCTGGATGTTCATTATTAACATCCTTAATTCCTCCCAAAAATTGATTTTTAATTTTTAAAAATTCACGCCAATAGACTGGTTTTTTATAGGTATTAATATTTGATTGTATTACTAAATTATTATTACTATTTTTAATTCCATATACTTGATTTTTCCACAAATTATCTGAAAAATCATTTGTATGTATTACAATTTCATCATCATTAAAATCATCATAATTTGATATACTTGTATCATTTCCATAATAAGTAATATTATTTGTAGATTGTTTTGGTTTTTGTATTTTTCCATATAATGCGTTAATATTCTTTAAACATTCATATTTTGGTCTATTATTAGATAATATATTATAAGCATACTCAAATGCATCTCCAAAATCATCTGGTTCATCATAAATAAATTTATATTTTGCTAATTGATAAAATGGATTATTATAATCATAATTTGGTTTAACCCCAATACATATACATAAATCAGCTTTTAACTCATCTATAATATTTTTTTTAAAATTGTTAAATGTGATTTCGTGCCCTCTTGTTTCACTTAAAATAATAACAAGAGTCTTAGCCATTATATAATATTATTTATTATTATTTTATTATATTATACTATAATAGTATAATTTTACGCATCCCCCTTCCAAATACGATAACTATCTTCATCTTTATGCTGGGTTGATACTTCAAATAATTCGCTATCTTCCAATGCTTCCATTTGATGTGGTTCTCCCCGTTCATTCGTTATCACATCACCGACTTCCAAATATTCGCTATACATTTTTCCCGTTTCCGTTTTAATCCAATGTGATAAAAATCGCCCTTTTGATATATACCATGTCTCCTTTTTCTCTATATGAAAATGCATTGAGAACTTCTTGCCTTTATTGAAACACAATATTTTACCGCAATACTCGGGATTATTAACAAATATTATCTCTTTACCCCAACCTTTTTCTACGATGGTGCTTTGCTGCTTGCGACTATGGGTCGTTTCATTACTTATTGGCCAATATGTATCCACATTAAATGACTTATCATCAATATATATATCATAATCGGGCTTACCCATCAGCAGCTCATCGTATAATATATTCCATTTGGCTAATTGACTTAGGGTTAGTTCTCTATGGTCTATGCCCGTAGTTGCACCGCGAGCCGTCCATATAATTATTTTGTGTCCATCTTTTTTTAATTGATTCACTTTTTCTATTCGCTCCACAATTGGAGTGGAATTAGGGTAATCACTATTGTGCGACCGACATAATGTATTATCCAAATCAATGTAATATTTCATTCGTATTATATTGATTGTGTAAATTCTATATTAGTTATTTTCAAAATAAATATCGTAGGTTTGCTCAAAAATAAATATTCAAATTACATATAATATGGAATATTTTCTACTAATTCTCGCAGTGATGGTTTTGGTGCACATGATGCATACCAATTATAATTGATAATTCTTTGTATCATTTCATAACTAACATATAGTTATGAAATGTAAAATCCCCGTTATTTGCATACTTACTGTTGAAGCCCATATTTGAATGCAATGATGTAATATAGGTATTCGTATGCATCCTGTGCTGTCTCAAGTAAAATAATCCATATCAGTCAGAAAAATTGTGCGATTTTTATAGGTTTTCGGGTGTGCGGATTTGAGACAGATGTATTAGTGTATTGGCTTTAAGCCGATTTGAAAAGATATATATATATACATATTATTTGTGTTTTGGGTTCAATTTACTATATAAAAATCTATAGAACACATAACCAGAATATACAATAAATATGTCGTCAAACAATTCAGATTCAGATGAAATAGATACTTCTTGGACTAAAAATTACGAACGTTTGGTCAAGATTCAGCAAAATTATTTACGTGAAAATATGACTAATATTGATATTCATTTCTTATATATTAATCCGAATCAATATATTGATAAAATTATAAGCAAATCTTGGGAATTGTCTGTTTGTGATGGATATTCTCGTTTAGAAAAATCGGTTATATTGCAAATTGTGCAAAATAATCGCATATTACATGGTATCAAATATCGTCTTTTAGATACTCTACTTTTTAATATAGATTTAGAACCCGAAAATATACAGAGCTTTTCCAAGATTGATTTGGAATCGTCCAAGATTGACCTTGGTTCTGGTTCTGGATTAGCAATTGATTCCCAGTTTTGTAAACCCATCTCCGGCTTGGATAATGATATCATTATTCCACCTTCTATTTTTATTTTCCATGATTTGAATGCGATATACATGATTTTCCAAGAAGTTGTAGTGCCTACTACTTTACCAAAACCTATACTAAAAATCTTGGTGGATGGTGAACAATTTGTAAAAACTGCACATAAAATAACTAAACGCGTGATCTTGAACTTGGGTAAGGCTCGTAAAAAAACCATGAAACTGGTTGGCTAGGATATTTTGCACATTTTCTCATTTCAAACGCCCATACCAATGATATGATATATAATCATAATCACTATTTACATCTAATGTTGTCGTATTTTTCCAATTTAGTTTTCGCATTGTGATTGCACTGGGATTTTTTATAATCATATAATTATAATAAAGTTCATATTCAGATGCACCTGCACCAGTAATTTCAGTCACTTTATTCAAAAATACATTATAAAATTTATCTTGGTGATTTTTTTCCACTATATCAATTATTTCTTTTACATATTTCGTTTCAAACATCATATGATGACTAATACCCGATTTATTCAATTGCTTGGTAAATACCTTCATAATACCAGCGATTCCTTGCGGAATCGCGATGGTATTACTTGTTTATGTGAGAGACCATGTATGGTCTCTCACGTAAATGAAGGCATGCCTAAAGCTACAAGAAAGGACTAATAGCCCCCAAAGGGGGCTAACCAGTGGATGGTCGCTCAAAGAGCGACCATTTACACAT
>Ga0114958_10000474_pt1 | contig 34169 bp, 30 predicted proteins | sample C_130208_EF_Meta_FD_89577 | JGI IMG/M metagenome (GOLD analysis project Ga0114958, IMG submission 89577) | Freshwater microbial communities from Lake Croche, Canada to study carbon cycling - C_130208_EF_MetaG | ecosystem: Environmental > Aquatic > Freshwater > Lake | place: Lake Croche, Canada... | reverse complement strand
GTCGTCTACCTGGTCCTCGCCACCGTGGCCGACCTCCACGCCTGGACCGATGGGGCCGCCTCCCATCTCCAGTCCGGTGGCGGCATCGGCGACGTCGGCCAGAGCGTGTGGTCACTGGGCTTCACTCCGAGCTCGCTGCTCCACGGACGCGGCATCCTCGCCACCGACTGGCTCAATGCCCCTTGGGGCTACAACCAGATGGCCAACACTTCAATCATCCTGCCTGCACTCCTCCTCGGTCCGGTGACCCTGACGCTCGGCCCCGTCATCGCCTTCAATCTCGCAGTGGTCCTCGCCTTCGCAGGCTCCGCCACAGTGACCATGCTGGTCATTCGGCGCTACATCACGTGGCTTCCCGCAGCGTTCGTCGGTGGTCTCCTCGCTGGCTTCTCGCCCGCCATGGCCGCTCAGGGCAGCGTGCATCTCCACTTGATCATCGAGGTCATCCCACCATTGATGTGGCTTGCCCTCGATGAGATCCTGATCCGCCAACGTCGCAACCCCTGGTTGCTCGGTGTCGGCCTCGGTCTTCTCGGTGCAGCACAACTGTTGATCTCGGCGGAAGTCTTGGTGACCACCGTGCTGCTGGCTGTGGTGGGGATCATCGCGCTCGGCCTCGTGCACCGACACGACGTGGCGGCACACCTTTCGGCAGCCTGGCGATCGCTGGTCGCCGCCGGCTCCACCTTCGTCCTCGTGGCCGGCTACCCGATGTGGGTCCTGCTGCGGGGACCGTGGAGCGTCACTGGGCCCGTCCAGTCCCCGAGCTACTCCCGCCAGCTCGCCTCTGACCTTCTGAGCTTCGTGCTCCCCACCTCCGATCAGCTGATCGCTCCACACCGAGCCACCCGGATCACCGACCGGTTGCTGGCGGGGAACCTGGGCGAAAACGGCTCCTATCTTGGAATCGTCCTCATAGGTTTGCTCGCCGTCATCGCCTGGAAGTGGCGACGGCAACTCATCATCCAGATCGCAGTCATCGTCGGAAGTGCCGCTGCCGTACTCTCACTCGGAGCGTCACTGCACCTACGCGGCCACCCCCTCCACCTTCCACTCCCCTTCGCCCTCGTGGCCCGGACCCCGCTCCTCGACAGCGCAAGCGCCTCGCGATTCGCCATCCCCGTCGGCCTCGCTGCCGGCATCGTCCTCGCCGTCGGTCTCGACCGCCTCCGAGCCGAGGGCTTCTCCTCCCGCCTCGCTCCTGGACCATCTGCCGGCAGATTCGGCCTCGTCCTCGCAGCAGCCTCGCTGATGTGGCTGCTGCCCGCCTGGCCCTACCCGAGCGCAGCCACCGCGATTCCGGCCTACTTCACCAATGGTGCCTCGGCATCCATCCCACCCGGGTCGACCGTGCTCACGTATCCCACCCCACAGGTCAAGACCCCGCACGACCAGGCGATGGTGTGGCAGGTCATCGATCACGTTGATTGGAGGCTCGTCGGCTCCTATGGGCACACGCCCGGGCCGAATGGGCGAGCCGACAACGGGACCGCCCCGCATCTCATCCCGGCCCTGCTCGACTTCTGCACGACCGGCGCCAGTCCTCCCGTTGTCACCGGGCACCGAGCCCGGCAAATCCGGGCCCAGCTCATGGACTGGAACGTGACGACCATCGTCCTGACCGATCGGTCCCCCGGTCTGGCCTGCGCCGAGTCGATCTTCCACGCAGCGCTTGGCCGGCCGCCGGCGCGCATCGACGATGTCCTCGTCTACCGGCACCTCCAGGCGGACCTCGCTCGCTGAACGCCGATCCGACCCCAGCAGGGGTCAGGTACGATGCGGGGGCTACGCCTCAGTAGCTCAGTGGATAGAGCACTGGCTTCCGGAGCCAGGTGTCGGGGGTTCGAATCCCTCCTGGGGCACGGTTCGATGCCGCGCTCGATCAGAGATGATCGCCTCGCTGGCGGCCCCGTCCGCTTCCTGAGACGCTGACGGTGGAAGACTGAGCACATGATCCGTCGCCTTCTCCCGCTCGCCGCCGTGGCTCTCGCCGTCAGCGCTGCTGCCTGCAGCTCGTCGACGTCTTCGACATCGTCGACGACGTCAGTGGTGTCGACGACCGCCGCCAAGGTGACCACCACCACGGCCAATGCGACCACCACCACTGCCCCAGGGCCGACCCGATGCACCAACTCGGCTATCTCGGTGACCGCCGGGCCCTCGAGCGGGTCGGCTGGTCACGCCAATACCCCGGTGATCTTCACCAATACCTCAAGCTCACCGTGCACGATCTTCGGCTACCCCGGCGTCGCCGCGCTCGACAGTGCGGGCAGCCAGACGGCTCAAGCCACCCGGACGGGAACCCCTCAGCCGACTCACCTCATCCTCACCCCCGGCAACACGGCGTCTGCACTCGTGATCAACACCAGCGTCCCCTCCGGCAACGAGACCTCATGCCCATCGTGGTCCGGCCTCCTCGTGACACCTCCGAACGACACCAAGTCGACCAAGCTCACCCTTCAGCTTCCTGGTTGCAACGGCTTCACGGTCAGCGCGGTCGTGGCCGGCCCGAACGGCATCTGAGACCGCCACGGTCCGAAGAGGGCCGAAGGTCTCTAGTCAGGACGCCCGCCACCTGCCACGCTGCCTTGCATGGTGGCATCGACGTGAGCGCAGCGACCGACCTTGCCGTCAACCAAGAGCCGCTCGATCGAGCAGAATGCCTCAGCCTGCTGGCCCAAGCCTCCTTCGGTCGGCTCCTGCTTTCCGTGGACTGCCTTCCTGCCGCCCAGCCCGTCTTCATCGCCCTGTTCGATGATGAGATCTTGGCCCTCCTCGGACCGGGCCCGGAGCGAGAGGCTGCAGAGCGAGGCGACGTGGTCGCTCTTCAGGTCGACGGGACGGAGATCGATGGTCACGCCGCGTGGTCAGTTCGCGTCACCGGCGAGGCCGCCATCGTCCTGCTGACCCGGTCGCTGCGCCAGCGACTGTCCACTACCAAGCTCTCATCGGCACTGAGCGAAGCCAGTGCCCTCCTGCGGCTCCCTCTTGATGTTGTGGCCGGAGAGCGGACCCGCTGGACCAGCCAATGATTGAGCGGACCACCTCACTAGGCTGAGACGGTGCCGTACCATCGGATCAGTGAGCCCGAGCGGCTTCATGCGGTCATCGATGCCATCTTGACCATCGAGGTTGATGCCGATCTCAATCACCTCCTGTCCACCATCGTGGAGCAGGCAACTGGGCTCGTCGGCGCCCGCTATGGGGCACTCGGCGTCCTCTCGGATGACGGCAAGAGCCTGTCGGAATTCATCACCGTGGGCATGACCGCCCAAGAGCGCGCCGCCATCGGACGGTTTCCGGTCGGTCACGGCATCCTCGGCGCGGTGATCACCGACCCCACCCCGCTGCGGGCCGATGTCATCGCCGACAGGCCGTCGACGTCGGGCTTCCCGGACCACCATCCGGCGATGAACACCTTCCTCGGCGTCCCCGTCCGCCTCGAGGGCGGCCTGGTCTTCGGGAACCTCTACCTCTGCGACCGGCTTGACGGACAGCCATTCGACGAGGATGACGAGGCACTGGTGGATACGCTCGGCCGAGCTGCGGGCCTCGTCATCGATCGTGCCCGCCTCCGAATGCTGGCCGAGGAAGTCACCTTGTCGCTCGAGCGCCAGCGCATGGCGCGGGACCTCCACGACACCGTGATTCAGCGGCTGTTCGCCGTCGGCCTCTCCCTCCAGGGGCTCTCCTCTGTCGAGCTTCCCGTGGTATCGCAATCTCGAATCGATCGCGCCATCGACGATCTTGACGAGACCATCCGTCAGATCCGCACGACCATCTTCGCCATCACCCGGCCCGATGGTCCCGCTGCCTCCTCGCTGCGTCGCGACGTACTCGAGATCTGCGACGAGGTGTCGAGTCGCCTCGGCCTCGACGTCACGGCCGGGCTGAGCGGACCGATCGACCAGCACGTGAGCCAACGGACGGGTGACAGCGTGCTCGCCGCACTCCGTGAGGCACTCACCAATATCGTGCGTCACGCCGGCGCCAAGACCGCACAGGTCTCCCTCAGCGTGAGAAGCGGCGAGCTCACCTTGACCGTGACAGATGACGGGTGTGGGATCGATCCCTCGCAGCGACGCGATGGCCGTGGTCTCGCCAACCTGGCGGCTCGAGCCCAAGATCTCGGCGGTTGGTTCGAGGCGGTGCCCGGATTGTCCGGCGGCACCGTGGTCCGCTGGCACATCACCCAGCTGAGCGGAGAGGGAGAGCGATGATCGAGCTGCTCTTGGTCGATGACCATGAAGTGGTCCGACGGGGATTGCGGGACCTCTTCGAGGCTGAGGAGGACCTCACCGTGGTGGCCGAAGCAGGGACGGTGGCGGAGGCGGAGGCCCTTGTGCTTCCCCGAGGCATCGTGGGCGTGCTCGACGTCCGGCTGGCCGACGGAAGTGGCGTTGAGATCTGCCGGACATTGCGCCAGCGCGACCCTTCGGCGAACTGCATCATGTTGACCTCCTTCGCTGACGATGAGGCTCTCTTCGCCGCCATCATGGCCGGAGCCTCGGGCTATGTCTTGAAAGAGGTCCGCTCCACCGAGTTGGTGTCCTCAGTCCGCACGGTCGCCGGCGGGGGCAGCCTGCTCGATCCCGACCTCGTCCGGCAGGTGCGTCAGCGCCTCCGACTTCGCGCAGCCGAGGAACAGCGGATTGATCGGCTCTCGCCTCAGGAACGTCGCATCCTCGACCTGATCGCTGATGGCAAGACCAACCGCCAGATCGCCGAGGAGATGTTTCTCGCCGAGAAGACCGTCAAGAACTACGTCTCGAACCTCCTCGCCAAGCTGGGGTTCTCTCGTCGAACGGAGGCGGCAGTCTTCGCCGCTCGTCTCGAGAACGAGCGCGAGCGCTGACCTGCCGGGATCGTTCATCTCTAAGATGAGGCCGTGCTCACCTCACTGACACCACCGCCGTCAGCGCTCAATGATGTGCTGCCGACGAAACGCCTCCTCCCGAACGGGATGCTCCGCCCCGAGCTCCGTCAACCCCTCCGCCGGATCCCGAACCTGCGCAACGCGCTGAGTGTCGCACTGCTGTGGGCCAGCGTGGCCGTACTCATCGCTGCCGCCACCCACCTCCACCGGTGGTGGATCGTGCTCATCGTCTTCGTGCTCATGGGCCCGGTCCACGTCAGGCTCGCCATCCTCATGCATGAGGCGGCTCATCGGCTCCTCTTCACCTCGAAATCGATCAACGACCGGGTCGGAACTTGGCTCATCGCCTCTCCGGCCCTCGTCCCACTCTCGCTCTACCGGCGGAGCCACATGGCGCACCACCGGGAGGAGTTCGGGCCCGACGAGCCAGACATCGCGTTCTACAGCGGCTATCCGGGACCCGCTGCGGCATTGCGGCGTCGGCTGCTGCGCGACGCCGCTGGCATCTCGGGCTGGAAAAACCTCAAGGTGCTGCTCAAGGCGCTCGGCAGCACGAGCGGCCGCAAGATTGCCGTCCCCATCGTGAGCATTCAACTCGGGCTCTGGGCCCTGATGTGGGTCGTGTCTGGAGCATGGTGGGCCTATCCTCTGCTCTGGCTCCTGCCCTGGATGACCCAGTGGCGCGTGCTCAACCGACTCCGGGCCCTTGGTGAACACGGAGGGATGATCGCCGCCGATGACCGTCGGCTGACCACCCACAATGTGGCCCAGCACCCTCTCGCCCGCTTCTGGTTCGTCCCCTACAACACTGGCTGGCACCTCGCCCACCACGTCGACATGGGGCTTCCCTTTCGGCAGCTCCCGAGGTTTCACGCCGAGCTCGAGGCCGCCGGCTACGTGAACGCCGATATGACCTTCTCGAGCTACCGAGCCCTGTGGCGAGCCTGCGTCATCCCGGGGATCTGATCACGAGGTGGTCATGCCACCATCAATGCTGAGCGCGGCTCCCGTCGCCCCGCTGGCTGCTTCAGAGGCCAACCAGGCCACAAGGGCAGCCGGCTCCGCCGGTCGCAGGATCCGACCGAGCAGCTGGTGCTCAGCAAACTCCTCGACGCTGGCGAGGCCGTAGAGGTCAGCCGAGGCCGCCAAGATGGGCGTGTCGGTCGATCCCGGGCAGATGGCATTGGCGGTGATCCCCGTCCCGGCCAGATCACACGCCAGGCCCTTGACGAGCCCGATCACCCCATGCTTGGCCGCTGCATAGGCACTCAGGTGGCGAAGTCCCACCAATCCTGCGGCCGAGGCCACGGCGATGACCCGACCATGGCGGGGCTCGGCCTGGCGGAGCAGGTGTGGGATGCCGGCGTCGAAGAGCCGTCGGGTGCCGTGGAGGTTGATGTCGATGACGGCGTCATAGGTGGTGTCCGCCATCTCCCAGAGCGGCACCCCGCCCGCGATCACCCCAGCCGCTGCTACCAGCACGTCGACACGTCCAAAGTGCTCGACTGCGGTCTCAACGGCGAGGCGCATGTCTGACGCTGACCGAACGTCGCCGACAAGGCTCAGGGCGTGCTCCCCATGACGGCCGACCACGGTGTCGAGATCCTTGCGGGTAGCCAGCGCATAGGGGATTGCTGCATCATCTCGACAGCGATCGACGGCGACCACCGACAACCCTTGGACAACGAGCGCGTCGACGACCGCTGCTCCGATTCCCCGGCCCGCGCCGGTGACGACCGCCACGCGCCTCATCGAGGGAACCGTTCGTCGATAGAACCGAGGAGCCGATCAACCGCCCCGGCGAGCAGGACCTCGCCCTCTTGCGTACTTGCCCCCGCCGGATCACCCAGCACCCCGGTGGGGCTCACCGATCGAACCCCTCCATGGCGAAGGTCGTGGGCGATCTCAGATAGCGGTGCAGTGTTGCCAGCCATGGCCTCATCTTGGCGCACCAGCGAGGGTGCGAGTGCCAGCAGCAGCGATGTCTCGGTCCGACCGGCATGGGCATCAGCCTCAGGGAAGTGCGCCGAGAGCACGAGCAGGTCGTCGCCGTCGGTTGATGCCGTGGCCGACGCGCCCCTCAGAGCCTCCGCATTACCCCCATGGGCGTTGACTACCACCACCCCCGCAACCGATCCCCTCGCCGAGCGGACCAGCTCGGTGATCACACGAGCCAGAACTTCGGTCCCGATCGACAGCGTGCCGGCGAAACCCTGGTGCTCGCCGCTGGCACCGAACGTCAGCGTCGGCGCCAGCACGAGATCCGGTCGACGAGCGGCCAGCCGGATGCAGAGAGCCTCGGCCACCATCGAGTCGGTGGAGAGCGGCAGATGTGGACCGTGCTGCTCGGTCGAGCCGAGCGGGATCATCAGGAGGACTGGACCCCATCGCTCCGCTTCCTTCGTGGTGGCATCGGCCAGCCGGCGGGGCGCCCGAATGGACTCCCCCACCATGAGTCAGCGCCTGCTCAGCGACACCGGCCGGCGAGCCGAATGATCGACCGTCGTGGTCGGTCGCAGCAGCACCGGCACCTTCACCGAGGCCAGCGCCTCGTCGGCATGGCCAAGGACGCACTCGGGATCGGGGCCATCAAGCGGCAGGCCGGTGAAGAACTTGGCCGCCATGCATCCACCCTGGCAGGCGTCATAGGAGCCACACGAGGTACAGGCGCCTGCGCTCTGGGGCTCACGAAGCGCTGCAAACACCTCAGAGTCCAGCCAGACGCGGGAGAATCCGCCGTCATCTCGGACATTCCCCGCCTTGAATTCGTCATGGATCACGAATGGACACGCGTAGACATCGCCCACCGGGTCGATGAGGCAGACCACCCGACCGGCCCCGCAGAGGTTGAGTCCCTCCAGTGGATCGCCCAGGGCCGAAAGATGAAAGAACGAATCTCCGGTGAGGGTGTTGGGGCGAGCGAGCAGCCACTGGTAGAGCTCACGCTGCTGCTCAGCTGTCGGGTGGAGCTCATGCCAGGTATCGGCACCTCGCCCCGACGGGCGCAGCCTTGTCAGCCGCAGCTGTGCGCCAAAGCGGTCGGCGATGGCCTGGAACTGATCGAGCTGTGGGATGTTGTGTCGGGTCATCACCACGGAGATCTTGAACTCTCCGAACCCAGCCGCTGCCAGGTTTTCCATGGCACCGATGGCAGTGTCGAAGCTGCCCTCACCCCGCACGGCATCGTTGGTTACCGCATCGGCACCATCGATGGAGATCTGCACATCGACATAGTCGGTGGCCGCCAGGCGTTCGGCCCGCTCAGGGGTTAGGCGTGAGCCATTGGTCGAGAACTTCACTCCGACACCACTGGCCACGGCGTGATCGACCAGCTCGAAGAAGTCCGGCCGAAGCAGCGGCTCGCCACCACCGATGTTCACATAGAAGATCTGCATCGCCGCCATCTCATCGATGACCGCCTTGGCCTCGGCCGTCGACAGCTCGTCCGGGTCGCGTCGACCCGAGCTTGAGAGACAGTGCACGCAGGAAAGGTTGCAGGCGTAGGTGAGTTCCCACGTCAGGCAGATCGGCGCCTGAAGACCGAGAGAGAACCGATCTTTGAGGGATGGGACGGGCTTAGCGCTCATGGATGATCTCCGAAGGAACAAGGGTGGCAAGAGCCGCGGCGTAGCGGTGGAACTCGGACGGCTCGACGAGCGAGACCAGGGCAGCGGCAGCCGAGTCATGGTCATCAAGGGCTCGCACGAGATCGACCAGCAGTCGAGACTTGAGGAACACAAGCCGGCGAGTGCCGTAGTGGTAGGCGAGGGCGCCGAACTCTTCGTCTCGCAATGCCACCTGGGCGTTGAGTCCCCAGGCTGCCTCGAGGTCAAAATCGACGCCGCCGGCAATGGCCGGGGCGGTCATGGGACTAGTAGACCCCGCACATGCCGTCGATAGAGACCTCTTCGACGAGCAACTCGTCGACCTGCTCGACCTCGACGTCAGTCATCTCGATCTCAGTGATGGTGGTCTCGTCCATGAGTGCTCCTCTCGTCTGGGCCGACTCCGCCCCCATGATCGGTGCGGTGCCCTCGCCCACCATAGAGCCCTCTGGCACGATAGTGACGATGCCTCGTCCACCGGACCTCCCGGCCCCTCCTCCACCCACCCCTCTCAGTCCCGGGGCGATGCTCTCGATCGACGATGGTGCCACCTGGCTCGACCCCACCCATCTGGCGGGAGGATCACCCTTCCGCATCATGGGCCTCTCACCTGCCGGCGTCTCGATCGTGGGGCGCTGGGAGGACGGCGAGCCCCTCGGCGACGATCCGGCCCACGGTGCCCTTGCTCGGCGGCTCGTCGACGGCGGGCTCGTCCACCCGACGTTCGCTCCTTCGCCCGACCTCCGGCGAGTCACCGTAGTGATCCCGGTCCGCGATCGCGCCGAAGAACTCGACGCACTGCTCGCCCGACTCGATGGACTCGACGCCGTGGTCGTCGATGACGGCAGCGTCGATGCCGCTCGAATCGCTGCCATCGCTGACCAGCATGGTGCCCGCCTTCATCGGCGGCCGACTTCCGGCGGGCCCGGGGTGGCCCGCAATGAAGGTCTGGGCCTCGTCACCACCGAGTTCGCCTGCTTCGTCGATTCCGACTGTGAGCCACCAGAGGGCTTCGTCACCAATCTGCTTCCCGCCTTGCAAGATCCTCGTGTCGCCCTCGTGGCGCCCCGGATCGCAGGAAGTCCTGGCGAAGGCTTGCTCGAACACTTCGAGCAGGCCTGCTCTCCTCTCGACGTGGGACGACGACCCGCTCTGGTGCGACCCGGAGGGACGACGACCTTCGTCCCGAGCGCATGCATGCTCCTGCGGACCAGCCTTGGGCCTCAGCTCTTCGATGAGGACCTCGTCGGCGGCGAAGATGTCGACCTCGTCTGGCGCCTCGCAGCCGCAGGCTGGTCGATACGCCTCGATCCTTGCGTCATCGTCGGCCATCCTGCTCGGCCCACCCTCGCCTCCTGGCTCTCCCAGCGCTCCTTCTATGGGTCGACGGCGGCGGCGCTCTCCGATCGCCATGGTGACGCCGTTGCCCCGATCGCAGGGTCGGCCTTCACCGTGGTGGCCTGGGGGGCCACGCTGCTCGGGTGGCCGATAGCGGGGCTGGCCAGCCTGGTCACGGGGACCGCCATCCTCAGCCGCCGCCTTGACGGGACCATCGAACACCACCGAAACGCAGCAGCTCGGCTGATGGTCCGTTCGTCGCTCGGCGCCGGTCCGACCCTGGCGCGCCAAGTCGTCCGCTCCTATGCCCCAGGCCTGCTCGTCCTCGCCCTTGTGAGTCGTCGGGTTCGCCGCGCCAGCATCGCGACGGCCCTCCTCGGGGCCATCGGTCGCTGGTGGTCGGCGGACACTGATCTCGACCCTGGCCGCTTTGTGGCACTCAGCCTGCTCGACGACGCCGCCTACAGCACTGGACTCTGGGCCGGGGTGGTGCGAAGAAGAAGAGCCGGGGCCCTCAGGCCCCGGCTCTCCCTCATGCGTCCGTCAGACCGTGGCACCAACGGCGCCGATCAGTCCTAGAACTTGACCATCCCACGGATGTTGAGACCTTCGGCAAGGTCGTCGTAGCCCTCTTGAACCTGGTCAAGCGTGTACTCCTTGGTGATCACCGAGTCGATTTCAAGGAGGCCTTGCTCGAAGAGGCTGAGCAGGTTCGGGATCTGGAAGCGCGGGTTCTGCGAGCCGAACACCGTGCCGAGGAGCGACTGGTTGAACATGGCGAAGCTGAACAGGTTGAGCTGGGCATCGTTCTGGTTATAAGGAGCGATGGCCGTGGTCACCACCCGTCCGCCCTTGGCGCAGATGGACCGAGCCTGCTCGATCAGGTCACCGGTGAGCACTCCCGGGGTGAGCACCACGACGTCGGCGTTGCGGCCGAAGGTCAGGTCGGGCAGCACGTTGAAGGCGGCGTCCATGATCGACGTCGCCCCGTGGGTGGCACCGATGGTCATGGCGTGGTCGACTTTGCTCTGGAGCAGATCGATGGCCACGACGCCCCGAGCCCCGCCGATGCGAGCACCCTGGATCGCACCAGAACCCACACCACCGCAGCCGATCACCGCCACGATCTCGCCCGGCTTGAGCTGTGCCCGGTCAATGACCGAGCCGTAGCCCGTGGAGATGCCACAGCTGATGAGCGCAGCAGCCCGAAGGTCATGCCAGGGCTCGATCTTCACGAGGCTCGCCTCGTTGACGACGATCCGCTCGGCGAAGGTGCCGAGCTGGGCCATGCGGTTCAGGTTCTGGCCGTCGAGGTGGTGACGCCAGGTCATGTCGCTCATCATCGGGCCGGCCAGGGTCATGGCGGTGAGATCACAGAGGTACTGCTTGCCGGAGGCACAGGGCTGGCAGCGGCCACAGGCCGGGACGAAGGACACCGCCACTTGGTCACCAACGGCAAGGGAGTTCACATTCTCGCCAATCGCCTCGACGATGCCTGAGCCCTCGTGGCCGCCGATGCACGGGAACATCGAGTCGACTCCGAACATCTGGAGGACCGCGACATCCTGGCTGATGTCGCCAGTGCGGACGTGTTCATCGGAGTGGCACATCCCCGAGTAGGCCATCTTGACCTGGACCTCGTCGGCGTGTGGCTCGTCGATGTCAATCTCCTCGGTCCTCCACGGCTCGTGGAGACCGGAGCACACTGCTGCACGGACCTTCATGTGATTCTCCCCTCGAAAAGGCTCCCCGCCAGAGGGATCCTCCCCTCCGGTGGCACTCTCCGGCGCGCTGCACCGGAAGCAATCTCGACCCTAGCCCGTCACCTGCCCACCGGGCGGTGGCCGCTAGGGCAGGGGTCCGTCGGCATTGCCCGAAAGCCTCGGGTCGTGGTGGAACTCAAGCCAGGAAGTCAGCGGATTGGCCAGCCATGACGATGACGACCCCTGGATCTCAAAGTGCCGGACGGTCCCGGCCAACTCGATCCCGCCATGAACGAGGACCCCGTAGTAGCCGGCCAAGGTGATCCCGATCGTGCCGTTCTGATCAGCCGTGATGAGCGGGGTTCCCTGGCTCACCGCCTCGCTCGTACCCCAGAGTCGACGCCCCGTACTCCCATCGAGAACCTGAAGCCCACCAAGTGACCCTCCCGTGACCGTAGGAACAACGAGGTCGGCATGGCCCGTCCCTCGAAGGTCCGCAGCGGCCAGCGACCCGATGACCGAGCCGGTCACCGTCTTCCAGAGCAGACTTCCGGTCGCTCCGTCAAAGGCATAGACCGAGCCGTTGGCGGAGTTGCCGTTCACCGACACATCCTGAGTCCCCACGATGACGTCGAGATTTCCGTCGCCGTTGACATCCGCCAAGATCGGCGAAGAGGTCAAGTAGTCCGTCTTGGCCGACCACACCTTTTTGCAGTTGGAATCGATGACCCAGAGCCGGTTGACCGGGCCGCTGTAGGGCGAGAAGTAGCCCTGGCCAGACGCGATTCCCGTCTCTTTGTTGGCGAGGAACCCGCCGACTGCCGGGGAAGACTCCACGATCTGCCCACCCTTGGCGTAGGTGTTGAAGTTGCACTTGAGTCCGCCCGCTCCGGGTGTCCCACCATTGCCGGTGGCCTTGATGATCCGGACGTGCCCCCCATCGGAATACTGCACACCGTAAGCGTTTCCATGCGTCGAGTCGCCGCCCTCGATGATGGATGGGGCTTTGGATGATCCATTGAGCTGCGCCACCGCAACGGTCGAGGTCGACGAGTCGGCCTGGAACCACGGATTCCAGCCGGCCAGTGGTTGACCGGTGGCGGCAACGAAGCCTCGTTCAGCTTGGCCCAGGCTCATCCCGATCACCGAAAGCTGACCCTTCAGCGTGACGAGCGTCATTCCCGCCATCACGCCGATGTGTTGACACGACGAACCACCCGCCGAGTTATTGACCCGGGCCTGCCACCGCACTGAACCATCGGCATTGACTGCGGTATAACCGCCAAATGCTCCGTCGTAGCCTTGGCAGGGAACGCCTCTGTTTCCTCTACCAAAGAAGACCGTGTCAAGCGCTCCAGGTGCCACCGGTGCGGCCGAAGGAGGTGCATCGATAGGCATCGAGGACGAATAGAGCGTCCGGACATCCCCCGTTGCGAGATTTGCAGCGAGGAGGCGACCACTCTGGTCACCAACGACCACAGCCGGCTTCGGATCAGCAGCCGTGCCTTCAATCATGGCCACGACTGGTGACGACAGCACGATGGTGTGATTGAGAGTGGACGGAGGGTGGAGGTTCACATTCTTTGGGTAGGTCCATATCCTCTGGACCGTTCCGAGCCTGGGCTCTGGGCCGGCAGTGGAACTCCCGGTCGCTCCGAGCAAAACCACCGGGATCACCAGTGCTCCGAGGACTCTCTTCACATCCAGCACCCTACAGAGGTGAAGGTCGCGAGTTTGGTCACGTCACATCCGCTCCGGCGCCTCGATCCCGAGCAGACCCAGGCCCAGCCGCAGGGTCGAGGCCGTGAGTTCGCACAGCTCGAGACGACTTGCCCGGGTCGCTTCATTCGGAGCATTGAGCACCGAGCAAGACTCGTAGAAGCCTGTGAAGTGCTGAGCGAGGTCGTAGAGGTAGGTGCAGAGCTTCGAGGGACTGTAGGACTCCATCATCGACTCGATCGCGTCGGGCAACGCCACCAGGTGCCGGGCCAGCGCCCGCTCGGCCGGGTGAGCGAGCTGAAGGGCGCCCGAGGTGGGGATGTGATCGACATCGAGCTTGCGGAAGATCGAGCGGATCCGAGCGTGGGCGTACTGCAGATACGGTCCCGTCGCTCCTTCGAAGGCCAGCATGCGATCCCAGTCGAAGACATAGTCCCGGGCCCGATCGGTGGACAGGTCGGCGAACTTGATCGCTCCCATGGCCACCTGGCGCGCCACGAGATCAAGGGTCTCGGGGTCGTGGTTCCGGCCGGCCAGGGCCTCGGCTGCCCGGTCCATCCCCTCGGCCAACAGGTCCTGAAGCTTGACGGTCCCGCCCGCCCTGGTCTTGAACATCTTGCGGTCGGGTCCAAGCACGTTCCCGAAGGCGACATGAACAGCCTCGATACCCTCGGGCAGCCAGCCCGCCATCCGGGCCACTGCGAAGACCATCTCGAAGTGCTGCGCCTGCGGAGCACCGACCACGTAGAGGATCCGGGTAGCCCCGAGGATGTCGACACGATTACGCACGGCTGCGAGGTCGGTGGCGGCGTAGCCGAACCCCTCATCGGATTTGCGAATGATCAGCGGGAGTGGATCGCCCTCCCGGTTGGTGAACCCCGGGGGGAACACGCAGGCAGCACCGCCTGAATCCTCGACCAGGCCCGCCGCATCGAGGTCGCCGACCACGGCCTCGAGCATCGGATTGTATGACGACTCCCCGACCACATCCTCGGTGGTCAGCAGGACACCGAGGTCCGTGTACACCGCATCGAAGTACCGCACCGACTCGTCCACCAAGATGCGCCACAGGCGCAATGTCTCGGCGTCGCCACCTTGAAGGGAGACCACCCGGGCCCGGCTGCGATCCTGGAAGGACTCATCGGCGTCGAACTTGGTGCGGGCCTCGGAATAAAAGCCGTTCAGGTCACCGACCGACAGCCCGGCGACGGCCTCTTCCTCACCTTGGTCGATGAGGTGCTCGATGAGCATGCCGAAGGGTGTGCCCCAGTCGCCGACGTGGTTCCGCCGGACCACGGTGTGCCCGAGAACCTCGAGGGTGCGGCACAGCGAGTCACCAATGACCGTGGAGCGCAGATGGCCGACGTGCATCTCCTTGGCCACGTTGGGGGCCGAGTAGTCAACCACGCAGACCTCTTCGGTGGTGGCCGCTGGGATTCCGAGCACCTCGTCAGAGGCCATGGCGTCGAGCTGCTCGAGGAGCGCTTCGTCGGTCAGCGTGATGTTGAGGAAGCCCGGTCCGGCGATCTCGACCGCTGCCACGAGGCCGCCGACGTCGATCCCCGCCACGATGTCCTCGGCCACCTCTTTCGGGTTGCGCCCCAGTCGCTTGGCCAATGGCATGACCCCGTTGACCTGATAGTCGGCACGATCCGAACCGCGCAGGACCGGATCGGCCCCGGGCTCGAGGGCGTCGAAGGCGGGCGTGAGACGCTCGAGAAGGCGCTGGGTCAGCGTAGGCATGCCTTCATCTTCTCACCCTTGGCCCCGGCCGGCGCCGAGCACGGTGAAGTGGGCCGGATCGAAATGCATTCGACCGAGTAACGACCTCATCGGAACGGCTTGACGATGGGCTACCCATGCGACGTGTGGTGAACCGCCCCCTCCTGGCGACAAAAGCCAAGTGGCTCCCCTCGCCCTCGCCCCGGAGCACGATGCCGTGGTCCCGAGAGGGAAACAAGCGTGTGGCGAGAACAGCTCGCCCGGCTCGTTGCGACACTTTTGGTGCTCGAGAACACGGACCGGCGAGCCATCGAGGATCCGTCATCCTCACCGGCTCGCACAGGATCCAAGGCTGCTCTTGCGACGCCAAGGCGCCCGACGATTGGCTCCCCCCCCATCCCCCCCCTCATCCCCGCCGGGCCTCAGCGAATCACGCAACTGGTTCAAGCAGGGTCTGGATAGTGATCGACGGTGACGTTGGCCCCGGAGGCGCCTCCTCCGCGTCATCAATCGCGTCGGTTCTCTGATCAAGCCTGCCGGGCCGCATCGCGAGGAACCAGCCCGAGGAGATCGGCGCCTTGGCAGTGGCACGATTGGCTGTCGACCAACGGCATCACGGCCCTGTCGTTACGTGACGCACCTCAAGCATCGCTCCTCACGGCAGTCGAGGTAACTGCGTTGGTGAGCGTCGTCCTCGTTCATCCCAAGAGCGACGATGCTCGCTGGTCGTTCAGGATTTCGGGTTCGCTGAATCACCAATTGACCCGCTCATCGTGATGTGGCCATCGAAGACATCGCCGAACGAACGTGGTGGAATCCATCTCCCTCCGCACGATCGAGTGGCGGGATCAACAGCAAACAGGCGGATGGCTCTGGCCAACGATCAGGATGCGCCTGAGAATCCGTCCATCATTCCGGCAGCCCTGAAGGGTCCGAAGAAGCCGTGCTCAAGGAGGCCGTGACCGACATGGTCGTCGTAGCGGAACTCCGCCAGGTGATCGATGATCCCGTACTGGGCTAGACCCTTGATCTCCTCGACATCGAGGACAAGACCTTGGACCACGAGGTCTGGGCCGTGGTACATCCCGTGGCGCCAGTCGGCGTCGATGCCGTATCCGGTGCCTAGCGACACGTAGTTCGGCAGGATCGAGGTGCACTCGATCTCGAGGCCGACCTTGGGGAACCGCAGCGTCGAGCCCGTCAGAATACGAGTGCCGGGGATGATGTCGTGGTCCCACTCGACCGGGCCGAGGTCTTCGATCTCGCGGCTGGGGTCGTTCCAGACCCGCTCGGACTGCACAAGGTGCCGGACCCCATCATCATCCTGATGGCAGATATAGAAGATCGAGTGGTCCTCGAACATCATCGGGTAGTAGTTCCACATCCCCGGGAGGACGATCATGCCCTCGCGGATACCCGGGGGCTCGGCCTCGCCGACGGGACGGATACCCCAGGAACGGTCTCGCGTTCCCGCACCATCGATAGCGTGCTCAACGCCATCGACCACCAGCGTTCCGGTCCAGCGGCCCGTCTGTGCCAGCCGGTTGGTGTCAAAGACGATGCGTCCCTTCTGCCGGAGCGTCTGGCGGGGCTCGAGTAGCGCCTCGATGGAGCCTTCGAAGGTGGCGTCCATGGCCACCGTCTGCTCGGTTTCCTCCACCACGACCCGCAATTTGCGCAACGGCTCGAGAATCTCGACCCGGATGGGCCCGACTGAGATGTCCGCCCGATCTTCAAGAGGCTTCGACGAACGCACGATGTGCTGCTTGTCACCGATGCGCACGTCAATGAAGGCGTCGGTGGTCCCGAGGTTCGGATACTGACCAAGGCCGAAGATGGCGAAGAGGTCGTGGCTGTCGGGATACAGGTTGAAGTAATAGCGGTCGTAGAAGTGCCGGTCAGAGGTCGCCGCGTGAGCGATGAGCTCAGGGCTCTGGTGGACCGGATAGTCGTCGAAGCTGGTCAGCTCGCTCATCGTCGGCTCGTCAGCTGCAGCAGCCGCCGCCGCAGCAGCCGCCGCCCGCTCCACCGGCCGGCATCGGTGCACTGGCGCCACCGAGGGTGGCGAACACCGGGAACATCCGGACCGCTCCCTCGTGGCCCGTCGGGCACGTAGCTGGCTCGTCGGCCTCGGCCATGGGCCGGGACAGCTCGTAGGTCGCCTCACAGGTCGTGCAGCGGTAGTCGTAACGTGGCATCTGGCACCCCCTCTGTTGCGGAACGGCCCGCACCGCCCTGATCGTAGCCACTAGTGGGCGTCCGACGAGAAGGACTGAGACAGCGTCGTAGAATGTCTTCATGGCTATCTCCCCCTCGCATCCAGACAGTTTCGGCGCCCGCGGCACCCTCGACATCGACGGGCGCTCGCTCGAGTACTTCTCGCTCGCCGCCCCCGGTCTCGACCAGGACGCCGTCGCCAAACTGCCGTTCTCGATCAAGATCCTCCTCGAGAACCTCCTGCGCCACGAAGACGGTCGCAAGGTCACGGCTGATGACATCCGCGCCCTCGCCGATTGGGCCAGGGACCCCGGCGCCCACGGCGAGGCCGCAGGAGACAAAGCCCGTGAGATCGCATTCAGCCCCGAGCGTGTGCTGATGCAGGACCTCACTGGCGTCCCTGCCGTCGTCGATCTCGCGGCGATGCGCGACGCCATCGTGGAGCTCGGGGGCGACGCAGAGAAGATCAACCCCCTCGTCCCCGTCGAACTCGTGACCGACCACTCAGTGATCGTCGAACACTCTGGCTCGGATGCCTCCTACGACCAGAACGTGAGCGTCGAGTACCAGCGCAACCTCGAGCGCTACCAATTGCTTCGTTGGGCCCAGGGGTCCTTCGACGGCTTCCGTGTGGTCCCTCCTGGCATGGGCATCTGTCACCAGGTCAACATCGAGCACCTTGCTCGCGTGGTCTTCGACGCCGACGGCGTGGCCTATCCCGACACCGTGGTGGGCACTGACTCGCACACCACCATGGTCAACGGCCTCGGCGTCCTTGGCTGGGGCGTGGGCGGCATTGAGGCCGAGGCGGCCATGCTCGGCCAGCCCACCTCAATGCTGATCCCACCGGTAGTGGGCCTCAAGCTCACCGGCCAGGCCCCTGAGGGTGTGACCGCCACCGACGTCGTCCTCACCATCACCCAACTGCTACGTGGCAAGGGTGTGGTCGGCAAGTTCGTCGAGGCCTTTGGGCCCGGCATCGCCTCCATGAGCCTCGAGACGAGGACCACGATCGCCAACATGGCCCCTGAATTCGGCGCCACCTGCACGATCTTCCCCATCGACCAGGTCACCCTCGACTACATGGCCTTCACTGGCCGCTCGGCCGAACACCTCGCCGTCGTCGAGGCCTACGCCAAAGCCCAAGGGATGTGGCACGACCCGAACGGAATCGAGCCGGTGTACTCCGAGACGGTCGAGCTCGACCTGTCCTCGGTCGTGCCATCACTGGCAGGCCCATCACGACCTCAGGATCGCGTCACGCTTCGGACCGCCCACGAGGCCTTCCGCAGCGCATTGGGACATGAACCGGTCGAGGTGAGTGGGTCGGGAGCGGCCACCACCCTGCGCGATGGAGCAGTGGCCGTGGCCGCCATCACCAGTTGCACGAACACTTCGAACCCAAGCGTGCTGATCGCCGCTGGTCTGGTGGCCAAGAAGGCCATCGAACGGGGACTCAGCACGAAGCCTTGGGTCAAGACATCCCTTGCCCCGGGGTCGCGCGTCGTCATGGACTACCTCGACAAAGCCGATCTGGTCGCCCCCCTCGATGAGTTGGGCTTCTTCCTCGTCGGCTACGGCTGCACCACCTGCATCGGTAATTCCGGGCCACTACTCCATGGCATCTCTGACGCCGTCACCACGAGCGACGTCACCGTGGTGTCCGTCCTCTCGGGCAATCGGAACTTCGAGGGTCGCATCCACCCGGACGTCAAGCAGAACTACCTCGCCTCACCGCCGCTGGTGGTGGCCTATGCGCTGGCCGGCACGATCGACATCGATTTGACCGTCGAGCCGATCGGCACCGATGCCGAGGGTAACGACGTCATGCTCTCCGACCTCTGGCCCACCGACGCTGAGGTGGCCGCCGCCATCCGGGCGTCGCTGACCCCGGAGATGTTCACCGCCCGCTACGCCGCCGCCTTTGACGGCGATGCGCGCTGGCAGGCGATCGACGTGGCCGAGGGCGAGACCTTTGCTTGGGTCCCGGACTCCACCTATGTCCGCCGTCCGACCTTCCTCGAGGGCCTTACCGCCGATCTCGAGACCATCGACGACATCCACGAAGCTCGAGTGCTCGCCAAGCTCGGCGACTCGGTCACCACCGACCACATCTCCCCCGCCGGTTCCATCAAGAATGGCGTCCCAGCCAGCCGCTACCTCGTGGACCACGACGTGGCCCAGGTCGACTTCAACTCCTACGGCACCCGCCGAGGCAACCACGAGGTCATGATGCGGGGCACCTTTGCCAACGTCCGGCTCCGTAACCAGCTCGCCCCGGGGACCGAGGGTGGCATCACCACCAAGTTGCCCGAAGGGACCGAGATGTCGATCTACGACGCCGCCATGGCCTACGCCGAGACTGAGACGCCGCTCGTCATCTTGGCCGGCAAGGAGTATGGCACCGGCTCGAGTCGAGACTGGGCAGCGAAGGGCACCAAGTTGCTCGGTGTCAAGGCCGTCATCGTCGAGTCCTTCGAGCGGATCCACCGCTCAAACCTCGTTGGGATGGGCGTACTCCCCTTGCAGTTCCCGGCGGGCCAGAGCGCGGACAGCCTCGGCCTCGATGGCACCGAGGTCTACGACCTCACCGGCCTCACTCCGCTCAATGACGGCACCATCCCCTCCACCGTGGCCATCACGGCCACGAAGGGGGACGGATCAGTGATCACCTTCGACGCACGCCTGCGGATCGACACATTGACCGAAGCGGACTACTTCCGTCACGGTGGTGTGTTGCCCTTCGTCTTGCGTCAACTCGCCGGCCTCTAAGAGGCGCGCCCCGAGCGGAGGCATCGCTCAGGCGGTATCGACCCGCCGGAAGGCTTCTGCGGTCCGTGACCGCTTCATGCCGGCGGCCTCAGCCACCATCTGGCCCCATCCTCGCAGCAACCCGTCAACGGCGACTGGGTCGGCGAGCTGACTGACATGACAGCGCAGCGCCTCGATCTTCTGGTCGATCACCTCGGTGGTGTCGACGACCAGGGTGGGGTCGGACATGGCCATCACCCACACCTCGGGGACAGTGTGCGCCTCGAGGCCCTCGTTGAGCAGCTCAGGGAACGCGAAGGGGTTCCGGGCGTCCGGATAGACCGCAGCCAGTGTCGCCCCGCCAGCGGCGAGATGATCAGGGTGCGAGGCGTAGATCCGGTCGAGATTGAGCACCGGGCTCTGACAGATCACCCGGTCGGGCCGGACCTGGCGGATCACCCTGGAGAGATCCTTGCGCAGGTCCAGGGTCACGGCCACCTGACCGTCGAGGTGCCCGAGGAAGAACAGGTCAGTAACGCCCACCTTGGCAGCAGCATTGGTCTGCTCGATCCGGCGACCAGCAGCCCGCTGCTCGGCGGTGCTCGACAGATCACTCCCGCCAGCATCGCCATCGGTGATCAAGCAGTAGGTGACGTCGACCCCGGCCTTCGTCATCTTCGCAACAGTCCCGGCCGCGCCGAAGTCGACGTCGTCAGGATGGGCCGTGATCACCAGCACCCGCTCGACTCCAGCGGCCGGATCGACCACCGGCAGGCTCGACGCGTCCTCCTTGGGAGCCTTGGTCTTCTTGCTGATCGGTGACTTCGGTGACTTCGCTGACTTCTTGCTCACAGCAGCGAGTCCGCCGGGTCAGGACGCCAGGTTCCCAGGTCCTTCAAGCACGGATTGTTCGAGAACACCTCCACGATGGGCAGACGCAGAGCCAGACGCCGCTGGACAACCTCCGCCTCAACCATCTGGTTCCAGAGCAGCAGTGACACCACGATGCCATCGGTGCCCGCCCGGGCAGTGCGGCCGGAACGGTGGAGGTAGGCCTTCTCGTCCTCCGGTGGGTCATAGTGCACGACGACGTCGACGGCGTCGATGTGAAGCCCGCGGGCTGCCACGTCAGTGGCCACGAGAACGTGCAGCTTCCCGGAAGTGAAGTCGGCCAGCGCCCGCTCGCGCTGTTGCTGACGGAGGTCGCCGTGGATGGCACCTGCGTGGACGCCGAGCTTCTCGAGCTCGTCGACCACTTTGTCAGCACCCCGCTTGGTCCGACAGAAGATCAGGGCCTTGTCGTAGGCGGTCACAATGGCCGCGGCCACTTTCACCTTGTCCATCTGGTGGACGTTGAAGTAGTGCTGAACCATGCGGTCAACCGTCTGGGTGTCGCTCTTGACCTCGTGGAAGACGGGGTCGGTCAGATAGCGAGAGACCAGGCGATCCACCGCTCCGTCCAAGGTGGCCGAGAACAGCAGCGTCTGGTGGGGGCCCTGCAGACGACGCAGCACCCACTCGACCTGGGGCATGAAGCCCATGTCTGCCATCCGGTCCGCCTCGTCGAGAACGAGGACGTCGAGCTCGTCAACACGAAGCTCACCACGATCACCGAGGTCGATCAGGCGGCCTGGAGTGGCGATAATGAGCTCACATCCTTGGCGCAGCTGAGAGATCTGGCGCTCAATGTCGGCGCCGCCGTAGACGGCGGCCACCCGCATACCGATTGATGCGGCCAGCGGTGCCAACACGTCGTGGACCTGCACGGCCAACTCTCGGGTGGGGAGCAGGACGAGGCCACGCGGGGCTGCCGGTCCGCCCTCGAGCTGCACGACGGCGCCATTGGCGTCACGGAGGTTGTCGGCGATGCGCATCAGCATCGGGAGACCGAATCCGAGTGTCTTGCCCGAACCGGTCTTGGCCTTGCCGCAGACGTCCCGGCCTGCCAGCGCATCGGCGATGGTCATGGCCTGGATGGGGAAGGCAGTCTCGATGCCGTCCTTGGACAAGGCGGCACAGAGATCGGGGCTGACGCCGAGCGACGCGAACGTCGTGTCCGTCGAATAGGTGTCGTCCTGCGCTGAGGCGTCGGCGGACTCGAGCGCGGGAGCGCTGGGAGTGGTGGTCATAGGGGTCTTCTTCCTGTGGTTGGTCGGGTCCGCAACCAGCAGCGAAGAGGAGATGGACCCCGAGGCAGGTCCGCCACGTGCGGACCGCTCGATGTCCAGTCTACCGTCGATAGGGTCGAGAAGGCGACCACACCCCTAATATCTGCCTCATCCAGACTCCAAGGAGAATTGACGATGGCACGTCTCGAGGCCGGACAGGCCGCACCGAAGTTCACCCTCACCGACCATGACGGGACCAAGGTATCGCTCGCAGACTTCAAGGGGAGCAAGGTGATCGTGTACTTCTACCCGAAGGACGATACGCCGGGCTGCACCAAGGAAGCCTGTCAGTTCAACGAGAATCTGGCGGCCTTTGCCGCCGCCGACGTGGCGGTCGTGGGCATTTCTCCTGACGGCGCCGAGAAGCACACCCGCTTTCGGGAGAAGTACCAGCTCGACCTGCCGCTGCTCAGTGATCCGGACAAGTCGGTGATGGAATCCTACGGGGCATTCGGCGAGAAGATGATGTACGGCAAGCAGGTCATGGGGGTGATCCGCTCCACCTTCCTGATCGACGAGAAGGGCACGATCGAACGAGCTTGGTACTCCGTCAAGGCTGACGGACACGCGGCCAAGGTCCTCGAAGTCGTCTCCGGCGCCTGACCGGCCACCAACGGATCAGCGGCGGGCGTGGCGGCCACGGCCACCGGATTCACCGGAACCGCCTGCACGCTCGGATTTCACCGTGCGCCAGCGGTGCCAGAGGAAGACCACGACCATCACCACGACCACGAGAGCGATGAGGTAGCCCACATCGCTGATGCCCTTGGCGTACTTGTCGAACTGGTCACCGAGGTTGTACCCGAGGATGGCCAGGGCCGTCACCCACACCGAGATGCCGAGTGCCGAATAGATGCCGAATCGAGCGGCAGGCATCTCCCCCACGCCGGCAGGCAGCGAGATGAAGGTACGCACCACAGGAACACAGCGACCGATGCCGACCGCCAACTGGCCCCGCTTGGCAAACCAGTCATCGGCCTTGTCAAGGTCGGCGTGGGTGAGCAGCACGTACTTGCCCCAGCGGTCGATTGCTGCACGACCACCGGTGCGACCGACGCCATAGGCGATGTACGAGCCGATTAGGGACCCAAGAATTCCGAGAACGATCACCAGCGCAAGGTTGGCGGGCTTTCCCCCGTGCGTGTTGCTCGCCACGAAGGCGGCCGAGCACAGCGCCCCGGCTCCACCGATGGTGATCTCAGAGGGAATCGGCACACAGGCCGACTCGAGGATGGTGAGGACGAAGATCGCCACGTAGACGTAGTCGACGAGGAAACTAGGGAGGTTCATTCCTCCAGTATCACCCATTGGAGCGGGTGGTGAGGGGAATGCCCGAGCGCTGGCTCAGGATCCCGCCACCATCGCAACGAGGTGCATCGTCATCGTTCCGCCCGTCGTACTGATGGTCGCGCTGGCCGTGCGCAGACCTCGTTTGCCGACTCCGGACGCGAGGACCTGGTAGGTGATCGACTCGCCGGGAGCGATCGTCCGGCCGACCAGCGAGCCATCTGACAGCGAGAACGGTGATTGCAGGGGCGTCACGGCCGTCACCGTGAGATCGGACTGACCAGAGTTGGTGAGCGTGCCGGTGAGCTGCCGGCTCTTGTTCCTCGCAACTCCGCCGAAGCTCAGAAGTGGGGCAGGTCGGGCCTCTAGGAGCAGGGGACCGGGAGGCGTCACATCCACCACCAGCGGCAGCGTGGTCGTGCCGGCGCTGGTGGTGATGGTCACCTCGCTGGTCGCCTCACCCTGACCGGCGAGGCCGGAGGTGTCGATGGAAAGCGGGAGCACCATCGAAGTCGATGGCGTCGTCTCCGCCGTGGACAGCGCGGCCGGGTCGATGGTGATCGCCGGTGACGAGAATGACAGTTCGGTGACGGTGAACGCCCCAGGAGCCCTGATTGCCAGCGCTCCTGACCCGATGGTCCCGGCAGTCAGTGTCGGCGCAGACGGCACCAGCGTGGTCGTTGCAGTGATCGGAGGAGCTGGACGCCGTCCGACAGCCATGATGCCAACGGCCGTGGCCACGTAGACCGCCTTTCCCCAGATGAGGGGTTGCGCGAACTTGGCTCCGCCTCCGATTGGCCAGCTGGCGATCTCGGCGAGGTGACCATCGGTCGGTGCTGCGTTGAACACGTCGAGCGATGCATCCCCGCAAGCGCTCGTGCGACCACTGCCACACCGGACGAGCCAGGCGAGCGATGTCCCCGCAACGCCCGTCTTCGCCGAGATCGACGGTGAGGACGAACCGAAGCCGAGCAACGGCGACGAAGAACCAACCACCACGAGCCGGGGTGCAGCGCCGGAGTCGTCGACTCGGAGCGCAAGCAGCTGGCGCTGGAAGCCCACGCCGACCGTGGAGACATAGAGCAGGCCGTCATCGGGTGACACCGACGGGGTCGACCATATCTTGGCGCCGAGGTTGATCCGGTCGACCACCGCATCGCCGCCGTGAGGCCCTGCTCCTGACCCGCCGAGGTTCGACCGGTCGAGGAGGTAGAGCCACCCCGATTTCGATCCCGTGACCGCCAGCCGTGGCAGCGTCGCCGTCCCGAACGACGAAGGCAGGACCGTCAGACCGCTTGATCCGAAGTCAGCATCGACGTCGGACAGATACGTCTGGTCGTAAGGCTGAAAGAAGTCAGTCGGCACGAGATGACCGGTAGGCGTCACCTCGAGCCGGACCGCAGCGTTCCCGAGCCGATGACCCGGCTGCTTCCCCGGAGTGCCCGCCGCCATGCCAGGCCCGTTGCCCGACGTGATCAAGACCTGGCCCGGACCGTCGGACGACAGGCCGGCTCCGGACTGCCAGATACCACCCTCCCCCGATCGTGCGGGTTCGGTAGCGAAGAGCGTGGTGATCCTGCCTGCCAGCGAGATCCCCGCCACCCACCCGTTGTATGGATGCTGGTCACAATGTGACGCAAACCCCACATAGACGACACCTTTGAGAAGCAGCAGTCCCGGGCGCTGCATCTCGGCATTCCCGTCGAAGATCACACCGGGCTGGTTGTCGGCCGAGCCGGTGACGTTGACCGGGAACCCCTGGCGGTCGACTCCGGTCGTGGGGTCGAGCCGGTGGACCAAGAACGCAGTGCGCCCTCGTCGCTGCTCTTCGTCGACGAGCACCACGTCGCCACTCGCTGGGTCCACCACCGGCGTGGAGGTAACACCCCGCGAGGGGCTGATGTCCCCACAGCCATCGCTGCTGGCGTCGACCGGTACGCCTAGGTTGCGAGACCAGCGCACGGTGCCGGAGGTCGGATCGAGGGCAGCGACAACATTGGTCTCTGTGGCCACGATCACGCTGCCCGCCGCAACGATGGGCTGCGCCAGAACCATCCCGCCAAGATCGGTACGGAACAACACCCCATAGTTCTGCGCCACGCTCTGCGGCGTGGCTGCCACCGGCGATGGGTACCAGGCGGTCCGAGCATCATCGCCCCGGTTCGTCCCTGCCCAGGCTGATCCGATCGGGATACCAGCGCTCACCGGAGCGGCGAGGAGGAGGCAGGAACCGATGACCAACGCGGTGGAAAGTCGGCGGCGCATCGACTCACCCTATCGACGAGCTCTGTCAAAGTCTCCGCTGGTCAGTGTTGGTGGGTAGGACACCAATAGGTGGTGCGACCCCCCAACGTGGCCCGGAAGAGCTCAGCACCGTCCTTCGGGCATCGGCCGCCGGGGTACCGCGCCACCATGTGATCCCCCGTATGGGAGCCCCCTCGCTCGAAGAGCTGGTCGAGCACGCTCCTGGTGCGACGATGCAGCCGCCGGATCTCGCCATCGTCAAGGTGTGCGCACGGCCGAGTCGGGTCGATGCCTGCTCGCCACAAGATCTCGTCGGCCAGCAGGTTCCCAATGCCGGCGATCTTCGACTGGTCGAGCAGTCGCGCCTTGAGTGGCGGACCGCCGTGGGCCGATCGGCTCGCCAATGCCGTCCGCAGCTCTGCGAGCGTCAAGCTCAGCGCGTCGGGACCCAGCGCATCGACGTCGGGGTCGATGATGAGCCGGCCGAGGCGCCTTGGATCGTGGAGGAGCAGCGCCCCCCCATCGGCAAACGTGACCGCAGCGCGGATCCACCGGTCCTCGTAGGTCCCCGGTCCGTAGCGCAGAGCATCAATACCTGCGAGGCCATCGAGCAGTAGGCCGCCGGTCATGCCGAAGCGCATGCCTAGGGTCGGTCCCTCCGTCTCGAGCAGGAGCACCTTGCCGCGTCGATCAGCCGCCAGGAAGGAGAGTCCCGGGAGAACGACCTCAGGGTCCATGCCCGGCCGGCCTCCCCGGCCTGCGTACTCATCGACGAACACTGAGGCGATGGGTCGGTCGAGCGCGCCCTCGGCCAGCTGTCGGTAGTACTCGATCTCAAGGATCTCGGGCATCGCCGTAACGGTAGTGGGCTGCGCGAACTCGGCCGCAGCTGTCGGTAGGGTACACAGATGCCTCCCGAGAAGCCCCAATGGACTGAGCTGTACTCCGAAGTCGTCACCGGAGGACTTTGCACCGGCTGTGCCGGTTGCATCATCGCCTGCCCGCACGATGTCCTCGATTACAACACCACCGATGGGGCCTACAAGCCCTTTCACCTCGACATCGATGGATCGATCGACTCGTGCACCCACGGCGAGAAGGGCTGCACGATGTGCACCCGGGCCTGCCCACGCTTTCGCACTTGGGAGACCGAGGTCGACGAGAAGCTCTTTGGGCGCCCTCGGACCGACGATGAGATCTTCGGCCAGAGCCTCGACATCGTGCTCGCACGGGCCACCGATCCTGAGCTCGCAGCCGCCGGCCAAGACGGCGGCTTCGTCTCGGCGCTGCTGACCTTCGCCCTTGAGAACGACCATGTCGATGCTGCCCTCGTCTCGGGCCTCGAGGGAGGCGGAAGCTGGCGTGCAGTGCCAACCATGGTGCGGACCCGCGAAGAGGTCCTCGCCACCGCCGGGTCCCGCTACACCTACTCGGCCAACACCCTCGCCTATCCCGACGCCATCGCCACCGGCGCTGAGCGCATCGCCCTCGTGGGCATGGGGTGTCAGGCATCGGCACCCGGAGCGATGCAGGCCCGCAAGGCCGGGAAGATCGCCCGTCGCCTCTCGCTCTCGATCGGCCTGCTGTGCTCGAAGACCTTCGATGACGCCATCTTCGAGGAGCTCTTCGAGGCCAAGTACGGCATCGCCCGGCACGAGATCGTCAAGATGAATATCAAGGGCGTCTTCCAGCTCTGGCTGACGGAGGACCGTTACGTTGAGGTTCCGCTCAAGGAGTGTCACGCCTGGACCCGCGAGGGCTGCAAGGCCTGTCCTGACTTCGCTGCCGAGCACGCCGACATCTCGACCGGCGGGATCGGGAGCTTCAGCGACTGGACCTTGACCATCGTTCGGACCGAGGCTGGCCGCGAGCTTCTCAACGCCATGGTGGCGGCTGGTGCGGTCGAGACCAGACCTGGCGACGACGACCCTGCCGGCATCGCACTGCTCCGCCGTCTTGCTGGCGTGAGCCGCAAGCGGTGGCCGGCCACGGCAGTCGACGCGCCACGTCGCATGCCTGCGCCTGCCTGAGGACTGACCGAATAGTCGTGGCGCCTGTCTACGATGAACCAGATGGCTGCCGCACGACCGACGAAACTCCCCGCACCGACGATGGTCCTGCTGGTCCGCCACGGGGCCACCCCGTCAACAGGGACCATCCTGCCCGGTCGGGCCCCCGGACTCCACCTCTCAGACATCGGGAAGCGTCAGGCCGAGACCGCAGCTGAGCGGATTGCCGGGCTCTCTCGCCCCCCTGTCGCTGTCTACGCCTCACCCCTCGAGCGCACCCGAGAGACCGCCGCGCCAATCGCTCGGGCCCTCGGCCTGCGCGTTCGGTCAGCCAAGGGCCTCCTTGAGTGCGACTTCGGATCATGGACCGGCAAGAAGCTCGACAGGCTCCGAAAGCTCCCCGAGTGGTCCCAGGTCCAGCACTCCCCTTCCACCTTCCGGTTCCCTGGCGGAGAGTCGTTCTCCGAGATGGCCACTCGCTCATGGCAGACCGTGGTCGACCTTGCCGCCACCCACCCTGGCCAGACCATCGTGGCCGTCAGTCACGCCGATCCCATCAAGGCCATGGTGTCGAATGCCGCCGGCGCCCCGCTCGATCTGTTCCAGCGCCTGAGCGTCGCCCCGTGTTCCGTGAGCGCCCTGTTGCTCGGGCCCCATGGCCCTCACGTCCTCACCGTCAGCTCGACGGCATCACTCCAGGAGCTCAGCCCCTCATGACCGATCACATCCTTCGCAATCCTGACCGCTTCACCGTCGGCGCCATTGGAGAGGTCGGCGGTCGCGTCTTCCTCCTTCAAGGCGTCAAGGGCCTTGACACGATCACCATCAAGGTCGAGAAGCAGCAGATTGCCGTCCTCGCGACGTACCTGACCCGTGCGCTCGACTCGATGGGCCGCCCCGGCCACCTCCCCGACGACCTCGAACTCATCCTCAGCCCTGACGACGGCATCGACCTGGTTGCCGGTGAACTATCCGTCACCATCGACGAGATCGACGGAACCGTCGAGGTCGTGGTCGAGTCGTTCGAGGGTGATCCCCCCGCCGACACCGCCACGTTCATCGTCAGCAAGGAGCAGGCTGCTGCCTTCGCCATCCGGGCCACACTGCTCGTCGAGGCCGGTCGGCCACCTTGCCCTCTCTGCGGGTTCCCACTCGATCCCCGTGGTCATGACTGCCCGCGCACCAATGGCCATCGGGCGCCCATCACGTGACCAGCCGAGTCGACGAGATCCTCCGCCTCGGCGAGATCTCCATCGAGGCCCGCTTCACCAACAGCTCGAACACCACCCTGCTCGTCGAGGTCACCCTCGAGGGCGAGGCCATCAAGGCCGTCCATAAGCCCGAGAGCGGCGAACGCCCGCTCTGGGACTTCCCCAGCGGCCTTTGGCGCCGAGAGGTGGCCGCACACGTAGTGAGCGATGCTCTTGGCCTCGGTATGGTCCCACCCACCGTGGCGCGAGAGGACGGACCACTCGGACCCGGGTCCCTCCAGCTCTATGTCAACGAGGATCCAGAGCAGCACTACTTCACCCTGCGAGAGGACCTCGGCACCCACGAACGCTTCCGCCAGCTCGCCGCATTCGATGCCGTCACCAACAATTCCGACCGCAAGAGCGGTCATGTGCTCCTCGCCGACGGCGAACTTTGGGCGATCGATCACGGCCTGTGCTTCCACGTAGAGGACAAGTTGCGCACTGTGATCTGGGACTTCGCCGGAGATCCCTTGAGTGAGACCTCTGCTCGAGCTCTGGTGGGACTCGTTGACGATCCGCCAGACGAGCTGCTTGACCTGCTCAGCCGCTCAGAGGTCGAGGCGTTGCGGTGGCGAGCCGGATCCCTCGTCGAATCCGGTGTTCTCCCCGAGCCCGACGAGGACGCTCCCTGGCCGCCCTACCCGTGGCCGCTGATCTAGCTCACACTCTGCAGCTGAATCGTCACCTAGTTGTTGGGGGCTGCTTTCGGTTCTCACTGACGAGCCCGCGATGGCCCACCTCGAGATTTCAGCAAATCGAGATGAGAAGCAGGAGCGAACCGTGACGGGACGGGAGATGGCGATGGGCGCCAAGAAGATCTTCGACGGAGCCGCCAAGGCGGGATCACCCTCCCGCTATGCAGGGAGGCGTCCTTCGATCTGAGCGACGGCCCCTCCCGAGCTTTCGGCGCCGTCGTGATGCACGCTCACTCATCTGAGCGTCGATTGTCCGACGCCCAATGCGGCGCCAACGCTTGCACCTAGCGGATCGGGACACCAAGGTCGTGGCGCATGGCATGGACGACCTCTTCACTCAGGAGTGCACCACCTTGCGCCGACACATGCACACCATCAGGCTCGCGAACCGGGACATTCTGACCATTGCTCGTCACAAAGGCGGTGTACTCGCCGCCGGGGCTCACCGAGGGGTTCGACGAGAGGTAGATCACTCCGGGCACCTTGGCGGCAGCAGCCTTTTGCAATGCATTGACCGTTCCTAACCTGGCGGCAAGGGCGGGATCGCGCATTGCCGGAAGGCTCACCCATATCAGTCGGGCGCCGTTCGACGTGGCCTTGCGCATAAAGCGAACAGCTCGGTGCTCGTATTCTCTGTTCCACTGCTCCGTGCCATACGAGATCACGGGTGGGCCGAGGAAGCTCTGCGGATCGTTAGCCCCCATCATGACCACCACCAGCTGGGGGTTGACTTGCTCCATCGCCCGGTTGAGTTCGGCCGGCCAGTCGAAATAGTCCGGGCGCGTCAGACCCGTCGACTCCTTGCCGTCGAGTGTCGCCGCCACCAGCCCAGTCGAGGCCAGCCGGTTCTGAAGCGGCCCGCCAAGGTCGAGGCCCAGTGAGTCGCCGAGCAGCAGTGCCCGTAGAGGGTTAGCCGCAGTCGGATTCTGGAGCGGGTCGGGAGGAAGTGTCGTGACTGAGGGATGGATTGGCGGATGCTTCGTGGAGTTGGCCTGGACCACCGGTGGAGCAATCACCACGAAGGTGTGCCCCCCAGATCCAACCGTCGACCGACCAAGGACGCCGTTGGCGGTCGACTCGAGGCGCGAAACCTGCGTGAAACGGCTGATGGCGGCCAGGGGTCGCAGGACCGCCATCGCCACCGAGCGGCGCGTGCCGATCGGCGAGACCTCGGCATTGTGCTCGAGGGTCACCGCATCGAGTAGAAGCCAGATAGCCAGGGCGGCGGCCATCAAACCCAAGACCGACCGCCACGCAAGAGTCCGGGGTTGTTGCGGTCCTGAGGTCTGGTTCACAACCGCTCCGTCGACCTCTGCCGTCACTGCGAGTTCCTCAGTGGCCGACAGGACATCACGGCGCTCATGCTACGACGGTGCACCACCGCTCCGGAGGTCATCGACTGCTCAGAAGCGGTAGTAGATGAAGGGCGCGACGCCAGTCGGGCCGAGGGTCGTGATGATCAGCAGAACGATGGCCAGGGTAAGAGCTTGCACGGCGAGGTGCAGATTGGACCACATCGCCGCCAACCGCTCGCCGAGCCTGGTCGGCATCTGCTGGACAAGGAGCACCGCCACGATTGTGAGCAGGACCATTGGGGTCACCAGGTTCGACCCCATCCCCCAGCCCGTCACGATCCGGCCGAGCACGGCGAAGGCATTGGTGAATGACGTCGCCCGGAAGAAGATCCAGGCGAGACAGACGAACTGGAAGGTGAAGACCACCTGGCCGACATGACGGAGCCGGCTCGGCACCACCGGAAGGAGGCCTTGGGCCGCCCGCCGTTCCCGACGCACGTGGGCCACGACCTGACCAACGCCATGGAGCAGGCCCCACACGAGGAATGTCCATGCCGCCCCGTGCCAGAGTCCGCCGAGGATCATGGTGAGCATGATGTTGCGAGCTACCTCGGACTGACTCCCGCGGTTTCCCCCAAGCGGGATGTAGAGGTAGTCACGCAACCAGCGCGACAGTGTGATGTGCCATCGGCGCCAGAAGTCCTGCAGGTTGGCGGCCGAGTACGGGGCGTCGAAGTTCACGGGGAATCTGATGCCAAGGAGCATGGCGAGCCCGATGGCAATGTCGGTGTAGCCCGAGAAGTCACAGTAGATCTGGACCGCATAACCCCACACACCGATCAGCGCATCGAGGCCCGAGTGGCTCGACGGGGACGAGAACACCGGGTCGACGATGGCCGAGGCGATGTACGAGCTGATGACCACCTTCTTGAAGAGCCCCTGGATGATCAGGACTGCGGCTCGCGAGTAGTCGATCCGGTTCGGATCCCGCCGACGCTTGAGCTGAGGCAGCAATTCGGATCCTCGGACGATGGGCCCGGCGATCAGGTGAGGGAAGAAGGCGAGATAGACCGCCAAGTCGATCGGTGCGGCAGGTTCGAGCTGACCTCGGGAGACGTCCACGACGTAGCTGATGGCCATGAACGTGAAAAAGCTGATGGCGATGGGCAGCGTCGGCTGGATCAGCGGGATCAGGTTCCCGAGTCCTATGCCTCGCAGGAGGTTGTCGAGGTTGACGGCGAAGAACCCGGCGTACTTGAAGTAGCCGAGGATGACGAGGAGCCCACCCACCGTCACCCACGTCCAACGTTTCGCCACCGCCTCATCGCGAGTGGCGTGAATCCGACGCGATCCGACGTGGGCGATCAATGTCTCGGCGATGAGCAGCAAGACGAACCGCGGATCCCACCAGGCGTAGAAGAAGTACGAGAAGCCGAGCATGGCCAGCTTCCACAGCACCGGCTTGCCGCTGAGCGACCAGCCGACCCCGAAGACCACCAGAAAGAAGAGGGCGAAGTCGATGGTCGGGAACAGCATGGAAAACCTGCTCGAGGTTAGTCGGCTCCACAATGGATTCCCGGGAGGCCCAGCGTGTTCCTCCCGGGGACGCGACGAACCCCGGCCGCAGGGCCGGGGTTCGTCGGTGGTCTGATCCGGCCTTGCGGCCGGTGTGGCCGATCAGCGAGCCTTCAGAGCCTCAATCAGCGCCGGCACTACCTTGTGCACATCACCGACGATGCCGAGGTCGGCCACGCCGAATATCGGCGCGTCCTGGTCCTTGTTGATGGCGATGATGTTCTTCGATCCCTTCATACCCACCATGTGCTGTGTAGCACCGGAGATACCACAGGCAAGGTAGACGGTGGGCTTGACGGTCTTGCCGGTCTGCCCCACCTGATGGGAGTATGGCACCCATCCAGCATCGACGATGGCTCGGCTGGCGCCGGCGGCACCGTTGAGCAGCTTGGCGAGGTCCTCGATGAGGCTGTAGTTGGCGGCCTCTCCAAGGCCACGGCCACCCGAGACCACGACCGGAGCCTCGTCGAGCTTCGGTCCAGTGCGCTCCTCGATGTGGCGGGTCACCACTGCGGCGGCGTTCGTCGCTCCGAGGTCGCCGACGGCCAGCGGGCTGACCGCTGCCGGAGCACCACCGGCGGACTCAGCGGCGAAGGACTTCGCCCGGACCACGAAGATCCCGGGAGCCTGGCCGGTGAAGCGGGCGTTGACGATCTGGGCACCACCGAATATCGGGTGCTGACTAGTGAGCTCATCGCCGCCGACGAGGCCAGTGATGTTGGTGAGGACCGGGAGGTCAGCTCGAGCCGACAGGCGGCCAGCGATGTCACGGCCATCGTAGGACGTCGGGACCAAAATGGCGGTGGGTCCGGCCCCCGATGCGATGGCAGTAGCAATGGCCGAGGCCACCGGGGCGCCTGGGAGGGCATCGCCGATGTCGCCGATGTCGTGGACGGTGCTCGCTCCGTACTCACCGAGGACGGCGGCGTTGGCGGCGGTAGTAGTTCCCCATGCGACGGCCTCAACCGTGCTGGCGAGCCCTCGCGCTGCCGTCAGCAACTCGAGGGTGACGGTGGTCGGTCCTGCTTCGGTCGCCTCTGCGACAACCCAGATCTTGTCGATCGCCATGATGTGGCCTTTCTACGTGGAGTGGAAGTTCGAGTTGGTTCGGTGGCTGGCGCTAAACGAGCTTGAGGGCCTCAAGGAAGGTGACGATGCGCTGCGCACCATCGCCCTCGTCAACGACGATCTCACCGGCGGCCCGGGCCTCAGCCTCGACCACCGAGGTGATCTCCTGGCCGGTCTGACCAGCGGTCACCCCGAGGTCGGCTGCGGTGAGGATCTCGACCGGCTTCGACTTGGCCGCCATGATGCCCTTGAAGGACGGATAGCGGGGTTCGACCACACCAGCGGTCACCGTGACCAGCGCCGGAAGTGGCGAGGTCACATCGTCGTAGCCCGACTCGGTCTGGCGTTCGACCTTGACGCTCGAACCGTCGACCGACACCGACTTGGCGAAGGTGATCGACGGGAGCCCGAGGAGCTCCGCAACCTGCACTGGGGTGGTTCCGGTATAGCCGTCTGACGACTCGGTGGCGGCGATGATCAGGTCTGCGTTCGTCCGCTTGATGGCCGCTGCGAGCATCTTTGCTGTGGTGAGGGCATCAGCCCCCTTGAGGGCGGGGTCACTGATCAAGATGGCGCTTGCCGCACCCATGGCCAGCGCGGTGCGCAGGCCCGAGGTCTCGTCGTTCGGCGCCATGGAGACGAGG
>Ga0114958_10000473_pt1 | contig 34187 bp, 49 predicted proteins | sample C_130208_EF_Meta_FD_89577 | JGI IMG/M metagenome (GOLD analysis project Ga0114958, IMG submission 89577) | Freshwater microbial communities from Lake Croche, Canada to study carbon cycling - C_130208_EF_MetaG | ecosystem: Environmental > Aquatic > Freshwater > Lake | place: Lake Croche, Canada... | reverse complement strand
TGAACAACAAACTAAATTGTTTGCTCAATTCCTAAATGAGATAAACATAAAACTTTAAATATGGATTAACAACGTTGTTGTGAAGTGAAACATTGGTATGGACCTATTGAATAATATATATGAGACTGAAAGAAAAGCATCTGCTTTAATTTCCTCTCCAACTCAAACAAAACAAAAGTAAATGAAACACAAACAAATAATTGAAGAGGATATCATTGAGGATATCAGTGAAGAAACATTACTTTCTCTTGATGAGCTTGATGCAGGAATTGCAGAAGCAAAAATGAAGAAGGAAGACGAAGAATGTGACGACACTGAAGAAGATGAAGATACAGACGCAGAAATTGATGCCAAACTTGGTCCTAAGGACGAAGATGAAGCAGAAGATGAAGAAGATATGAAAGAATCTATTAAAGAAGATGAAGTAAATTCAGATGATGAGTTTACCGAATATGCTGAAAAGATTCTTAAAAAGGCACATGGTGATGACTATGATGAAGATAAAGCATCTGATACTATTAAGGGAATCCTTAAAAAGGCAGATGGCGATTATGGTGAAGCAATTGGTATGCTAACATCAGGACTTGGAGAATCTGTTGAACTTGATGAAGATCAAATAGCGGTCAGGTTTAAACAACTTGCTCAAACTGGATTACTTGATAATGCTGATATTACTAAGGTTGTATCTGCTTTAAATCTAATTAAAAATGGTAAAAATATTTCAAATGCCCAACGTCAATTGGTATCGGATACATTCCTTTCACTTGTTGGTTTGGTAACTGGAGACAGTTCTATCTTTACTAAGTTAAAGCAAAATATTAAGAAAGATGTTACAGCAACTCCTGCAACTGAATCATTTGATGTTGATCATTCAGACATTACCCGCCTCGTTGAAAACGAAGAAGGTCTAACTGAAGAATTCAAAGAACGCGCAACTACAATTTTTGAAGCTGCAGTTCGTTCTAAGATCTCTGAAATGAAGACCGTTCTTGATGAAGAATATGAAACACGTCTAAGTGAAGAAACCGAAACCATTAAGGAAACTCTAACTGAAAAGATTGATAGTTATCTAACTTATGCAGTTGAATCCTGGGTGGAAGAAAACAAAGTCGCTATTGAATCAAGTCTACGCACCGAAATTGCTGAGAACTTCATTGGAGCTCTTAAGTCAGTATTCGTCGAACATTACATTGAAGTACCTGACAGTAAGGTTGACCTATTCGCCAATTTGGAAGAAGAAGTTGCCAAACTTAAAAGTGAAGCAGTTGAAGCTGAACGCATTTCAGAATCCCTAGCCGCCGGAGTTATTACTCTGACTCGCGAAAAGATCATGACTGAATCGTTCAAAGATCTTGCCGATACACAGGTAGAAAAACTAAAAGGCCTTATCGAGGATGTCGAATTCGTTGATGAGTCTTCTTATCGTAAGAAGATTGAAACTATCAAGGAGTTCTATATTTCTGGAAAAGATAAGGAAGAAACACTTGTTGAAAGTACCAGCCGCTATGTTAGTACCGAAACAATTGTAGAAAATGATAACATGGACGGAGAAACATCTCCATCTATGGCACGCTATTTAACCGCACTATCAAGACAAGCGAAGGCATCAGTGTCATCCCTCTAATGATATAAGGTTCTAAACCAAAAACAAACAACAACAACACAAATAAATATATGTTCAATTCAGAACAGCTCGAAAAGAAGTGGGCTCCAGTTTTGGAAGCCAAGGACGCTCCGGCATTCAAAGATAACTACCGTCGTTCAATTACTGCGGTTCTTCTAGAAAACCAGGAGAAGGCACTACGTGAAGAAAACTCACATGCCTCATTCATCACAGAAGGTAACGCCATTGGCGGTTCCGATGTTGGTGGTGGTACAGGTGCAGTTAAGACCTGGGATCCAGTTCTTATTTCACTAGTTCGCCGTGCAATGCCTAACATCGTTGCTTATGATATTGCTGGTGTTCAGCCAATGACCATGCCAACAGGCTTGATCTTTGCAATGCGCAGCCAATACCAAAATGCAGCTGGTGCAAACACTGCAGAGGCTCTATACAATGTTCCTGATACAGCATTTGCTGGACCAGTTACTACTGCACAGGGTGAAGCTCTAACTGGTGCTGGTGTTAACGGTAGCTATACCGACCCATCCATCACCAACGGTTATGCAGGCGGTTCAAATCCAGTCCAAATCGGTCGTACCACTGGTGCTGCTGGTTTCGGTCAAATGGGTTTCACAGTTGATAAAACAACTGTTACTGCTCAAACTCGCGCTCTAAAGGCTGAGTACACCATGGAATTAGCTCAGGACCTCAAAGCCGTTCACGGTCTTGATGCCGAAGCTGAACTTGCCAATATCCTCTCTGTTGAAATCCTTGCGGAAATCAATCGTGAAGTTATCAACACCGTTAATGCCAAGGCTAAGGTCGGCGGCGTTTACTCTGGTTTCGGTACCGGCGGTACTGCAACTGGTCTATTCGACATCAATGAAGATGCCGATGGTCGTTGGGCCGTTGAAAAGTTCAAGAGCTTGATCTATCAGATCGAACTCGAAGCTAACGCCGTTGCCAAAGCAACTCGTAGAGGTAAGGGTAACATTGTTATCTGTTCCTCAAACGTTGCTTCTGCTCTTGCAGCTGCTGGCGTTATGGACTATGCTCCTGCTCTATCAACCAACTTGAATGTTGATGACACAGGTAATGTATTCGCAGGTCTAATCAACGGTCGTATCAAGGTCTTCATTGACCCATACTCCGTCGAAGATTATGTCACTGTTGGTTATCGTGGTTCAAATGCATATGATGCAGGTGTTTTCTACTGCCCATACGTTCCTCTAACTATGGTTCGTGCAGTCGATCCTAACACATTCCAACCAAAAATTGGCTTCAAGACCCGTTACGGTCTTGTTTGTAATCCATTTGCTGGTGATCCAACATCACTTAACGGCACTGGTGCTAATCAAGGTAATCCATACTTCCGCCGCTTCGTTGTAACCGGTCTAGGTTATGGAGCACACATCCCAACCAACTATTAATTTAGTTAGGTAAGAGGTTAACTCTGAGAGGGGGTCCCGAAAGGGATCCCCTTTTTTGTCTCTATAAATATAGTATATGAATAATAATCTATTACCTCTTACAGGTTTTAAATTAAGTATCGGCTCTGATACATTTAAAACAATTGAGCGGTTTGCAGTATCTGCAACCTTTCCTGGTGTTTCTATTGGGGAAATTTCTGCAACCTATCGAAACTTTGCTGGTTATGTTTCGTCTGATCATATTGTATATGATACTCTTACTATCAGAGTTGGTATGGATGAAAATCTAGTTGTGTATGATGAAGCATTCGGTTGGATTATGGCAAATACTACTGCAAATACAATGTTAGCCTGTGATATTATGTTGAATTTCCTTACTAGCAAAAACAATATATCACGAGCTGTTAAATTTGTTAATGCCTTTCCATCAAGTATAGGTTCAATAGAATTAAATGTTCAAAATACTGATGTTGAATATGCATACGTTGACATCGTATTTCGATATGACTTTTTTGAATTCCAATAAGATATAAATTAATATATGACGTTGGATGAAATTATTGAGGGTTGGAAAGAAGATTCAAAGATTGATGCAAAAAATCTAGATATGACTTCTATTAAATCTGCATCACTACATGCTAAGTATCTTGAAATCTATTCTGTTTCAAAACTGCAACTGAAAAGACAAGATTGGATGATGGCTGTTTTAAAAAAGGATAAGTGGATGTATTATAATGGTAAACTATCCAAGGAGGAAATGGATAAGTTTGGTTGGCCATATGATCCATTTAATGGTCTTACAAAACCTTTAAAATCTGATATGGATATGTTCTATGAAACTGATCCGGATATTTCAAAATTGAAAATGCAAATGGATTATCAATCTACTTTGGTTGATGCTCTTAAGGATATTATGGATAACATAAAGTGGAGACATTCTACTATTAAGACTATTTTGGATGCTCAGAAATTTATGGCTGGATGTTAATAATATGAATGAAGATATTCAGATAACAAAGATCAATGAAGTATATTTGAGAATTGACTCAAATGATTCTGGTATTCTTCAAGAAATAAATGAGTATTTTACTTTTGAGTTACCAAATGCTAAATATATGCCATCCGTACGAGCAAAACTCTTCGATGGTAAAATTAGAATCTATAATCTTAGAACACGAACTCTGCCATACGGTCTATTACCTAATCTTTTAAAGTTCTGCAAATCCCGAAATTATACTTCTAATATTTCCAAGGATGTTACATATCGTCATAATATTACACGAGAAGAATTAGCTGAATACGCAGATTCACTTCCTATTACTGTTAGAGGAACAGAAGTAGAATTAAGAGATTATCAACTGGACGCATTTGTTCATGCTATATTGGAAGGCAGATGCTTAACTATAAGTCCTACCGCATGTTTAGATGGTAATACATTAATTGAGGCTGAAATTAGCGATTGATTCTATTAAATCTTCTAATGTAATCGAACATTTAGAATATTTAGAACGATTATTATATGAAGATAATATTTCTAGATTACATGGGTGGGCTATAATTTCAGGAGAAACATTATTAATAAAATGGAGCTAAAAAAACACACATTTAAGAATTTATATGATGCTTATCATAAAGGTAAAACTATAAAACTTCCTACTCCAAATGGTCTAAAACTTGTTATCGGGGCATATAAGAAATATGGCCCAGGCCTTAAAATTCAATTTGATGATGGAACTGAAATAATTGGTTCGGATTTTCATCAAGTACAAAAAGGTAATGAATTTATTACATTACAATCATTAAAGGTTAATGATATATTAGATAATAAAAATTCAAGAATAGTAAAAGTTACTTCTGTTAAACCGCAGGATTGGTATGATTTTAGTTTAGATTATGATAAAGAATGTTATTATCAAAATGATATTATACATCATAATTCAGGAAAATCATTAATTATTTATGCAATAATTAGATGGTATCTTGATAACTTTGAAGGCAAGGTTCTTATTATAGTTCCTACTGTTGCTCTTACATCTCAAATGAAATCTGATTTTGCTGATTATAGTTCAACAGATCCAAACTTTGATGCTGAATCAGAAATTCATCAAATTTATTCTGGCCAAGAGAAACTTGATATATCAGCTCGGGTAGTATGTTCAACTTGGCAATCCGCCGTCAATCTTCCTAAAGCATGGTTTACCCAATTTGGTATGGTAATTGGTGATGAAGCCCATCAGTTCGTTGCAAAAAGTCTTAATACTATTATGGGTAATCTTGTTAATGCAAGGTATAGAATTGGTACTACTGGTACACTTGATGGGGCCAAATGTAATGAGTTAGTGCTGATTGGTAACTTTGGTCCTGTCAATAAAGTTATTACCACAAAGCAACTTATGGATTCCGATACAATTGCACAATTAAAAATTAAGTGCCTTGTATTGAATCATAATCAAGAACTTAAGAAACTGGTATCAAAGTTAGATTATCAAAATGAAATTAATGTCATAGTTGGACATGATGGGCGTAATGATTTTATAACCAATTTAGCCCTTGATCAAAAGGGTAATACATTAATACTATTCAATCTTGTTAAGAAACATGGTAAACCCCTATATGAAAAATTAGTTGGTGCTTCAACAGATCCTACTCGTAAAATATTTTATGTTTCTGGGGAAGTTGCTGCAAAAGATAGAGAAGAAATTAGATCAATAACAGAAACAGAAACAAATGCTATTATATGTGCTTCTAGCCAATGCTTCGCAACAGGAACGAATATTAGAAACATTCATACTATTATCTTTGCTGCTCCTAATAAATCTCAAATAAGAGTTCTTCAATCAATTGGTCGTGGTCTTCGTAAATCAGATAATGGTAAGCCAACTACTCTATATGATATATCCGATAACTTTTCATGGAAATCTAAGAAGAATTATACCTTACAGCATGCAGTTTCTAGAATAGCCATATATAATACTGAACAGTTTGATTATAAGATATATGAAATTGACCTACCATGAGTAAAGAATTACTAGAAACTATTGATAAACTTGATATTCGTGTTTATAATACCATATCAGGAAGACAACTAATAGGTGAAGTATCTACCGATTCATCTTCTAATTATATTATTTTAAGTGTACCTTTGGAATTTGTCAAAAGAACAAATCCAGATACTGGAATTGTAATGACTGTTCTTACTTCTCCAATTATTGAAAATACATCGCCTTTAGTGCTATATACTTCAGCAATTGAATCATCATCAATTGCTGATATTCGTTTGAAAAAGACATACTGTGATCAATTGATATATAATAAGATTGCTTTAATGGAAGACATTCTTGCAGAAACTGATAATAAAGATCAGGCAAAATCTAATGCAACTGAACAAAAGGGTTATTTGGATTCTATTCTGGATGCATGGAAAAATTAACTATCTAATTTCCCTTTCACAACCCTTAGCATAACTTAATCTTGCCCTTCGGGCAACCCTTCGGGTTATCCTTATTTGTTATTCAATATTTATTCAGCCTTTGTTGCCTTGATGGTTGAATTAAGGTCGGTTGATCTGCTGCAATTGATTCTGAATCTATTATACCATATTATTTTTCATTGTAAATAACAAAATAGGCTAATTGAAAAATACTTCACTATATGTATTATTTTGTTTACAATTAATAAAATATAGTATATAATAACTTATGCAAGAGGCAAAAATATCTAAACGAAAATCACGAGGCGAAGACTATGTAAATAATGCAGATTTTTCTGCTGCAGTTTCAGAATATGTTATTCAGGCTAAAAAGGATACTGAATCTGGTATAGAACCTTCTATGGTAACCAACTATATAGCAGAGTGTCTTATTAAAATTTGTAATGGTTTATCACGATCCCCATCATTTATGACATATTCATATCGGGAAGATATGGTAATGGATGCCATTGAAAATTGCCTAAAGGCGGTACTCAATTATGATATTACTAAATCTACTCGAACTGGCAAACCCAATTCATTTGCATATTTTACACAAATTACATATTTTGCCTTTCTTAGACGAATTGCAAAAGAGAAAAAGCAAAATGATATTAAACAGAAAATGATTGATCAGGGTTGCATCGGTATGTTTGCGGATTTTGATGATTCTGGTGATGGGTCTGGAATGATCGGAGAAACAATGGTAGAGCGTATGAGACAGAAGAATGATATGTTCTATAAGAAGGAAAATGAATTAGCACCTATTTTTGAAGTGCCAAAACCAGTCAGAATGGCTAAAAAACGGTCAGCAAAAAAGGAAAGTCCTTTGGATTTATTATTTGAAGATATATGAAAATAGCTATTTTATGTGATACCCATTGCGGAATTAAAAATGGGTCTGATATATTCTTAGATTATGCCGAAAGGTTTTACTCTGAGATATTCTTTCCGTATTTGATTAAGAATAAAATCAAACGAATTTTACATCTAGGCGATTATTTTGATCATCGTAAGTATGTTAACTATAAGGCATTAAATCGTAATCGAACAATGTTCCTTGAAAAGCTTGAGGAATATGATATAATTATGGATATTATTCCGGGTAATCATGATTGTTTCTTTCGTGCTACCAATGATCTATGTTCATTAACAGAAATTCTCAAATACTGCCCAAAAAATGTGAATGTTCATATGGAGCCTACAGTCCTTGATTATGATGGTTTAAAGATTGGTGTTATTCCGTGGATTAATGTAGAGAATTATGCAGCATCAATTGAGTTTATTCAAATATGTGCTGCTCCTATAATAGGAGCTCATTTGGAATTATCGGGCTTTGAAATGATGAAAGGTATACCTGCAGCTTCTCATGGTATGGATGCAGAATTATTTTCACGATTTGAAACTGTAATGTCAGGTCATTATCATACAAAATCAGCAAAGGGTAATATTCACTATCTCGGTGTTGCTTTTGAGCATACATGGTCAGACTGTAATGATCCAAAATATTTTCACATTCTTGACTCTTCAACACGTAAACTAAAACCTATACGAAATAATATTTGTATTTTTAATAGATTGGTGTATGATGATACCTTATATGATAATCCTGTTGCAGAGATTGCAAACCTAGATATGTCATACATAAAAGGATCATTCGTAAAGGTTATTGTAGCATCAAAAAAAGATCCATTTGCATTTGATAAGTATATTGATAAGATTGTACAATCTTCTCCATTTGACTATAAGATAGTGGAAAATCTACGTGAGTATAATTCTGAAAATGTAGAGGATGATGTAATTGTTATGTCCAATACTACAACATTACTTAATACATATGTTGATGCAGTTGAAACTGATTTGGATAAGGATCGTATTAAAAGTAAATTACAAGAATTATATATTGAAGCACAAAATCAAGATGCACTATAACATATGCTAATCTTTAAAACTTTAACAGTACGCAATTTTCTAAGTGTTGGGGATACTCCTCAGGAGTATGACCTTAATGCAACAAGAACTACTTTGGTTGTTGGAAAAAATGGGGTCGGTAAAAGTCTGTTATTAGATTCATTATCATTCGTGTTATTCGGTAAACCTCATAGAGCCATTAATAAACCTCAGTTGGTTAATAGTATTAACGGAAAGAACCTAGTAGTAGAAGTTGTATTTTCAACGGGGCCTTCTGAATATAAAATTATTCGAGGAATTAAACCAGGCATATTTGAGATTTGGTGTAATGGTAAAATGATTAATCAAGAGTCCCATGTTCGTGATTATCAAAAACTTCTTGAGACAAATATTCTTAAACTAAACCATAAAAGTTTTCATCAGATTGTTGTTCTAGGTTCTGGCAATTTTGTTCCATTTATGCAACTTCCGGCACAACACCGCAGAGAGGTTATTGAGGATCTATTGGATATTGGCATCTTCTCAAAAATGAATGTACTATTAAGAGAGAACCAAGCTAAACTTAAGGAAACCATTAAGGATACTGAGCATCAATTAACCTTAATAAAGGGTAAGATTTCCCTACAAAACAAACATATTGATAATCTGAAAAGCATATCTGCATCAGCATCTGCTAAATATGATGATGAAATCATTGATTTACAAACTCAAATTGCGGATCTGCTTATAGTAAATGATGCTTTGCTTAATGAGTATAACCAAAACTATCCAGGCATAAAATTAAGAATTGATAAGAATAATAAAACAAAGGCAACCTTACATTCATATGAATTACAGATTAAGGATAATATTGCTCGAATTGATTCCGATTCTACCTTTTATGAAATTAATAAGGAGTGTCCTACATGTTCTCAATTAATTGACGATGATCTACGAGGGCTTAAAATAACAGAGTGTACTCATAAAAAGACTACATTATCTGAAGGGTATGAACAATTAAAGACTTCTATTTCATATACTACAACAACACTATCTGAACTTGAAATATTATTATCATCGCTCCTTAGGAATCAGAATACTGTTCGCTCCAACCAAACCCTTATTGGTAATTTTGAAAAGCGTATATCCGATCTAACTGTAATTAAAGGAACTGCATCAGAACAAATTGATATTTCTGCAGCAACAACTAATCTTACATTATTTAGAGACCAAAGAGATACTATAGCAGATCTCAAATCAACTCAACTTGAAGAACGAACCTATAATGATGCAATTGCTGAATTACTAAAAGATTCTGGAATTAAGACCAAGGTAATTAGGCAATACCTACCGATTATGAATAAGCTAATCAATCAATATCTTCATATCCTTGATTTCTTTATTAGTTTTGAGTTGGACGAAAACTTTTCCGAAACCATTCGATCACGACATCGTGATGATTTTAGCTATGGTAGTTTTTCTGAAGGAGAGAAGAGTCGTATTTCGTTGGCCTTACTATTTGCATGGCGGAATATTGCCAAGATGAAAAATAGTAGTAACACCAATTTGCTCATTTTGGATGAAGTATTTGATGGGTCTGTTGATGGTGAAGGTACTGAAAATCTTATGAGAATCTTAAATTCCCTAGATCCTGAGGTTCGGATATTTGTCATTAGTCATAAGACAGAGACTTCTGATTCAAGGTTTGATCGTAAGATTACCGTAACAAAACCAGGGAATTTCTCCTCTTATGACATTACCTACGGTGATTCCTAAACTCAAACAGACCTAAAAAGTTGAAAAAACTCCAAATTAGCACTTAGTAAGTTGTTGGTTTCCATAGAGTTACCTTTAGCTTTTAGGACAAAATTGCAGGAATCACCTCTTTTTGAACTTTTATGGTGGATTGGCCATTAAAGCTCTCCTAGGACGCCTAAAACCTTAGTAAAAGACCTTTTGTTGGTTTCTATGGAGTTAGGAACTAAATTTACAAAATGGAATTTAGTTATGTACAAATTGTCTATTTTATGTTACAATATTCATATGGCAATCGGAACCACCACACGAATTAATGCTGAGTCCCAGAAAATGCTGGCCAAACTTTTGGCTAAGGAAAACGTGACCGTTCAGATCGGTAACTATAAAACTGCATTTTTTGATGTACAAAATCGGATCCTAGGTCTTCCGACCTGGAATACTGATTCGAAGCATGTGAGTGACCTATTGATCGGTCATGAAGTCGGGCATGCTCTTTATACTCCCGTTGATTCTGTTGAACAATTCAGGGCTAAATGCCCCGGCGTTCCTTTCTGTGTTGCTAACATCGTTGAAGATATTCGCATTGAGCGGATGGTTCAATCAAACTATCCAGGTCTTGTATATTCCTTCAAGGAAGGCTATAAAAACTTTATTGAAAAGGATTTCTTTGAAATCGGCAAAACTTCTCTTATGGCAAGGAATTTTGCCGACCGTCTAAATATTCATGCTAAGGCAGGAGGTTTCGTTAAGGTTCCGCTTTCTAAAAATGAAAAGGCAATCTATGACCGATGCCTTGCTGCTCAGACTTTCGATGAGGTCCTTGTCATTTGTAATGACATTTATGCAATGATTAAGGATGAGCTTGAAAAGGAAGCCGAAGAAAAGGAAGCCGAAGAAAAGAAACCTTCTAAATCAAAGCAGAAGCCTAATGAAGACCCAACTTTAGGCAATGGTTTTGAATCTGACGAATCTGACGGTAATGGAGATGATGAAGACGACGGTAAACCTTCCGGTAAAGAAGGTGAGGATTGTGATTCTACGAAATCTAAACCTTCTGATGATGATGATGATGATGATGATGCCACCGCCCTAGGAGAAAATGAAGATTCTACCGAAGGTACTGATTCTTCTGACACAAATGCTCCTACGGGAAATACCTCCGGCGGAAATATTGAAAAAGAGTGGAAACCTGATTATTCCTCACAAGATCAATTTGAGTCCAAGACTGCTGATGCATTATCACAGAATCTCGATTCTTTAAAGGAAAACATCATTGACTACAATGTCGGTAATGTTCCTACCCATGCCGAAATGATGGAGGTTGTCATCCCTGTTCATAAGGTTATGGCCGAGCGCAAGGTGAAGGAAATTCGATATGCTAATATTATGTCCGATCCCGCCGCCCTTAATGATTGGAAAGCCTTTCGGGTATCGACTAAAAAGCATCTCGCAGTCCTTGTTAAGGAATTTGAACGTCGTAAGGCAGCATTTCAATATAGTCGAGCTCAACAATCTACAACGGGAACTATTGATGCTAATCGCCTCTATTCCTACAAATTTGATGATAAAATATTTAAGAGTGTTATGAATCTGGCCGATGCCAAGAATCACGGTATGATGTTCTTCATTGATTATTCAGGTTCGATGCGTGGAAGCATTCAGCGGGTGCTCAATCAAACTTTACAGTTGGTTTTCTTCTGTAAGGCTGTTGGCATTCCCTTCTCAGTTTACGGCTTTTCTAGCCCTAGCGGGGGTCGAAACTATGATAATACTACTCCTCAAGCTCCAGGCCATAATATTTCCTTTGCTGGGACTAACATTTTTGAGCTTATTAACTCAACTATGAAGAAAGCTGATTTTGATTTGGCTGCCCGTGAACTCAAGGCTCAATCCTTCAAATTTTCCCACAGTGGTAATGGGGATATGCCATTCGGCGGCAAATACGAGTATATGTATTTGACTCCTCTTATTGAAACCATTATTATCGCCCACGAGCTTGTGAAACAATTTCGTGCAAAACATAATGTTCAAAAGATGAACACAATCTTTCTTACCGATGGGGATGCATGCTCAATGCCCATTAGTAGAAATGATGCCCATATTGAGCATATGAATGCTTTGAGCACTTCGATTTATTCGACTCCTACTAAGGTAAGAATTAATGGTGGTAAATATGTTACTATTCCATCCGGAAGTCAATGGGGCGTTCAACAACGCAATGCATTATATGCTGCTCTGATTGAAAATCTTAAAGTTACTTGTGACACTACGGTCATTGGTTTCTTCATTGCCAATAGAACCTCTGACTATAACACTTCAGGAATCAATGCAATTCGCCACTCGGATAAAAATGGCGTTGTTGGAAACTGGGGTGAGGCATCTGATATTTTCCAAATTAAGAAAAAAGCTGCTAAAAAGGAACGTTGCATGGTTATTAAGAATGGTTTCCGCTATGATGCATACTTTGTTTTTGATGGAAGTAAGTCATTAGATGATGCCTCCGATATGGATTTTGACTCAGATGTTGAGTCTGAAGACGGCAATTTTGCTGAAACTACCTCACAAAATAAACTAGCCAAGGATTTCACTAAATTCAATGCTGAAAAGAAGATTTCACGGGTATTTCTCAACAAATTTGTTGAAATAATTGCATAAAGTTGTTTACAAACCGATGAAAATATGGTACAATATCTATGTACTGCTTGAAACCACAAACACCACTACATTATGACTGAATCTGATAAAATTGCCGCTACCCTGGATATTCTTACTAAACGCGGATCTCTTACCTGGTTATCCTCAACCGAAATTAAGTCGGTTGCCCGTTCATACGGTATTACTTTTGCTAAAATCCATTCGATTTTCCTCAAGGACTCCTATAAGGTCGGTCGCGGAAAGTTTACTTTAACTTCTATGGTCGGACAGACCTTTGTTGATAGTACTAATGAAAAGGTAATAAAGGTCAAATCTGCTAAAAAGGCAGCATTCGTTAAGACTGCTCCTGCATTTGAACTTACTACCAAGCCCACCCCAAAAATTACTTCGATTTCCTCGGGTGAATGCTTTGTGCCTGATGTTGATCCTACCTTCATCGCATGGGGTGATTATAAGACAATCCGCAAAATCATTGAAGCACGAATGTTCTTCCCGGTTTATATCTCAGGTATGTCCGGCAACGGCAAATCTCTGATGTGTGAGCAAGCCTGTGCGAAACTGAAGCGCGAATATATCCGCGTTCAGATTTCACCTGAGACCGATTCCGATATGTTGCTCGGTGGTTTTCGCCTTATTAATGGTGAAACGGTTTTCCATAAAGGTCCTGTTGTTAAGGCTATGGAAGCCGGAGCAATCCTTTTGATTGATGAGCTCGACCGCGGCTCCAATAAGATTATGTGCCTTCAAGGCGTTCTTGAAGGTAAGCCAATTTTGATTCCCCAAACGGGAGAAATGATCATCCCTCAGCCTGGCTTTAATGTTATTGCTACTGCCAATACAAAGGGTCGAGGATCCGATGATGGCCGATATTCAGCCGCCAATATTATTGATGAGGCTTTCATTGAGCGATTTGTCGCCACTATTGACCAACCGTTTCCCGGATTTAAGATTGAGCGTAATATTGTTGCTAAACACATGGAAGCATACGGGGTTAATGATGAAGAATTTACCGACAAGCTTGTCTCTTGGGCTTCAGTTATTCGTAAAACCTATGACGCCGAAGGTGTTGATGAACTTATCAGCACTCGCCGCCTTTGCCACATTGTGAAAGCCTACTCGGTTTTCCAAGATCGACTTGCTTCCATTAGCATGTGTATTGCCCGCTTTGAAGCTGAAACTCGCGAAGCATTCCTTGATCTCTATACCAAAATTGATTCTGGTGTTATTAAAGCAGATGCTGATGTCACCGAAGTTGTGACCGACCTCGACACTCTACAAAATATAATGTAAAAACCCATGAAGAAAAACCGAATTCCAATTGAAATAAGCAAGGTATCACCATTTTCAGGAATCGCCCGTGCGCTGGCACAGCCAGGGGCGCAAGACTCACCTAACACGACCAACGATCTATGAAAACTGAAACTCCACAAACAGAGAACGTTCCGGCTGATGTCAATGACATCGGCAATATTCATATTCTTGAGCGAGAATTAGAGCAGGCGGAACGCTATATGGATGCCGCATTAAAAAATAATGCCATGGCCATGTAACTTTTTGTTTACATTTCATCCGATACGGTATATAATATGATTATACTTTAGCGATTGGTCTACACGCTAAAATTAAACATAGACCAAACAAAACAAAACAAAACACATACACAAATATGACAAAGACAAACATGAAGAAGTTGACATCACTCCTAGGCAAAACTACACAAAAGGAGGCGCTTTATTCATTCCTAGAAGCCGGCCACGAATTTACCGTTGCCGATGCCATTAATGCTGGTTGTGCTGATCCTCGCCGAGTTGTTAATCAACTCCGTGACCTTGGCTTCCCAGTTTACCTTAATGATCGCACTCTGACTACGGGAGAAACCGTTCGTCGCTATCGTCTTGGCACCGCTCGTAAGAACGGCTAAGCAATGGGAAAACATTGGCGGCAGGTATGTGGTGTACCTGCCGCCTTTTATTGAATATGCAATCTGTAATTACAAAAGAAGTTGGCATTAAATATGATTCGGAAAAACCGGATTATTCTTTACTTGCGCCTGATGCCTTAGAGGAATTGGTAAAAGTGCTTACATACGGAGCTAATAAATACTCCCGAGATAATTGGAAGCAATTAACTGATGCTAATAATAGGTATTTTGCAGCTTCAATGAGACATATGTGGGCATTGCGCCGTGGAGAAGAGTTAGATCCTGAATCGGGTCTATCTCATATTGCCCATGCAATGGCTAGCATGATGTTTCTTTTTGAACTTAATAAAGTTTAATATTTACAACCATACAATTTTAATATACAATACATAATAACAATATGAAACTAAGTACACAAACGCAAGAAATTCTTAAGAATTTTAGCACAATTAATTCCAACCTCGTTGTCAAACAAGGTAATCAACTAACTACAATCGCAGAGGCTAAGAATGTAATTGCTATTGCAACTACCCCTGAATCATTTGACCAAGAGTTTGGAATTTATGATTTGTCGGAATTCCTAGGTATGCATAATCTAGTTGGAACGGAACCAGAATTGACTTTCTCAACCGAATCCGTACAATTTTCTTCAGGGCGTAGTAAAGCAACTTATCGCTTTGCAGATCAAAGTATTCTTACAACTCCTAAGTCAGCAGTAAAAATGCCATCATCTGATCTAACTATTACAATCACAGCTGATAATCTTATCCAAGTTCGTAAGGCGGCAAGTGTAATCGGTCACTCCATTGTATCCATTCAAGGTAAGAATGGAGCAGTTTCGCTATCGGTTGTTGATCCCAAGAATTCGTCAAGCAATACTTTTTCTATTATTATAGATGAGAAGAATGCGCAAACAGCTGATTTTGATTTGCAGTTTCTCATTGCCAATTTAAAGGTAATCGGAGGCGATTATAAGGTAGATATTTCATCTAAACTAATTTCACATTGGGTTAGTTCTTCACTTTCTATTGAATATTTTATTGCCTTAGAGAAGACGTCAACATTCAATCTATAATCTATAAACACAAACAAACATATGGAAACAGAAACAACAAACACACAATTGGATCTAAATGATATTGCTCTTATGACTAATATCATTTACACTGCCTCACGCCGAGGTGCATTTGAACCTGCTGAGTTCAAAATCGTAGGAACTCTTTTCGAGAAATTGAAAAGTTTTCTACCAGAGCCAGAAGCTGAAGAAACCGGAGAAGCTGTAACCGCAAATACTTCCACTGAAGTAGAAGCGGTTCCAGAAAATCAAATTACAGTTGATTTTAGTGAAGCAAAAGCCTAACATACAATAATATGAATACAATATCAAAATTTAGAGTAACCCGATTCATTACTCCCTCTTTTGTGCCAATGTTTGCAGTTATTGATACAGAAGATAAACTGATTTTTCAATACAATCCAGAAGCATTACAAGATTCTATGGCGATTCATGGAAAACAAAAGGCGTTTGAATTATTCCGAGAAGAACATATGGGCTCAGCATCAGATGATAAGAAGGAACTTGTGGGAGAAGCTGTAGATTTCATTGAACAACAATAATATGAACGATATTGACATTACAATTGATAAGCCCGCCAAGACTCGTCTTGATGGTAGCACTAAGGGTGGATTCATTTATGAAACATTTACTTTTCCAGGCCGATCATATCTCTGGGTAAAGTATATGTGGCCTGGTTCTGGGTTTGATGCCGTCTCGGGATCTGCCCGTCAAGCAAGCAGTCATGCAGTAACCATTATCTACTCCCTTGTTTTTTGGGCTGTTGTCAGTGGCGCCGCATATATTTGGGCAACCGGTGCTCTTGATAAGTAAACCTAAAGGCGGGCATTAGAAATGATGCCCGCCCTTTCTAAATCAAATAAAATATGTACATTACATTTACTAACGAAAAAAACTTTAACACAGGAAAAACTTCTCTAGAGGGAAGTGATTTTGATAACTATAACTCAGAACTAGCCTTGAAGTTTTTTACTATAGGCGCTATTACCGATGCAGTCCTAACACTAAAAACCTTCGGTCTAGATGAAGGAATCCACTTTGACATTACAGACTAACACACACATATGATTGACCTAGCCGATAAAGACAAACAGAAAGCCGTTTTGGATGCCATTAAGGAAATCTCAGAGGAGATGACGAAGGCTGATGAAGCTCGTATACAGATAAACGAAATTCTAGTTTCTGCGGTTGCTGCATTTGAAATTGAGAAAAAAACATTGAGGAAAGTTGCCAAGCTATATCATAGCCGTACAGCAGCTGCTTTTACCGAAGAAGTAAATGAGATTACAGATTTGTACTCTGCAATCACTCTTCCTTGATGAGAAATATCTAATGCTGTATATTAATGGGTTAATCATGCAGAGTCGGGGGGGGGGGCTTCTCCAGTCCGCACCCGATACATTTTCTTATGGACAAATAAAGAATTTGTATGGTGCTATTATTAAGCCCTAATAATAAATATACTTATGACTGTCACAGTCATATAGGTATTCTTGGAATCCATAAAGGATCTTCGGGTTGTTCTTTGAATCTTCTGGATTTTTCTCCAATCTTATCATAAAGTTTATTTCCAGTTGCATTAGATTTTTTAAATTGGCGTTCTCTTTCTTTTTGTTCTGGAGATTTATTTTGATGGGCAATACTTATATTTTGACAATGAGCATCTGATAAAGTTGAACCTATTTTAGCTATACTTATATTTTTACTAGCCATTTCTTTTTGTTCAATAGTTTCGATTTCTCGCCGTTTTAATTGAGCAATACTCATACTTTGAAATAATTCTTCTTTTATTTCAGGAGTCATTTCTTGGTATCTTTTTATAACTGCAAGACTTATATTTTTACAATGTGACGGCAATAATATTTTACCTAATTTAGCATTACTCATTTTCTTCTTAGATTCTTCAGAATGCGGTCCATTACGATAAAATCCTTCGTTTCCATTTGAATTATTAATATATCTCGGATTATTTTTTGCATTCACTGTATGAAGAAATTTAGATTCTGCTATTCTTACTTCTTGTTCAGTCATATAATGGCGAATATAAAGAATTCTAAATGAATCTATTCCGTATTCTTTAATTAATTCTTTAATAGCTTTAGAAGAAGTTTGATATCCTTCTTCAGTCATTAAGATTAATGAATCACATTCTTTTATTACCCGTTTTCCATATTTACATCCAAAATATAGTCTATAGGATGGAATATGTTCGATAATATAAGTAAAAGGACTTTTACATGTTAATCCTTTAGGTATAAATAATTTTATAGGTTGCATAGTAGTTGTAATGGGCTAGTGTAAAGCTGGCGGATATTTGTAGTATCGCGGTCAGCATCTATATTCTATTTATATAAAATGTTATTTACAAATCACATAAACTAGTATATAATCTATTTATACAAACAATATGAAAAAAATTAACTTAAATGAATCATTGTGGGTCGAACGATATAGACCGCAAATAATTGAAGATTGTATTCTACCAAGAAATATCAAGGATATTCTATTAGCTATTGTAAAATCTAACGATATGCCAAATCTTATGTTGGTAGGAACTGCTGGTCTTGGTAAAACTACTTCCGCTAAAGCATTATGCAATGAATTGAATTTAGATTCTATTTTTATTAATTCAAGTGAAGATTCAGGCATTGATATTTTGCGAAATAAGATTCGTCAATTTGCTTCAACAGTTTCCCTCTCAGGTGGATTGAAGGTTGTTATTCTCGATGAGGCTGATTATTTACAAGCAAATTCTACACAGGTAGCAATGCGCGGCTTTATTGAAGAATTTTCAAATTGTCGGTTCATCTTTACATGTAACTTTAAAAATAGGATCATTGAAGCCCTTCATAGTAGATGTTCAATTATTGAATTTAATACAACAAAAAAGGAATTAGCAGTTCTTGCTCAATTATTTATGAAGCGCCTTGTATTTATTCTTAAAAATGAAGGCATTAAACATGAAGATAAAACTATCGCAGAACTGATTATTCGTCACGCTCCCGACTGGAGGCGGGTAATTGGAGAATGTCAAAGATATTCAGTAACAGGAGAAATTCCAACAGAAATTCTTATTGGTGCTTCAGATGAGAATGTGGATGAACTTATTGGTTTTTTGAAAACAAAGGATTTCAAAAATATGCGCTCTTGGGTGACAACTAATTCTTCAATGGACAGCACAGCCATTTTTCATAAGATTTATGATGCGCTATCTAATGCTGTAGAACCCGGTTCAATCCCATCAGCTGTACTAATCCTTGCTGAGTATAGTTTTAAATCAGGTCAGATGACGGACCGAGAATTAAATATGGTAGCAGCCTGTGTTGAACTTGCTGCTAATATTAATTGGAAATAAATTATTATGGCTGTAAAAAAAGATAAAATTCAACTGCCCCCAAAAATAAAACCAATGGGTGTATTTGATATTATTAATAATATCAATGAAGGTGCCCGCGGTAAGAATTTATTTGATAATTGTAAAGCAGATAAATCCGAAGATGTAAAAAATGAAATTGAAAAGTTGTATAATTCATTTATCATAAATCGAGGGTTTTCTAATTTTCAAGATACGGTTCTTTTGGTAAATGAAATGAATAAATATCCAACGCTTCCTACCAAAATGCAATATGATTTTCTACGGCATATTATTCGTCCATGTAAGCGATTTGCAAAATGGGGTAAAGCAGGAGATGATTCTAAGGATGTTCAAATGCTAATTGAGTTATATCAATACTCCTCTGTAAAAGCACGAGAGGCATTAACTCTATTATCAGAAGATCAATTGGTTCAATTGCGGAAGAGAGTTGATCATGGCGGCCGATAAATAATAGTATATAATATGAATATTATTGATCCTACTGACATTATTAAATGGACTCCAGCAGATATGGCGGAGGTGTATCTTGAAACTCCTGATGATTTTCTTAAGGTGAAGGAAACATTATCTCGAATTGGTGTTGAATCAAAGCGAGAGGTAAACGTTTTATTTCAGAGCTGTCATATCTTACATAAGAGAGGACGTTATTATATAGTTCATTTTAAAGAATTATTCTTACTTGATGAAAAACCTTCAACATTTACTAAGGATGATCTAGCGAGACGTAATACTATAACAATACTCTTATCAGATTGGGGACTATTAAAGATTGTTAATGTTGCATCTCTGTCTGAAGTAACAGACCTAAAAAGAATTAAGATCATTCCTCATAAGGAAAAGAAAGAATGGGACCTTCGTCCAAAATATAGTATCGGAACCAAAAAAGTATGAAAAAAGTAATCTGTTTGACAGCATTAATCCTTGCATCAGTATCCTGTGAAATTGACCCGTATTATTATGGGCCAACTCCAATTGTAGTTCCAATCTATTATTCCCCAAGACGATACTATTCTCCGTATGATGATTTTGGTCATACCCGCACTCGATATGAATTATATAATTCTCCATATCGGTGTCATACTTCCCCACCTATACATAATAATCGGCATCTAAAGTACTAGGATAAATATCAATATGTATAAATATAACATATGTGTGTAGTTGCCATTCGATATATTAAGGGGTTCGGATTTTGCGGTTCCAAAAATAGGGACAGAAATTATGCAACGGAAATTAAAGTAATCAATTCTAACCGAAATGATGTTCAACGGTTATATATTGATGACCAGATGACCCGTTGGACTGAGGGTATTAATGAACACGGGCTTTCTATTATATCTGCATCATTCTCAGTAAAGTCTGATGAAAAAGAAGGAGAGAAGGTTCTTTCAAAGAAAAAATCTAAGAAGCCTATGGTTTCTCCTGATGGTCTTGCAATACGTAGTGCTTTATTACTCAAAGATCCAAAAACGGCTGCAAAATATCTCATTGATAATGAACTTGCAGGTGCTACCTTTATATTTAATCGTGATACTTGTTATCTATTAGAAGGCGGCTTTACTATAAAGAAAGCAGCTTCTACAAAGGAAGTACCTCGTGAGTATGTCTATAATCTTAAGGAGATTACAAAGAAGGATAGATATGCTGTTCGTACCAATCATGGTATTGATATGCCTATGTTAGGTTATTCTGAAAATTCCGATGATCCTAGTGTAAAAAAGGCAAGAGCTAGTTCAGAAGAACGATGGAAGATTGTTAATAATTATTTACGTGATACCAAAATAGTAGAGCCAAGCGGTCTTCTCGATGCTATGTCACAATCTCCTAATACGGACGTATTCATGAATCCTATTCGTATGGGAGATCCTAAGAAAGGCGATATGTGCACCACAGGTACTCTACTATTAGTACCGTCCGAATGTACTTTGCATTACCGTCCTATCTTTTCTAAGGTAGAATTTGATTATAATAAATTATCTAATGAAACCAATAAAACATTCTTTGAGATTATTTCTAGCCGCAAACTTTTAAGTTTTAAGAATTTTGTAAAGAAGGATCAGAAATAATAAGTTTGTGTTTAGTTATACCGGGTTTCCACTCTGCTCCTTCCGGTTGATTTTCACAAAGCTTATTAATGATTCCATTAGTATACCATTTACAAATAGGTCGTTTCTTTCTATTTGCCTTTTTTTGTAATTTTTCTTCTTGTGTTAAGGATTTTTGTTTATGCCTACCAGGAACCCACTCATCTCCTTCTGGTTTTTCTTTAGATATTATAGTTTTAACTCCATTATTGAAACATAATTTACCTCTAGTTGAATTACCACAAAGTTCTCTTAATTTATCTATTAAAAATACACCAGGAACCCACTCATCTCCTATTGGTAATTTATCAGCAAAAATTGTTTTAATACCATTATTAAAAGCTATTTTGTTTTTCTTAGTTTTGCTGATCTTTCTTTTTACCTCTTCAGGCCTTGGTCTACCCATTAACTTTTTAGATATTTTATCACAAGATTCTAAGCTTAAAGGTACCCTTGGTACACCCTTTTGTTTTTCACTTATTTTTCTTATTGTACCCTCTGTTTGTGGATGCCCCGGTTTTCCAGTTAACGCTATACTTATTTTAGTTTTTGTTTCTTCTGTTATAGCCGGTCTATTTTTAGCAGCTATACTCAGTTTTTGTTTAGTCTCCTCTGAATGTGGGCCGCCGTAGAAATTAGTTCCGCCATTAGATTTATTAATATATCTTGGGTTAGTTCTAGCATTAACATTCTTAAGATGTTTTTCTTCTGCTTCCCGAGCTTCTTGCCCAGTTGTATAGTGTTGAATACAAAGAACATTAAACGCATCTAGTCCGTATTCTTTTATCAACTCCTTCATTTGAACCGATGAAGTTTGATAACCAGATTCCGTCATAAATATAGAGGAATCGCATGGGCTCCCTTTATAATCGGCCCATTTACACCCGTAATATAGAAGTTTTAGTGGTATCAGTTCTACGAAATATGTGAATGGGCTTTTATAGGTTAATCCTTCAGGTATAAATAATTTTAATGCTTTTTCTTGTTGCATAGTAGTTGTAATTGGCTAGTGTAAAGTGGTTAGGATTTGATAGATCAGTGAACCACAATTTTATTTATACTTTGTTATTTACAAATGTGACCTTTTTTGTTATAATTATTTTATGCTAAATGGCTTTTATACAGATGTTTCAAGAAAGATGAATTCTCTTCTTTATAGAGGATATGATGATGATGGTCGTAAGATCTATAATACTTACAAATTTAGGCCTCAGATGTTTTTGGAATCTAAAGATCCAAATGCTAAATGGAAAACACTTGATGATGTCCCCGTCGATCCTATGCGATTTGACTCGATGAGTGATTGCCGTGCTTTTATGAAGCAATATGAAGACATTAAGTCATTTAAAATATTCGGTAATTCAAATCATATACCTGCATTTATCCAGGCAGAATTTCCAAATGAAATTAAATATAAAGCAAAGCAAATTGATATCTGCTATCTGGATATTGAAACACAGATTGCTAAATCTGGGGTCTTTGTAGAAGCAACTGAAGCAACCGAGACAATTACACTAATTGGCATTAAATCCTCAAAGAGCTCTAACTACATCCAATGGGGTCTAAAACCATTTGATCAAAATAAATCTATAGTTTCTCACATTGAAGTTGAGTATCATCAATTTGATTCTGAGCACGAAATGCTATCGGATTTTATTTTATGGTGGAACGACCCAATGAATACGCCCGATGTTATTACAGGTTGGAATACAAAACTATATGATATTCCATATTTAGTAAATCGCTTATCTAGAATTCTTGGAAGCGATGAAGCAAAACGATTATCCCCTTGGAATAATATTGAACAAAAATCAGTTATTATTAAAGGAAAGGAATGTACATACTTTAATATTTCAGGTATTCAACAACTTGATTATATTGATCTATTTAAGAAATTCTGTTTGAATACATATGGGGCTCAAGAATCTTATAAGTTAGATTTTATTGCAGATCTGGTTCTTGGAGAAGGAAAGATTAACTATGGTGAATCTGGTTATTCCAATTTAACTGAACTATATGAAAAAAATCATACCTTATATGCTGACTATAATATTGTTGATATCGAGTTAATTATTAAACTTGAAGAAAAACTGGGACTACTTGCGCTTGTATTTACTTTGGCTTACTATGCAGGAACTAATTATAATGATGCATTAGGAACTGTTGCTATTTGGGACGCTATTATCTTTAGGTATCTTGCAAAGAAACATATTGCGATTCCTCAAAATAAAATGTCCTTTAAGACTGAATATGCAGGAGGTTTTGTTAAAGATGCGCAGTCAGGTAGGCATGAATGGATTGTGACATATGACCTTAACTCATTGTATCCTATGTTAATTGTCCAGTATAACATTAGTCCAGAAACTATTGTTCCTCATATGAAAGTTCAAGGTCTAACACCTGAAAAGATTTTGGATAATCCTAATATTAATCAATGGTATCCAGAAGACAATTTGGCTATTGCTGCAAATGGTGCATGTTTTAGAAAAGATAAACAAGGATTTCTTCCTGCTCTTATGGAAGAGTTGTATAATAAGCGTGTTACTATTAAACAACTGATGATTACGGCTCAGAAAGAAAAAGAAGTAACAGATAAGAAGTCAAACCGATATGCTGAACTTCTCATTGAAATTGATCGAGCCTCCAATGAGCAGATGGGAATTAAAATTCTACTTAATTCCTGTTATGGCGCTCTTGCAAATATTTGGTGTAGATACTATAATATTGAATTGGCAGAAGCGATCACACTATCAGGCCAATTAGCAGTTCAAACAGCAGAGCGTGAACTTAATAAATTTCTTTCTTTGGCGCTTGAAGATACTACTGCAAAAGATCGAATAATTATGTCAGACACAGATTCCGTTACAGGTGATACGATTATTTCTATTAATAATAAAAATATTACCATTGAGGATTATTATAATTCTAGCATAGGTTTAATGATAAAAAATGATTCATTTAATAGAAATTATGTAAAGGATATATCTAAAAATAATGATTATACAATATCATTGAATAAAAAAACTAAACAGATAGAAACTAAAAAAGTACAGTATGTTATGAAGCATACTGTTAAAAAAAGAATGTTTAAAATTACAGATGATACTGGTAATACGGTAGTTGTAACAAAGGACCATTCTATTATTGTTGAAAATATTATAGATGGAAAAATTTTAGAGATTACTCCAGAAGAATTAAATTCTCAAAAGCATAAAATACTTTCATTAAAACTCCCGTTTGTATAAATACATTATATGCAAGCGATACAGACTCAATCTGATGGTGGTAAATTGTTAAAATTTTTTATAAAAAAGAACTATCCTATTTTAGATAGTACGAAAGTTTGTGATTTTACTTATATTTTATCTAGGAGACACACTAGTAGATTTAAAGCTATAATGACGTATAGACCACCTAACAGTTTTATAGAACTTGAGTATATTTTAAGAAAAGCTCAAGAGTTCGGAAAAGCTCAAACCTTAGATAGTTTCACATTTACATATGGTAATAAAGAAGGCTCTATAAGATGGAAAGAATATTGTGAAAAACAATCCAATACTAATACATTTGATTATAAAAAAGAAAAATATGGTTTTAGTGAACAGGATTTCTTAGATTTTAATAAATCTAGATCAGTTACTTTAGAATTATGTGTAAAAAGACATGGGCAAGAACTAGGACTTATTAAATGGAATAAGTATTGTGAAAAACAAAGATACACTAATAGTGAAGAATATCTTGGGACTGAAAAATATATTAAGGTTAATTCAGAAAAAGGGCAAACATTAGAAAATTATATAAGGATATACGGAGAACTTGGTCATAAAAAATTTACTGATTACCTTAAAAAAATATCTAAACATTTCATCAAAAGAACTAGAGAGAATTACATATCAACTTATGGAGAACTTGGTGATCTAAAATTTGATGATTATATAAAAAATATTAATCGTAAAGGGTATTCCAAAATAAGCCAAGAATTATTTAATGAAATAATTACATGGGGTTTATTTAACAATACTAAATGTTATTATGCTACGTATAATAAAGAGTATGGGGTTTATTCTGAAAAATATAAAAGAGGTTTTTTCTATGATTTTGTGTGTTCAACCTATAAATTAGTTATAGAATTTCAAGGGGATCATTATCATGGAAATCCATTGATATATGGTCCTAATGATTTTCTAAAAGGTAGAGGACAAGGTAAACGTACTGCCAAGGATGTATGGGAATTAGATGAAATAAAGAAAAATGTTATTTACAATGAACGAGGATATGATACAATAGCTATCTGGGAATCAGATTACAATACAAATAAAACAGACTTATACAAGAGATTACAAAATGAGATTACAAAGCACATCAAACTTCACAATTGAAGATTTAGGAATTATAGAAAATGATGTTTATGATATAGAAGTAGATAACAATCATAATTTTTTTGGTAATAATATATGTGTGCATAACTCTGTTATGATTGGTTTATCTGACGTTATTGATAAATGCAAACCAAAAGATCCACATGAGTTTCTTTTAAATTTTGGTAAGACATCCCTTGAACCTATTATTGCTCGGGGATATAAAAATTTAGAAATCATAACTAATGCATATAAAAATACCATGGTTATGAAAACAGAAAAAATTTGTTCTGTTGGAATTATCCAGGCGAAAAAAAGATACATATTCAATGTAATTTCAAGTGAAGGTGTAGTATATAAAGAACCTAAACTTGTTATGAAAGGTATTGAGGCTATTAAATCTTCAACACCTAAAATATGTCGAACAGAATTTAAAAAGTTATTCAAACTTCTTATGGTGGTATCCGAATCTGAAATTCAAGCAGAGGTTGAAAGATTCCGAGAAGAGTTTGAAAAAGAACCAATTGAAAAGATGGCATTCCCTCGTGGTCTTACTAGTATTAAAAAATATATTCAGAAGGTAGGAGCCGATGGACGTAAGGTTCCATATATAAAAGGCACTCCTATGAATAGTAGAGCATCTATTATGTATAATCACTTAATAAAAACTATGGGGTTAAATACTAAATATCAATATATTAAAGGTGGTGACCGAATCAAATACATCTTCCTTCGTAAAGGCAATCCAACTGGGGAAAATGTAATTGCATTCCTTGATAAACTGCCACCAGAATTTGGCTTGGACACCTATATTGATCGAGACCTATTATTCACTAAAACCTTTATTGAGCCTTTACAATTAATCCTCACCGCAATCGGATGGAAATCACTCCCCATTGCATCACTTGAGGATTTTTTCTCTTAATACATAATATATGACAAACGAACAAGCAAAAATAATGTGGGGTTATAAAAAAGATGCTCTTATTGAAAATGATACATGGGAGAATAGTATTGTGAATCCTGCTATACCACAAGATGATATGAAATTAATGCATGCTTTTTATGGCATTCATGAAGCAATAGAAAAACTAAGTCCCGAACAGCTAAAGGAATTTATTTCATTCAGATTTAGATTTCTTCAAGAGGAAGTAAATGAAGGTCTTAAGGCAATTGATGAAAAGGACGGAGACGGCATTGTTGATAGCATTATTGACCTTGTTGTTGTCGCAGTAGGAACTCTCGATCTTCTTGGTGTTGACTTTAAAACAGCATGGAATTCAGTATTGAGTGCTAATATGAATAAAAAGGTGGGTATAAAGGCAAGTAGACCGAATCCGCTTTCATTACCAGATTTGATAAAACCCGAAGATTGGCAAGCTCCGTGCCATAAGGATAACTTAGGAGTAATTCAAGATGCTCTAAATCATACAGCTTAATATGAAGTATTCTTTGACAATCTTCAAAACCATATTTGATAATAAAACGCATCGTAAGATGACATTTGATTCTTTTGATGAGTTTGAGAATCTACTATATAAGTTGGCAAAGGAACCAGGTTATAAACCGAAGAAAGGAGAATATGTAAAAAATGGATCCCCCCTCATTACCCCCGCAATATTCACAGACGGAGAAACCAGGAAAAATGCAAATGTTCAAAACTGGTCTGGCTGGGCTGCGATTGATGTTGATGACTATACTGGAAACTTTGAAGATGCCGTAAACGTATTTCGGTCAAACAGGTTCGTCTGTTACTCGTCTGCATCAAGTACAAAGGAGAAACCAAAATTTAGAATTATTCTCCCTTTAACTTCCAATGTGGTTGCATCTGATATTCGTCATCTGTGGTATGCCCTTAATAAAGAGTTTAAATCAATTGGAGACCCACAAACAAAGGACCTATCTAGGATGTATTACATTCCGGCACAGTATCCCGATTCATATCAATTCATATTCTCCCATGCTGATGCTCCTATGATTGATCCTAAGAAACTCATGGAAAAACATCCATTCATTTCTGGGAGTTCAAATTCATTTGCCGATAGTCTATCGCCTGAAATGCGTGAACGTATTATGGCATATCGAAAAGAGAAATTAACAAATACCTCATATTCTTGGAAGTCATACTCGGATTGTCCTTTCGTTAATCGTACACTTATTGCTGAATACCGATCCATATCGGAGAGTGGTTGGTATGCAAAGATGTATCAAATAATGATGTCAATTGCATCATCAGCTATGCGCCGAGGGTATCCAATCTCATCTCGTGAGATTGCAGTCCTTTGTTCGGAAATTGATGCAGATACCGGAGGATGGTACAAAAATCGCCCTCTTGAAACTGAGGCATCCCGGGCGTTGGATTTTGCCTGTCGGTCATTATGATGAGCCCGATTTGAGGCCACCTACGGCCTTAGATGGTAGATTCCCCAATAGGATGAAGGAATTGAAGACCTTATGGGTTTAGGCTAAAAATGGCGGATTCGGCTATTGCAAACCAACAACTTACCTAATGGATTCCGTTGTTTGAGTGAAGATTTCATGATTTCAGCCTACATCGGTATTTCAACATCCTCCTAAGCGGTTGGTTTGTAATAGCCAAACTATTTTCAACTTTAGCGAATTTAGTTATGTACAAACTGCTTATTTTATGGTACAATAAAGCCGTAAGCAACACTTCCCACATACTATAATGACTCCTACTAAGACTACCGCCCTTTCCGCCCGTAAGAACCTGATCGCGCAAATTGCCCAACGGCATGCTGCTGAACGCGAATTTATTAAGTCGACCGCTGTTAAGCTGAGCACTGAAAATTGCTCCGAATATGATACCGTTATCGCCGAGGAGTTCGCCGCTCTTCAAAATACATCCACCACAAATCCTTCCTTTTCCTAATAATATGAAAACTGCAACCTTTGACTACTCACCTATTGCCCTACGAAAATTAGTTCGCCATAAGGTTGCTCCGCCTTCCTTCTCCTTCAAGGATCGTAAGAAGGATTCTAAGCGCAAAGCCTGCCGAACCAAATAAAATTATGAAACCGCAAAAAGCCCTCTTCATGTGCCGGTAAGATCGTTGTCGAGATTGATGGTAAGAAATACAAACTGATTGAACTATGAAATACCAAATTTTTGATAACGTTATCGTTGATGATGGCGACTGCCCCTTTGAATTTGAAGCTATGATTATTGACTACGATAAAGAAACACAACTTTATATCATGGAAGATGAAGATGGTGATGTTTTTGAAGTAATAGAATCTCAAATCCTAGAATTAGCCTAGCCTCATGAATATAGAGTTAACTTTATTTATTGCTGGCTGTATCCTTATCCTTATAGGATATTCTATCAACGTCAAATCCTAATTATATGATCAAATTGGAAATACTTGAAACCATTATAACTATAATCGTAGCTACAATTCTATTTGCCATCCTGTTAATTGGTAAAATATTACTATGAATAATCTATTAACACTTGAAAATATTATAGTTGCAATAGTCTTTGTACTCTATGCTGTAGTTGGAATTTCATACACTCTAAAACATCAATGGGCTTGGGCATCTGTATGGTTTTCCTATGCTGCTGCAAATGCAGGATTGATTGCTGTTGTAATGACATCAAAATAAACATAATATATACTTTAACAACAAAACATAATATGGGCATGTATGATAACATTTTTTTAGATATGGCGCTGCCGTCTCTTCCATCAGAATTTCTAGAATATCATGGAGGCAATTCTCATAAAATAGGTTGGCAAACTAAAGATACTCCGAATCAATATCTGTCATCTTATAAAATTACCGAAGATGGAATTCTTCAATTTGAAAAGGTTGAGGGTGAATGGATTGCAGGTGAACCACTCGACGATCCAGAAAATGCAACATGGTTAGATCGAATGGCAGCCATGGGGCACTTTAATAAGACCAGTGTAGTTTGGGAAGATGTAATCGGATTCACCGGAACTATTAATTTCTACGATTCCTGGAAACATAAGAATTATACACATGATGACGAATCTCATTATAAGTTCAAATATGGATGGATAGAATATTGTGCTGTTTTTCTATTGGGAAAGGTAGTTTCACTTGAATTGGTATCTGCTGAAGATCCCGTGGAATATACCGAAGACGAGGTTACAGAAAATATTAAACAGTGGGATAAAGCCCGGGCAGATCGTGATATTGAGAATAAAAAGAATCGCATTGAATTCCCAACTCCAGAACAAAAATTAATTGATTCTATAGAGGCAAGCCTGCGTATTGAGACTGCTATCTTTGATCAGGATGATTTAATTCATAAACTTAGTTCCATTAAAGAATTAATTCGCACATATAGAGAAAAACATGACCGAAATTACACAAAAACAAACTGAAGAAATGTATAAATTCCGCAGAAAGAAATTCCTCTGTGATAAAAATACAATTCAAATTCTTAACAATGCCTTATCCATGAATGGAGTGGCAGATCGCTATATCAAAATTAAATAAAAATATGAAACTAAATAAAGAACAAAAAAATAAAGTATTAGCACTTCAAGAAGAACTAATTATTTTTAATCAAATCATTGATCAAAAATACAGATTCTTGGTAAATGATCTTGGTGATGATCTCTCTGAAGAAAATGAAGGATGGTTATGGGATCTCTGTATGAATCCGACTTGCAATCCCGATTTAGCCGAAGAACATTTGTTTGAGAAAGATCCTGTGCATAGTCCTAAGATCGGTGATCGGTATCAATATCTTAGTCAAGGGACTGAGTACTATGGAGACATCTTTATTGTCTGTACTCACGCCTTTGAAAATACAGAAGAATTATATTTTACACTTCAAAATTTGGAGAATGGTGAACACTGGTCATATCTAACAGAAGATATTTCTGAAGTATTCGGGCAGAGTTCTCACGAGTTTGCATATTTATGCAATGAGTAAATTCTATGCAGGAATAGGAAGTCGTGAGACTCCTGAAGAAGTTCAAGATATGATGACAGAAATTGCATCATATCTTGAAGATAAGGGATATATGCTTCGTTCAGGCAATGCTAATGGGGCTGACCAGGCTTTCGCAAAGGGGGTAAAAAGAGCAGCACAGATTTGGTTGCCTTGGATGGAGTTTAATCAATGGTTCTCTCTATCATACCCTAAACATGAGTATGCTGTAATTAATACAGACGATATAGATGCATATTCATCTATTGAGAAATATCACCCCAAACCAAAATCATTGGGCCATGCTGCGCCATAAAACTAATGGCGCGAAATTTTAGACAAGTGATTGGTAGAGATAATGAATCAAATTCGGAATTCGTAATTTGCTGGACTAAAGAAGGAAAACCAGTTGGTGGTACAGGGCAAGCTCTAAGAATTGCAAGCGATCATAATATTCCGATATATAATATGTTTGAATATAATGTCCAGCAATTAAAAAATCAGTTAGAAATTTGGCATAATATATGAAACCCTACCGATTATTCCTGGATGATATGCGCCGACCAGAGGATGCTTTTGTTCCTGGCGTAAGAACTAAAGATATTGGAATTGTATCTACTACATCATTATTAGATCTAACTGGTACAATTCCAGTAGACTGGGTTGTAGTTCGTAATTATGATGAATTTGAATTTATGCTCCGTAGTGCTGGCATTCCTTCTATGGTATCATTTGACCACGATCTTCATCTCGAACACATCCGTCATTATTTTAATGATACTATAAATTCAGGTATTGTTGAATATGGAAATCTAAAGAATAAGACAGGGCTTGCATGTGCTCAACTTCTTATTGATATGTGTATTACTAATAATACAGAAAAAACACAATTTCCAAAATGGTATGTTCACTCAGCTAATGAATGGGGCGGCGCTAATATCTCAACCCTTTTGAACTCCTATAAAGTATGAATATGGAAGAACTATATAAAGCGAATGCAGATCTAATTAAAGCACAAGCAATCATAGCAGACTTCTTTGAATTCATTTCATTAGTTGCAACACCGATTCGTTCAGATGGAACATTTAATAATTGTAGAGAAGCACTCCAGGTTAAGGCACAAGCATTATTGGCTAAACATAAATATATATGAAAGAACTTGGCTACGTTTATCAGCATCGTCCAACCGGAGATTATGTGAATCTCCATAAAGGCAAATATGGAGATATAATATTAAAATTAGAAAAGAAATTGAAACCAAATTTTCTTTATTATAATTCTGATTTGATTGAAAAGAATCTTATTGAAAGTATTAATGAACATTGTGATCATTATGCAGCCGAGAACTTCCTAGAATTTGAATTACGAAAAATCGAAGTTAATATGAAATTAGTATGAAACCTATTGACAAAATTGAGTTATGTAAAAAGTATCCAATTCTTATTGGACGAAATTATTCGTCATGGGATCTAGATCCTCAAATGGAGGCTATGCTAATAGCGGCTGATATTGATGGGGATTTCGTATTGAGAGATTCTAATAATGTAGAGTGGGTTGGAAGTTTCGCTGATTTTCTACATCAATGGGATGTCGTAACCCTTGATTCTTGATGGGTAAAAATTAATACATTATTTTGTTTACAAAGTCTCATTTTTGTGGTATAATATTGATATGATTAAACGAATCTTCTGGGACATTGATGAAACATTGATTTATACCGAAATTAATGATCCAAATCAAGATCATATTCATTTTATACTTGACGATGATCCTACTGGATACTTCACTATTATTCGCCCATGTGCATTAGCTTTGATTACATTTTCTCGTGATCTTATTGGATCAGAGAATGTGTATATTCTTACCACTGCGACCCAAGATTATGCTCTAAAGGTAAATGAACTGGCAGGTTTTAGATTTGATGAAGATCATATTCTTCATCGTGGAACAATTGAGAATCACAAATATTCTATGGCATATAGCGGAGAAGGTATTCTTCCCCATGCATTAGCTAGTAAACAAAATTGTCTTATAGATAATCTTCCGTGGAACTATAATTTTCATAAGATGGATTTAATCGGAATTACTAAGGATCGGTATATGACCTGTGATGATTATTATGGCGTGAATTATATAGACGAGTCCTTTGAGAATGATTGTAAAACCTTTTTGAAAGATAAACATGAATCATCCTAAAAAAGAAGATCTAAAGTATATTACAAAATATGATACATTGGGTCAACTTATGATCCTTAAGGATATTTGTCATAAAATTTATATCGCTCGAAATATTACACTAAATGCAGATACCATTTTAGAACAAATGAAATCCATTGACATTCTATTCAGAAACAACGAAAACTATAATTAAATATGAAAAACACAGTGACAAATGAACAGTATTATGACCTATGTAAAGTAATTGTTAGTCAACAATTACTCCTAGATAAATCACTCAAGGCGCTTTTGGGAGATGAATCTCCAGGACATTTCGTAGAAAACATTCCTCAACACATTGCAAATATGGTTGAGGAAAATAGAACTCGCCTTGTTGAACTAGAAAGACAGGATATTATTATTGATGAGAAAGATGATATTATTGCTGCTATTATGCGGGAAGTTCCAGTTGGAAATATTGATTATCATACTCCCGAATTTATTGCTGGACGAATCGGCTGGTATATTCAAGAATATTCTAAGATGTGTGATGTAGAGGATACACTAACTGATATATTTGAATGTGATTCCTATGAAGAAGTTATTGAAGCTGCAACGGAAATGAAAGCAGAAAATTCTAAATTTAAAGATGCTCTTACATATATTAAAAACGGAACTCGGCATTCAAAGGAACTTGCAAATAAAACTTTAGGTTGGTCGGGCAATGAGCATGAACAAATTGAGTTGCTTCGTGAAGACAATCTGTTTCTAAAGCTAGAACTTGAGAAAACATATAATAAACTTATCGACTTAATAATAGATCAAGTTCTATGAGTATCCGTTCTGAACAAGTTTTAGTTTGTGATTTCTGTAAAAAGGAATGTTCCGATAAAGGGCAAACCTATTATGGTGGTCACCCATTCAATGGTTGGATTGTTCTGAAGTTTAGAGGAGGTTCTTCTGCATTATCAGAATTACAAAAGAAAAGAGATTTTGATTTCTGTAGTAAAGCATGTTTGATGAATCATTTAACAAAATCTGATTTAGTATGATCACAAAGGATTTGACCGTTAATAATTGGAGCACTCTTTATAAAAAGACAAATCCAGCAGCTGCTCCTGAATTTTGCCTAATAGGTGTTATTACCGATCATCCTACACATCCTGATTGCCGTATTATTATAACACCTAAGATTGTTGGAAAACGAAATGGTAAGATTGTTGTCTCATCTGGTTCTGAATATACCTTGGGGGCTCCCGATCCTTTTTATGGAGAACAATGCGTGAACGAAGATCTATTATTAAAACTAAAAGAAATATAACAAATAAAAATATGGCTGATAATACTGATAAAAATGCTCCTAATGTCGAAGGTAAATTCTATGTTGATAGTCAATGTATTGACTGTAATGTATGTCGTGAAGTAGCTCCTAATAATTTCTCTAGGGATGACGATGAAGGTTATTCCTATGTCTCAAAAC